>WBZN01000265.1_pt1 | contig 58567 bp, 53 predicted proteins | sample 5204281 | NCBI WGS metagenome assembly WBZN01 (sample SAMN12344347, study PRJNA552823) | activated sludge metagenome | biome: Activated sludge suspended growth; feature: Nitrification reactor; material: Wastewater; isolation source: activated sludge from nitrification reactor of wastewater... | reverse complement strand
AACGAGGTAAAACGTCCGATTTTGGGCATGACAAGGCCTCCGGTCGCAAAAATGCGACAGCGGATCATTTAATTTTTTCTATTTTTGATTTTAAAAATTTTTATGCTCGGCAGAATTCAGATCTGGGATTTATGGAAGGGATGAGGAGCCGATCTTGCGGCTTCTCGAGAACGAAAATTCAGAAATAAAAAAGCCGACCGTTGAGTCCCCTTCGGGGAGCACAAGGTCGGCGGTTCGTACTGTATTCAAATTGGTCGGGGCGATAGGATTCGAACCTACGACCCTCTGGTCCCAAACCAGATGCGCTACCAGACTGCGCTACACCCCGACAAGAAACGCGACAATAAGAAAAATGAGTCAGCTTGTCAAACCTGAAAATTGATCTTCCCGCGCTATGAGTTATTCTAAACGGATGGAAGACTTCATCAAATCAATCCCGCCTCCGCTGCTCGCCATTCTCGTTTTGATTGGGGCGGTGGTCTTCTTTATGCTTGCCAACCCCCCTCACACCATCTGCGACACCGAGCTCGAGGTTTTGCAGGAGTCGCAGAAAGGAAATATTTTCCCTCGCGTGGTCAGCGTGAAAAATGTGAATCAGAATATTCCGGCACAGATCAGTCGGGCGAAAGAAGCCTGCCAATTGGGCAACAGCGCCGGTTCTTGTTATGAATATTTTCAAGCGTTAAAGGGCCTTGCCGTCGATATTGGCAAAGCGTCGACCGAGTGTACACCTTTGATGTTTGAAATTCCCGAAGTCAAAAGGGCCCTGACCGATGGGGTGGAACTGATGGTGCGCCTCGCCTGGGGGAATCAGCCCCCCGAACCGGGCTATGCCCGTTTCAACTGGTTGCAGGAGACCGAGATTGCTATTTTTTGTCGCATTAAAAATATCTACATTCGAGGAGTGAGTGATGAGGCCTGGGTGGCCCTTCGTCGTTCTATTTATGGCAAATTGCCAGGTGAGGTGCTGGTGCAGAAATCCGACCCTGGACAAATCACCAGCGAGGCGCGCAAGGCTCCGCAGATGATGGGTGAGCAGCAGATCTGGGAGCGCAGTCTTTTTTCGGTCCGTTGCGAGAGCTATCTCTAAAGAGTCAGTACGACAAGTTCCAACCACTGCGCTTGATTGTTATTGAAAGTCATTCGTCCGCGCAGAGTGAAACAAGAATCTTGAAGGTGAGTCAGATGCCACTCATTAGGAGCTCCGACAGGTGCAAAAAGCCAGTCCTGCGGGTTTAAACCAAATTTTTGTAGATCCTGGCGTAAAGATTTCAGTTGGGAATGATTCATAAAGTCTCCTTTGCGGAAGGAACTTTGCAAATCGTGCGCAAGTTTTGCCGCGTTGCGGACGCCAACCTATTTCAGATCGCGTCAGGGCAGGCTTGTTTTGTCGTAGAGGCTGGACTAGGGTCTTGGAAATGAGACAGAAACGCTTCTTCATCTATCTTTTCATTCAGTTGGCCATAATCCTCTTCGTGATGCTTATTTTTAAATGGAATGCGGACATCAAGAAGGCGGCGACCTTAGCAGGAGTACTCTTTGTGATTGCGCCAGTGGCTTTGTTGATGTGGGAATGGCGGCAGACCGCCTTTGAAAACAGCCCCTGGATGATGGGTGTTTTGCAGTTTTGGCTGCTCTTTGCCCTGCCTATTTTAGGACTGCGTCTGTTCAATTGGGACACTGACTTCAAGGATTTGTCTTTTCTCGGAGTTCCAGGCCCGGTCTTACACACCTGGTCGAGTAAAAGTTATACGCTCATGATGGCTGTCACCTTATGGCAGGCCCTCAAAATGGCCTGGCTGAGCTTGCGCAGCAAAGACCACAAAAACAAAAGGCCGGTCTAGCCGGCTTTTTGTGAGCACATTTTTTCCGTGAAATCGCAGCGGAATTTAATTTCTAGAATTAAATTTCGAAGGGAACGGGACTGACGGATTCTGTTCTGTTGAAAGTATCGAAAGCATCTGTTCCAGAGGGAAGAAGAGCCAAGTTACGCGCTTTCTTAACAGCTGAAGCCACTTGTTTCTGCTGAGAAATGCTGAGCTTAGAGATCCGTGAAGGAGTGATTTTCCCACCGTCGCCAATGAAGCGAGTCAGGGAAGAAGGATCTTTGTAATCAAAAACATGATCGCCCGAAAATTCCTGTCTGTATTTGCTTCTTGTTGTCTTTTTCATATTTGCCTCTATATATCCCGATGTCCTGAGTCCTCGCAGGGGTCTCACATGGGATCGATTTCCTTTAAAATTGCGAGTCCTTGTGTATACGTAAGAAATGAGTTGCCATCAAGTGTCTTTTTTCTTATATGAATATTTCTGTTTTTAAGACCGTCATTTGAGGAGCTTTGTTATGAGCCGATGCGAAATTACTGGAAAAGGCCCTGTCGTCAAGAATTTGGTGAGCCATTCTAACATTAAAACTAAATCTATTGCTCAGCCGAATGTGCAAAAAAAACGCATATTTAGCCGCGTTTTGAATGAAATGGTGAGACTGCAAATCGCCACCAGTGCAATTCGTGATATGGAGCATATGGGTGGATTCGACACTTTTATCCTGAATCAGGACGACTCCAAGCTTTCCAAACGGGCTTTGGCGGTTAAGTTGAGAATGAAGCGCAAAATAAGCGCGAAGAAATAGGAGACCGCTGTGTCAAAATTGAAAATTAAAAAAGGCGCGACTGTTCAAGTGATCACTGGAGCAGATAAAGGTAAAAAAGGAACAGTTTTGGCTGTGGACACCAACTTGATGAAGATCAAGATTGAAGGTGTGAAGGTCCAAACTCACTACGATAAAAAAGACGGTCTTTTGAAAAAAGAAGGCTTTATTGATTATTCCAATGTGAAGTTAGTGGAAGCTGCGGCCATTGAAAAGAAAAAGACTTCTAAAAAGACGACTAAACAGAAATCTGCCTAAAGTCTAAATTTGGTTCCTCGACAAATCAGAGTTTGAGGATTTGCCCAAGCTGCGTCAACTTTCATAAAGGGCCTTTAAAATCCCTTTGTGAAGATCGTCCTCTCAAAGGAGCGGCCTCGTGACTCAAAGATTGAATCAAAACTTCATTCCTAGTCTGAATCACGATTTGAATGAGGGGAAAAGGGCGCCAAGATCCTTGGTCGTCCATTCCCGCAGGATTTTATTTCTAGGACTTTCGTTCCTTTCTTTTTTTTCCTTCGCCGAATCTGATAGATCCCTCATTCTTTGCAAACAAGATAAGATGGCTCGCACCCTGCGTATCACGACTCTGCAGGACAAGCGCTGTCAGGCGATCTATACCAAGCAAGGCATCGATCAGGTGATCGGATCCTCGCAAAATCTTGAAGCCTGCTCTCACTTCATCGGCGGTGTGCGAAAAAAATTGGCGCAAGCCCATTGGCAATGCCGGGATGTGAAGGCGCAGAGTGAAGTGACCACTTTGGATGGGGGCTCTTCGCAGTGAACCGCTCTCTTTCGGTGGCCCTTATTCAAATGACTTCGGTGGATGATCTTGCGCTCAATCTTTCGCAGATGCTGGATATGCTCAGTCAAATTCATCCCAGCGAGCAGGTTCGGCTTTCCTGCTTCCCAGAAAATTGTCTTTATATGAGAACCACCGAGGGTGAGGCCATTCAGCCGATCTCTTTGCCGGGCGATCACCTGGCCGTCTTAGCTCAACGCGCGCGTGAGTTGAAAATGTTTTTGCATTTGGGCTCGGCTCCGGTTTTCTTGAATGAAAATCTTTATAATTGTACGCTCTTGATCACGGATCAGGGCGAGATCAAGCCGACCTATCAAAAAATGCATCTTTTTGACATTCATTTAGACGGTCAAAAGGCCATTCGTGAATCCGATGTTTTCCAGCACGGGAAAAAGCCGAACATCATCGAAATCGATGGGTGGCGCTTGGGCGAAACCATTTGTTACGATCTGCGTTTCGCCGAACTGTATTCGGCCTATGCCCGTGCCGAGGTGGATGCAATTTTGATTCCCTCAGCCTTTTTGGTGAAAACGGGTGAAGCCCATTGGGATATTTTGACCCGGGCGCGGGCGATTGAAAGCCAAGCCTATGTTTTGGCCGCGGCTCAAGGTGGCACTCATATCGGCAAAAAGAGCGGCGTGCGTGAAACCTACGGGCATAGCTTGATCATCGATCCCTGGGGAAAAGTACTCGCCCGGGCCGAGGCTTCGCCCAGCGTCGTGCTTTCGGTTTTGTCACGCGAGCGGATCGAAAATGTACGCCGTCAGATTCCGATGAAATCCCACCGCCGTCCCCAGATTTGATTCTGATCGAGAGGCCTCTTATTCAGTGACTTCTTTCTCATTTAGTTTTTAGATAAATAAATGGAGGAGTCATGATGCGAAGTCTATTTATCTTACTTCTAAGTTTTTTTGCATTCGGCGCACAAGCTTTAGGCGAAAACAAGCAAGCTGACAAGCAAGAGGCGGGCTTAGCCGGTCGCAATTTTGATGAAGCAAAAGAAGCCCAAGTGAAACAAATTTCTCGCAAGCGACTCTACAGTGGCGGCCGTGATGAGGCCGATTTAAAAGTTCAAACTCAAATCATTAATCCGGTTCGTAAAGTCGCGCCTACCATCGACGTGAATGCCGCGACCGCCGAACCCTCTTCGGAAGACTAAGGGGACGATGTGGACAATATTCAGCGTGAAACCATGGAAGTTGATGTTCTCATTGTGGGCGGCGGGGCGGCGGGCCTGTCCTGTGCTTTGCATCTGCAAAATCAAATTCAAAAACATAACGAAGATGTCGCTGCAGGAAAAGCTTCGGGCGAGCCGATCCCCGAAAAAATGATCGTTGTCCTTGAAAAAGGTGCGGAGATCGGGGCCCATAGTTTTTCAGGGGCGGTATTGAACCCGACGGCTTTGCAGGAGTTGATGCCCGACTTTAAAGAGCAAGGTTGTCCGCTGGATACACCCGTTAAAAAAGACGCGGTTTATTATTTGGGAACAGATTTTTCATTCAAGCTCCCCCTCACGCCGCCCCCTTTTCACAATATCGGGAAATATATTATTTCCTTGAGCAAGTTCAATCGTTGGCTGGGCAGCAAGTGCGAGGCGAAGGGAATTAATATTTTTCCGGGATTTGCCGCGGTGGAAGTTCTCTATGAAGGAAACAAAATCGTCGGCGTTCGCACCGGTGATAAGGGACTTGATAAAGCCGGTCAGCCCAAGGCGAATTTCGAAGCGGGTTTGATCCTCAAATCGAAGCTCGTCGTTTTCGCTGAAGGGACGCGTGGTTCCTTGTTCAAGCAAGTTTCGCAAAAATTGGATCTGCGCAAGGGGAAGAATCCCGAAGTTTTTGAAGAGGGTGTCAAAGAAATCATCCAGATGCCGCCGGGGACGGTCGAAGCCGGGCACGTGACCCATACGATGGGATTTCCTCTGAGGAAATCCATCGGCGGGACTTTTATTTACACTCTTCCGAATGATCAAATTATTTTGGGCCTCGTCGCCTATCTGGATACGAATGATCCTTTGCTGGATCCTCATCGCGAATTGCAAAAACTCAAAACCCATCCTTTTATCGCGAAAATGATCGAAGGTGGAAAAGTTATTTCTTACGGCGGCAAGACTTTGCCGGCAGGGGGCTGGTATTCCATGCCGCAGCTTTACGGCGATGGCTTTGTCGTCTGCGGAGATTCCGCCAGCATGGTCGATGTGCAAAAATTGAAAGGGATTCATTTGGCGATGAAGTCAGGAATGCTGGCGGCTGAAACGGCCTTCTTAGGAATAGTTAAAAATGATTTCAGCGCGGCCACGACCCGCAGTTACGAAGAAAAAATTCACGCGAGCTTTATTAAGAAAGAACTCTATCGCGTCCGTAACTTCCATCAGACTTTGAGTAAAGGTCTGCTGGCTTCTTTACCCCTGATCGCCCTGCAGGAGATCTCCGGGGGCCGCGGCTTGCAGGATGCAATGGCCTGCCATGAGGACGCTAAAACCACCGATAAAGTTGTGGATGTGTGGGGACCTGAGGGCCTGCTGCAGCCTGAAAATCGCCTGCCTCAGCCCGACGGGAAGCTGTTTTTTGATAAGCTTTCGAGCGTTTATTTAACCGGGACGTTGCATGATGAGGACTCGCCCAATCATTTGAAACTCCGAGATGGTAATATTTGCAGGGATGTTTGCGAGCCTGAATACAAATCCCCCTGCAATTTGTTCTGTCCTGCCAGTGTTTACGAGATGGTGCCGTCGGCGAAAGATCCTCAAAAGAAGGACCTCTTAATTAACTATACTAATTGTATTCACTGTAAAACCTGTGATATCAAATGCCCCTTCGAGAACATAGATTGGACTCCGCCCGAAGGTGGGGGGGGGCCTCGGTACACCGAGGTTTAGGGGAAGCCGAGCGCTTGGGACTGGGCTTTCTGACAAACAGAAGGGAAAGCTCATGCCTGAATTTTTTGCGTCCACGGCTCGCGGTCTTGTTGATCCTCTGGAAATTGAACTCAAAAATATGGGACTGAAGGTCCTCGAAAAAACGGCCGGCGGCGTCTATTTCGAAAGCAATTGGGAAGGCTGCTACAAGGCCAATCTGCATTCGCGTTTGGCGAGCCGTATCCTCAAACCTATTTTGGATTTCACGGCCTACCAACCCGAAGAACTCTACGCGCAGATTTTGCGGCATGACTACACCAAGTATATTGACCCTGATCAAACGATCTCCATCGACGTCACCATCAAAGATTCGATGATGCGCGATCAGCGCTTCGTCGCCATGAAAATCAAGGACGCGATCGTCGATCAATTTCGTGAAAAATTTGGCGTGCGCCCTGACGTCAGAAATGAATCTCCGGACCTGCGCATTCATGTCCGTGCGGTTCGCAATCAATTCAACGTCGCGGTCGATACGACCGGTGAAAGCCTGTTCATGCGGGGCTACCGCAAAGAAGTGGGCGAGGCCCCTTTGAAGGAAAATCTCGCGGCGGGCCTTTTGAGTTTGACCGAGTGGGATCAAAAAACGCCCTTAGTAGACCTGATGTGCGGCTCGGGGACTTTCCTCATTGAAGGCGCGATGATGGCTTTGAATATCGCCCCCGGTATTCACCGCCGGGGTTTTTCTTTTCAAAATTGGATCAGCTATAATGAGCCCGCGTGGGATGCGATTGTACAAGCGGCGATGGACGGTGAAAAGGATGACATCGATTTCAAGCTTTTCGGATTTGATATCGATAAGAAGGTGCTCGCTGCGGCCAAAGAAAACGCGAAGCAGGCCGGAGTCGATCACGTCATTGAATTTAAGCGCGAGTCCGTCGCGACTGTGGAGCCGCCGGCTGAAAAGGGGCTCGCGATTTGCAACCCTCCTTACGGTGCCCGCATCGGTGACGAGGACAATCTGCGCGACGTCTACCGCGACCTAGGTTTTACTTTGAAACATCGGTTTAAAGGTTGGGATTGCTGGGTTCTTTCCGGCAACAAAGACCTCATCATGGACATGAAGCTGAAGTCGACCCGCAAACATTTTGTTTTCAATGGCAATATCGAATGCCGCTTCCTCAAATACTCCATGTTCTAGTGGGCGAAGCCTTGCTGTGTCTGAAACTCGATCAAGGGCGCGTTGATTTCCGCTCCTGGATCAAGTTAAAATAGGGAATGAATAAATTCTTTTTTATCAGTTTCAGCTTTGTCCTGTTCGCGACGCTGTCCTGTTCTCACTTGCAAAGCTCGACCAGAAATCCCAGTGGGTCTTCTTCGCGCGTGAATACGGCGGCCTTGGATTTACCCAATCGCTCGGCCCTGATGGCTTGGCAAGATATTCCTGGTTATCAAACGATGAAGACCGATGTGGATAGCTTCCCCTCGGTCGCTTTTTCTTGTGATGATCAAAATTTATATCCGACCCATCCGCAGCAGATGAATAAGATCTATCATCTCTTTAAGATGGCTTACTATGACCGACTCAAGCTTCAGGCTTCTGACTCGGCGTGCACTTTCGGTGCGAAAGAGCAAAATGCCTCGGGAATTTTCCCCTGCCTGAAAGCCGACAGCGCCGAATACGCGATTATTTCCGATACCTTTCAAGATTCCTGCGGCCATGTTTATCGCGCGGCCTGGCAGGTCGCTTTTGCTAAAAGAAATGACAATATGGGAATGTTATTTTCGAAAGGCCGAACTTTGTACCCGCGACCGAACTCAAGCTTTGAAAATGATATGTACGTGGCGCAAACCTACGCCGTGCCGGTCAGAGATTTTTTATTCATCACGTCTCCTTTTGCGGGAGATCTAGAAAGAATTGAGCAGTTGAGAAAAGCGTCGAGTGAAACTCATACTTACGATCCATCGACGCATTTATTCAGTGTGCGCTAAGGATCCCTAGAAAGGTTTCATCAGCGCAATATAGGCGGCTGTCAGGCCGAGCCCTAAAAAAAGCACGGCGAGAGGCCAACCGATCGATCCTTTTCTTTTAGCCAGGGCAATGCCCCCTCCTAAGAGAACCCAGATCAGGAGTTTCGCGTGGATCCAACCGGGAAGATGTCCCAGGATTCCCATTTTGGCGGCCATGCCGAAGCCACCGAGCAAAAGTAAAAGAAGGCCGAGGCCATGGGTGAGAAAGGCCATGCTTTTGGCTTTGCCTTGAAGGGGAACACCTGCATAAGCGGAGACCAGAACCCCGCCGAAACCAAAAAACAAACACATCAAACCGAGTAGGTGGATCATTTTATAAAATTCAAGTGGCATGGACGGTCTCCAAATAAAGGGTTAGGACTTTTCTTCTTCTTCTAAATTCAAATGCTTCAAAAGGCGGCTGACTTGCTTCCGCAGTTTTGGCAGCTGCGGAAGACTCATGACCGTTCGTAGATGGTCCCGGAAGCTTTCAAGAGGATAACCTCCGTACTGACCGGCGCTGGTGATATCAAAGGTGACCCCACTGCGACCAGCGAGAACGACGCGATCGGTGACCTTGACATGATCACGGATAGAGACTTCGCCACCACACATAAAATTGTTTCCAATGTGGCTGGAGCCCGCAATTTTAAAGCCGGCCGCAATGACGCCGTTCTCACCAATCGTTACATTGTGTGCAATATGGCAGAGATTATCTATTTTAGTGCCTCGGCCAATGCGGGTTTCGGTGAGGGCCGCCCGATCAATCGTGCAGTTCGCGCCAATTTCAACGGCGTCGCCGAGGACGACTCGGCCCAGTTGCGGAATTTTTTTGTGCTCACCCTGCGCCGTCATGGCAAAAGAAAATCCATCGGCCCCGATCGTCACGTGGGGATGAATCTCGCAATGGGCCCCGATTTCGCAATGAGCTCCGATAAAAACTAAGGAGTGAAGAAGCGTGTGATCACCAATGACCACATCGTTTTCCACAACCGTGTTCGCGCCGATCGTGCAGAAATCTCCGATACGGGCGCCGTCGCCGATGGAGGCAAAGGGTCCTACCGTCACGTTACTGCCAAGATGTGCGTTGGGATGAACAAAAGATTGAGGGTGGATTTTAAATTCTTGGCGGAAGCGATTCATTTTTCCATCGAACAGAGGGAGAACCGCGGCCATCGACAGCTGTATTGAGGGCGTCGAAAAAAAAGTGGACGAAGAAGATTCGGGAAGCGCCAAGCTCTTGTGGGCAATAATGATCGGGGCCTGGGACGCGAGGGCCGCTTCGAGCTGCTCTTTTTTACTGACGAAAATAAGGGCTTCGGCTTGGGCCGCTTCGGGCGGAAGCACCTGCTTTGCGATTCGCTGAAGATCGCCCTTGATGTAGGTGAGAGAAGAAGAGGGAAGATTTTGAAGAACTTCTGCTGTGATCATATTCACCTCGTGTGCTGCTTTGCACCAACAGTTCGCTTAAAATTTTTTTGATGTCAAGTCACCGGGTGATAGTATAAATCTGCGTGAGAGCAATTATTCGATCTTTTTTCATCTTCGGATAGAGGACAGTGACAATGGCAAAAAAAGCTGTAAAAAAAGCGGCCCCTGCTGCTAAGCCCAAAAAAAGCGCGAAACCGACACCTGCGAGTGCTAAAAAAGCGGCCACGAAAGCGGCCCCCGCGAAATCCAGTAAGGCGCCGGCAAAGGCTTTAGAGAAAAAGGCAAAACCCTCAGGTCCCGCGAAGGGGAGTGCGACGAAGCCGCCCGCGGCTAAACCCACTGTCGTTCCGCCTAAAGTTTCTGCAAAAGCCTCTGTTCCCGCTGGGGTCAAGGTCGCTCCTGCCGCAAAGGCTGCGGTGACGGCCCCTCCCGCTGTTGAGACAAAGACGCCTCCGGTGAAACTGGCTGCTGTTAAAGAGCCAAAACCACCGAAGCCTCCTAAGGTTCCGAAAGTCCCGAAAGTCCCGAAAAAAACCAAAGCAGAAAAAGCTTCGAATGAAGATCAGGCCAAGTGGACCGAGCTCTACGAAAAATACAAAGCAGAAAAAGCGCAAAGCTATTCCATCTCGGGACAATTTGAGGCGAAAAGGCCTCTCCAGCATCAACTTTTTGGTTGGGGTTATATTCTTTCCAACGAATACGACCGCCTCGAAGTGCTTTTTCAAGACGCCAAAAGAATGCTGATCAGCAACAGGAAGGTCTAACGGTGCGCAGAATTTGATTGCCTGCCCCGCGGTTCTAACCTACAAATGTGAGGCACATGGCAAAAGATGATTTAGCACAAGTAGATGGTAAAGTGGTTGATGCCCTCGCTGGGGGTATCTACAAAATTGAACTGGATAACAAAGTTGTTATCAACGCAAAGCTTTGCGGGAAAATGAGACGCTTCAACATTCGTGTTGTGGTGGGAGATCGGGTTAGCGTGGGGGTTTCTCCTTACGATCCAACGCATGGTCTCATCATGTTCCGTCATAAATAATTTGACCTCCGTTCAGAACCTATCAAAATAATTCCAAGCAAAATTATTTGGCTTTTTATTCCGAGGTAGTTATGGATCAAACTCTTCTGAGTTATATGTCCCGCGTAGTCACTGGTGTTTCGGCGAAATCCGCTCAATCTGTTTTAGAGCTGGCCGCCGAAGGTGCAACGGTTCCTTTTATCGCCCGCTACCGTAAAGAAAAAACCGGCAATTTAGATGAAGTCCAAATCCGTGCGGTCATCGAAGCGAACGACAACTACAACGAAATCATTAAGCGCAAGGCCTTCCTCGTCAAAGAGATTGGTGAACAGAAAAATCTGACGGCCGAAATTCAAAAGCGGATCGATCTTTCCTGGGATCTTGGCGAGCTCGAAGAGATTTACAAGCCCTTCAAGAAAAAGAAAAAAACCAAGGCCACTCTGGCTCGCGAAGCGGGTTTGGAGCCTTTAGCCAACTGGATTTGGAGCGTCGGTCACGGGCTTGAAAAGGAAGACGGGACCATGGAGATGAAGGCTAAAAACTTCCTGAATCCCACCGCAAAAATCATCACGTACGAAGAGGCGCTTAAAGGAGCCCAGGATATCCTGGTCGAAAAAATTGCCAATGATCCCGACCTGCGGATTTTGGTTTCAAAAAATTACCACGAAAAGGGCCGCGTGATTTCTAAGGCGGCGAAGGGGTTTAAACCCAATTCAAAATTTGAGATGTACCAGCAATTCGAAGAGCCCGTAAAAACTCTCTTTGATGCCAAGGCCTCTCACCGTTATTTGGCCATGCGCCGCGGATGGCAAGAGGAAGAACTCGCCGTCGACGTGAAAGCGGACGATGAGGAGCTTCTTAAAGCCTACGAGAGATTTGCAACGACCACTCCCGATTCGAATATCGGTGAATACCTCAAGCAGAGTGCGCGCCTCGCTTTGAACGTTTACGTGGTTCCTTCCGTGACGAATGAAGTGCACCGTATTTTGAAAGAAAAGGCCGACGAGGACGCGATCCGGGTGTTTGCCGAAAATGTGCGCAAGCTTCTTTTAGCTTCACCTTTTGGTTCTCGCTGCGTTCTTGGGGTGGATCCGGGATTGCGCACGGGCTGCAAAGTCGCTTTGATTGATAAAAGCGGCAGCTTCATTTCCAATACCGTGATGCAAATTTTAGGCGACGGCGCCGAACAAAAGGCAAAAACCCTTTTCAGCGAAGTGCTCAAGCAAATTCAAATTGACGCCATCGCGGTTGGCAATGGCACCGCCGGCCGCGAGACGGAAGTTTTCTTGCGCAAGGTTTTAAAGGACCTCGGAAAGAATATTCCCGTCGTGATGGTGAATGAATCAGGGGCCTCTGTCTACTCGGCCTCCGATATTGCCCGTCAAGAATTTCCCGATTTGGATCTCACGGTCAAAGGGGCTATTTCGATCGCGCGCCGTTTGCAAGATCCCCTGGCCGAATTAGTGAAGGTCGATCCCAAATCCATCGGCGTGGGCCAATACCAACATGATGTGAATCAATCCGCTTTGAAAAAATCCCTCGATGCGGTGGTCGAATCCTGCGTGAACAACGTCGGTGTCGATGCCAATACAGCATCTGCAGCACTGCTTTCGCATGTTTCGGGGATCGGGCCCGCGCTGGCGAATAATATTCTGGAGTACCGTAAAAAAACTCTTTTTGCTGACCGTTCCGAATTATTGAAAGTGCCTAAATTTTCGACCAAGGTTTTTGAACAGGCGGCGGGATTTTTACGTGTTCCCTCTAGCAAGCAAATTTTGGATTCCACCGGGATCCATCCCGAGCGCTATCAGGCCGTGACCGATATGGCGAAAGACATTGGCGTGGGTCTTTCCGAAGTGATTGGTGAAGGAGCAAAAAAACTTTTGAACCAACGCACAAAATGGGCTGCCCTCGTCGGGGAATTCACCTTTGATGATATCGTGAAAGAGCTCGAAAAACCGGGCCGAGATCCTCGGGATGCTTTTAAAACCTTTCAATTCCGCGATGATATATTTGACGTCAAAGACTTGAAAGAGGCGATGATCTGTCCTGGGATCGTGACAAACGTCACGAATTTTGGAGCCTTTGTTGATATCGGCGTTCATCAGGACGGTTTGGTCCACATCTCTGAACTTTCCAATAAGTTCGTCGAAGATCCACGCAAAGTGGTTAATCCGGGTGACCACGTCACTGTGAGAGTTTTAAAAGTCGATACGGTCAAAAATCAAATATCGCTTTCGATGAAAATGGAAACGTCGACCGAAATGCGCGCTCCACGAACCGAGGCGCGTGGCGAAGATTCGCGTCCGCGTGGAGTCGGTGGCAAGCCGTCCCCAGGGGGAAGGCCTTCTCCGGCTCATCAAGGTGGACCGCGCTCGGGCGGTGGACGCGACCAGCGTGATCAACGCGGTGGGCATGGCCATGGTGCTCCCGTGAAGCCTCAAGGAAATCCGTTTAATAATCCCTTTGCGGCTCTGGGCAATATTAATAACAAAAAATAGGAGTGAAAAATGGCTAAAGCAAAAAAGAAAAACATAAAAAAAGGGTCTCGTCATAAAGCCAAAAGACTGCAAAAAAAGAAAAAAATGATTAGCAATAATAATAAACGCTAAAAAATAGCTCGTGGACCGAGAGCGATTGAAGTCCATGCGGAGTCGAAATGTTGAAGTTTTTTTTGTTCTTTTTCAGCGCCATTCTTTTTGTTTCCTGCGCTTCGCAGCCGTCCGCACCTCAAGACGTTCGTAAAGAGGCGCCAAGGAACCTTGTTCCCGTCGTGGATATTGATGACGCTCTTCTCGGAACCTGGGTGCAAAGCGATGTCAGTTGTTCCAAAGAAGGACAGCTCACTCCACTCGGTAAAGAAATATCCACTGCCTATCGCTCGGGACTTTCTGCCGCTCGCGCGGTCGTGACCTCCGATAAGGTTTTTTGGGATATGAAAGAGTACAAGGATGTCGAGAATCCCGCAAACTTTTGCCAGGTTTCGGTCGAGGAAAAATGGACGACGAAATCCACGGACCAACTCGTCGTCGCTGACTCGGAAGCTCTCGTGAGCGGCAGCGGAGATGTGGTCTGCGATAAAAAGTACACCTATTCCAAAGCGCGCACTCATAAATACAAAGCAACCGATAAATCCCTCGCGATTTATTTGAATTCGACCCATGATGCTTTAACCGGAGTTTCTGTTTCGGAAAAACCTATTTGTAAAACGGGTGAAGTGGTTCTTTCGTTTCAACGGGATAGTGCGGACGAGTAGGGCTTCGATCAGCAGTGATTGTTTTGCGGTCCTATTTCCATCCTGGGAACGCTGACTTCCAGCCTTCCTGGCTGGAAGTTCTTGGTCATTGGGGAAGTTTTTGTTTGAGTTTTAGTGAATTTTTTCACGGGGCTTTTTCTTATAAATTTCTTAAGAGTGTTTGTGCGATTTCTGCGAAGCCTTTGCCGCCTTTTTTTGCTGCGACGTAGGTGGGTGGATTCTTGATTTGATCCATGAAATTTTGAATGTTGGCGACGGCGAAGCTGTGCGGGAAATATTTGAACATGGGTTCGTCGTTGGGCGAGTCGCCGGCAAAGGCGCATTGTTTTTTTGCTTCTTCTGCCGAAAGCTGGAATTCTTTTTTCAGAAAATGCAGCGACATGCTGAGCTTGTCGTATTTTCCGAACCAGCCATTCACGTGAATGGAGCTGACCTTGGCTTGGGCGCCGGCGCGTTCGAAAAGGGCTACGATTTTTTTTACTTCAGCGCTTGGCAGGGCCGGAACGTCTTCGCAGAAGTCGATGGCGAGATCCATCAATCTGCAGAATTGGTCACTGGCGAGCGCGCATCCGGGGACTTCACGCAAAATTTCTGCTTCAAGCTCTTTGAGTTTTTGGCGATTCTCTGTTTGTATTTTCTCTTCGAAAAAAAACTCACGCTGCATTTGCCGTTCGTGGTAGCGAAAATAAAATCCCCCATTTTCGCCCACCACTCCGGCCACGGGCCATTGGCGCGCGATCATTTCGCACCAGCCGGCCGGTCGTCCCGTCACGGGGATCACCTTCAAACCCGCTTTGTGCAAAGACCAAAGAGCTGAGTAAGCCTCGGCTCCCAATTGGCCTTCGTCGGTGAGCGTGTCATCGATGTCTGTCAGCAGATAGGCGATTTTTTCAGAAAACTGCGAGATATTTTTCACGTGAGTGTCTCCGTACTAGACCTGTTGCGAGTGAAAACGAGTCTAGCTTGATACATTAAGTCATAAAATTAGACTTGCGCCAAACTCTTTTAGCACTCATTTTTGTCTATATATATAGCTCTGTGACAAGCCCCACGACATTCTGGCATCTTTGAGGACGGCATGGCAAAAAAAACGGAATCGGCTCGAGTTTCTACCGGTATTAAACTTGTTGTGGTGGAGTCCCCCACGAAGGCTAAGACCATTCGCAAGTTTCTAGGGCGCGATTATATCGTCGAATCCTGCATGGGTCATATTCGCGATCTGCCCCAATCGGCCAAAGACATTCCGGAAAAAGTGAAAAAAGAAAAGTGGGCGCAACTCGGGGTCAACGTCGATAAACATTTTGAACCGCTCTACTGCATTCCCAAAGATAAACTCAAGGTGGTTAAAAACCTGCGCGATAAACTCGAAGGTGCGGATGAACTCTATCTCGCGACGGACGAAGACCGTGAAGGGGAAAGTATCAGCTGGCATCTGATGGAAGTGCTCAAGCCGCGCGTGCCGGCGAAGCGCATGGTCTTCCACGAGATCACGAAAGAGGCCATTCAGAAAGCCCTGCGGGACACCCGTGAAATCGATTTCAACTTGGTCCGTGCGCAAGAGGCGCGACGTATTCTGGATCGTCTGGTAGGTTACACCATTTCTCCGTTGATCTGGAAAAAAGTGGCCTATGGTTTATCGGCGGGGCGAGTGCAATCCGTCGCCGTGCGCCTGATTGTCGAGCGCGAACACGAGCGGATTTTATTCCGCAAAGCAAGCTACTGGGGGGTCCTAGCCGAACTCAGCAAAGATGGCGTCGACTTTGAAAGCCGTTTGCAGATCTGGCAAAAACAACGGGTCGCCACTGGAAAAGATTTCGATGGCACCACCGGGCAGCTGAATGCCGGGAAAGATGTGCTGATTCTAGACGAGACAAAAGCGAAGGAGCTCTCGATTCAACTGAAAACACTCCCTTGGCAAGTCACCGAAGTTGAAGAGCGGCCGACCACGCGCAAGCCGGCTCCGCCTTTTATCACTTCGACTTTGCAGCAGGAGTCCAATCGTAAATTAGGTTTGAGTTCGCGTGAGACCATGCAGGTCGCGCAAAAACTTTACGAGCAGGGTTTCATCACCTATATGAGAACGGATTCGACTTTCCTTTCGACGGAAGCCCTGGGGGCCGCACGCAGTTGCATTCAGTCGAAATACGGGCGTGAATATTTAACCGATCAACCCCGCAGTTACGCCGCGAAAAAAGTCAAAGGGGCGCAAGAGGCCCATGAGGCGATTCGACCCGCGGGAAATCACTTCGTCGACCCCGATGAAACGGGGCTCACCGGCACTCAGTTCCGTCTTTATGATTTGGTTTGGAAAAGAACGGTCGCGAGCCAAATGGTGGATGCGCGACAAAAACAAGTGACTGCAAAAATACAGGCGGGGGATGCGGTTTTTGGAGCCTCAGGAATGACCATTGAGTTTCCCGGATTCTTGCGTGCCTACGTTGAAGGGAGCGATGATCCCGAAGCGGATTTGGCCGAACGCGAAGTCCGTTTGCCTGCACTGAAGGTCCGAGAGAATTTACAGTGTCAGAAGCTTGATCCCACCTCACATGAAACTAAACCGCCTGCGCGCTACACGGAAGCAAGCCTCGTGCAAACCATGGAAAAAGAGGGCATTGGGCGTCCCTCGACCTATGCCTCTGTCATCGGCACCATCATCGATCGTGGTTATGTGCGCAAACAGGGGACCGCCTTGATTCCGACCTTCACCGCGATGATCGTGTCGAAACTTCTTTCACGTTATTTGCCCGAGTACGTGGATCTGGGTTTTACCTCGGGGATGGAGCTTTCTCTCGACAATATCGCGGAAGGTGAACTTGACTGGGAAAGTTATCTAGGTTCTGTTTACAAAGGCCCCCAGGGTTTACGTGCGAAAGTTGATGATCAGTCATCCAAGATTGATCCGGATGAAGCGCGCACCATGAAGATCGACGGCATGGATAATTACGCATTCCATGTGGGCCGCTACGGCGCTTACATCACCACTCAGCGCGATGGCAAAGATGTCAGTGCCTCTTTGCCAGAGAGCGAATCTCCGGCCGATATCACTCCCGAAGTGGCCGAAAAATTAATCGATCAGAAAATCAACGGCGCGGATGCCTTGGGGTATGATCCCGTGACGACTTTACCCGTTTATGTTTTGAATGGCCGTTACGGTCCCTACGTGCAAAAAGGCGATGTGAGTCCCGAAAATGACAAGCCTAAGCGGGCCTCTCTTCCGCCGGGGGTTCAGCCCGAAGACGTGACATTAGAAATGGCTTTGGAGCTGCTGTTATTGCCGAAAACTTTAGGCACTCATCCCGGGAATGGGAAAGAGATCAAGGCCGGCCTGGGACGCTTCGGTCCCTTCGTGGTTTGCGACGGTGATTATCGGTCCATTCCTAAGGGCGAAAGCATTTTCACCATCACTTTTGAGCGCGCCTTAGAAATGCTCAATACACCTAAAAAGGGCCGGGGCAAAGCAGCTCCGCTGAAAGAGCTGGGACTGCATCCGGTGAGTCAAGAGCCCATTCAGATTCTCAGTGGACCCTACGGCGTTTATATTAAATGCGGAAAAACCAATGCCTCCTTGCCTGAAGGAGTGACTCTGGAAACGGTCACCGCGGCCATCGCGATTCCGCTGATTGACGAAAAAGGCGGAGGCCTGCCTCTCGGCAAAACTCCGGCGAAGTCAGGTAAGGCTAAGAAAACCGCAGCTAAAAAGAAGACCGCATCTCCTGAAGCGGCGGCCCTGCCGAAAACGACTCCGGGTAAAAAAGCACCTGCCGCGAAGGCGGCTCCCGCCGGCGTAAAAGCCGCTCCTTTGGGCCTCGCGAAACCCTTGGGACTTTTAAAGAAAGCCGGAAATGCCCAGCAAAAGGCGAAGGCCCTCGGTGTAAAAAAAGTAGTCACTCGTAAAAAGAAGGGCTCCTCAACACAACTTTAACAGAGAGACCCTGTTCGGAGGGGGTCCTTTGTGGTAGGCTGCCGTCCATGAGCGACAGTCACCGTAAAGGCCAACTGGAGCTGGGAATCCAGCGCCTCAAAGAAAAAGACCGTAATCACCATCTTGGTGGTCGCAGTTTTTATTTTTTCGATTTTGATGACAATATCGCTTTTCTCACGACTCCGCTGATTTTGTTTCACAAAGAAAATAAATCGGAAGTCTCCATTTCTAGTGGGGAATACGCGAAGCACCATCATCTTATCGGTGAATCGGGACTCTATGCGGATTACGATGTCGACTACGATGATGTGCGCGGAACCTTCCGTAACTTTCGTGATCTTCACTTCGGTGAGACGGAAAGACTCGCGGGCAAGAGACAAGTTTTTGTCAACGATATCGCCGAAATTTTGGGAGTGCCTGATTTTCAATGGAAGGGGCCCTCATGGGAGTGTTTTTACCACGCCACTTTCAATCACCGCCCGGTTTCGGTCATCACGGCGCGCGGTCACCATCCCGAAACTCTGAAAGATGGCATCCGACTCTTTGTGAAAGGTCGCTTGCTGCCCCATGAGCCGAACTACTTGAGTGTTTTTCCGGTGAGTCATCGTCCCACGCGAATTATTTTGGGGGACGAACTTTTTGCTCACTCGACGGCGCAACTGAAACAGAGCGCGATTCGTGCTAGCGTTGAAAAAGCCATTGAGACCTATGGCTACAATCCTCACCATCGTTTTGGTATGTCAGATGACGATCCTAAAAACATCCAACTCATCGCTGAGGAAATGACGCGCTTAAAGGCGAGCTATCCGGAAATGTCTTTTTTCATGATCGAAACCGAACAAGGGCAGTTCGTCAAACACGAGATTCTCCTCTCAGGAATGAGTTCGTCGCGTATCGGCAACCCGGACACGGCTCCTCAGCTTTCCCTGTTTGGTCCCAAATAGACGATAGTCTTAATGCGTTGCCGCAGGTCCTAATTTAGATCCAGACACACAAAACAAATGCTCCTTTCTAAATCTTTGCTATTCTATTCCGAATAAGGATGGACATCATGAGTTTTGCCAAATTATTGATTTTTACGTCGGCTACTTTTTTATCGGCTTCAATGGCTCTTGCTCAGAACAAGGACGGATTGGAGTGTCGCTACGTCAGCGTGATCGAACAAGGTTTTCTTGCAAACCATGTGAAATACTCGAACCGTGATGCCGAACTCGCGACCCACACCATTGAGCAATATCTCAAGCGTGTTGATCCTTCGAAAATATATCTGACCCAAGCGGATGTGGATCAGGTCAATAAATGGATGGCGAACGTTTTTGAAAAAACTAAAAATAAAGACTGTGCTTTCCTCGATGATATCCAAAAACTCATCCTGCAAAGGGTGAAGGATCGCAACGAATTCGCAAAATCATTCTTGGGTAAAGACTACAAATTCGACGACAAAACAGAATTTGTTTATGATCCAGATAAAAAGACCTGGCCGAAAGACACAGCCGAAGCCAATGAGTTCTTGAAAAAGTACATTCATTTCCAGGTGGCGAATTACCGCGCGACCGATATGAAATTGGAAGAAGCAAAGACGAACGTCCTGAAAAATTACGAGCGTTCGGTGCGCAGGACCCAGGAGACCACGGAAGATGATCTGTTCGCGGGTTATTTGGATTCTTTCGCGCGCGCTTTGGATCCCCATTCAAGCTTCTTCTCGAAAGACGTGCTGGAGGATTTCGAGATCCAGATGAAACTATCTCTTGAAGGAATTGGCGCGACCCTTTCCTCTCAGGATGGGTTTACGGTCGTCGAGCAGTTGGTGCCTGGCGGAGCCGCTGCCAAATCAGGGCAGATCGAGCCTCAAGATAAAATCATCGCCGTCGGTCAAGCAACGGGCCAAATGGAAAACGTCATCGATCAAGACTTGAAAGACGTGGTGAAAAAAATTCGCGGCAACAAAGGGACAAAGGTTCGTTTGACGATTTTACGTAAAGCCGGTGAAGGCAAAAAACGTTTTGATGTCACTCTGCTGCGTGAAAAAGTGAATCTCGAAGACGAAGCGGCCAGCATTCTCTACCAAGATAAAACGCTCAACGGGCAAAAGAAAACCATCGGGATCATCAACTTTCCTTCCTTCTATGCGGATTCGCGTCGTGGGGGGCGTTCGTCCGCGGCGGATATGAAAAAATTGATCAAGGAAGCGCGTGATAAAAAAGTCGATGGATTGGTCTTAGATCTTTCGAACAATGGCGGCGGCTCACTTGAAGATGCCGTCAAAATCGCGGGTTTGTTTTTCAAAACGGGTAATGTGGTGAAGCAGTCTTCAAAAAATGAAGGACGTGCCGAAGCTGCTCTCGCGGACAGTGATTCCGATGTGGATTGGGCGGGGCCTTTGGTTCTTCTGACCAGTCGTATTTCGGCTTCCGCGTCTGAAATTGTTTCCGGCACTTTGCAGGATTACCGCCGGGCCGTCATCGTGGGTGGGGATCATACCTTCGGTAAAGGCAGTGTTCAGTCTGTTCTGCCGATTCCGAACAACCTCGGCGCGATCAAAGTCACCGTGGGAATGTTCTTCGTTCCGGGTGGATACTCCACTCAACATCGCGGCGTCGAGGCTGACGTGGTTTTGCCGGGGCCTTACAGCACCGATGACATTGGCGAAAAGTTTTTAGATTACTCTTTGCCGCCGAAAAAGATTCCGTCTTTCCTTTCTCCGGAAGCCTATGTCAAAGAGGGGCCGGATGCGTGGAAAGAGTTGAAGCCGGAATGGATCAAAGTGTTGAAAGAAAAATCCCAGGCTCGGGTTGAGAAGAGCGAAGAGTTTAAAAAAATTATCGACGAGCTCAATAAATCCAAGGCTCGCGGTAAAACGATCAAAGTCAGCGAAGTGCTGAAAAATGATAAAGAGAAAAAAGAAAAAGAAAAATCAAAGAAATTGGCGACCAAAGCTAAAAAGAATGAGGATTACTTGAAGCGTCCGGATATCCAAGAGGCCGCCAGCGTTTTGCTGGATCTTTTGGGAGCGGAAGATTCCAAGCCGACGGATAAGCAGGCGAATCGAAGCTAAAGTGATTTCATCAGGCCCGTTGTTGTTGGACCCCAGGGGAGACTCTGGGGTTTTTTATTTTGACAACGCGTTATTGCAAGACAAAAAGCTCTATTTTCGCTTAGATGGGATTACTTTTCGGAGGCTCCTGCATGTCTAAAATAATTTCGCCCCCTGCGGGAGTGAAAGGCTTGGCCAAAAAACCGGCCCAAGTGAAGTCTAAAAAAACAACGCTGCGTTTTAAGCCGACGAAGTCTAATTTTGGTGGTCTGCCGAAAGAGCTGCTGTTACAGATTCATAATTTGATGGTGAAGTCCCGTGTCCTCGAAGAGCGGGTGATTAAAATCTACAAAGCAGGGGAAGGTTATTTTTGGATTGGGGGACCCGGTGAAGAAGCCTTCGGTGTTCCGTTGGGGCTTCTCGCGCGCAGAGGGCAGGGGATTGCCTACGATTGGTTCCATCTGCACTACCGTTGCACGCCCACTTTGGTGGCCCTCGGCATGCCCATGATTGATGCCGTTCGCCTGATGATGAATCGAGTGACCGACCCTTCAACGGGCGGGAGAAATTTCGCGGGTCACTATTGCTTTCCGCAATGGAATGTGGCACCCGTGACTTCGCCCATAGAAGTTCAGTATCCGATCGCCTGCGGCACGGCCCACGCGCAAAAGCGAGCGGGTCACGGCTCACTTTCGATTGTGACCGGCGGCGATGCCGGCACTGCCGAAGGAGATTTTGCGACCTCCCTGGTTTGGGCTTCGCGCAAGGGTCAAGAGTTGCCCGTGCTCCTCACCGTGCAAAACAATGGCTACGGAATTTCCACTCCCTTTGAGGGACAGCACGGCGAAACGCAAATCGCCGATCGGGCCCGCGCTTTTAATATCCGATCCAAAGTGATCAACGGGATTGACCCGATTGAAACCTATCTCGCGCTGAAGGAGGAGATGGACTACATCCGCAAAACGGGAAAGCCTTCTTTTTTAGAGGTCAAAGTTTCGCGGCTTTACGGACACTCTTCTGCCGATGGGGCCAACCGCCGCGCAGATCTGGTGGATCCAGTGACGACCTTTGAAAAGCGCTTGATCCAGGCCGGTCTTCTCAGCATGCAAGAGGCGCAAAAAATTTGGGACGACTACGAGGCAGAAGGCGTGGCTGCCCAAGAAAAAGCGCGGCGAGAAGCTTCTCCTCAGGGAGATAGTGTTTGGGATCATGTCTATGTGAATAATGAAAATGCGGATTGGAGAAAATTCTAATGGCCAGTGTTGCTCAGGCCATTCGCATGGCTCTTCACTACGGTGAAAAAAATCTGCAAGTGAAAGATGTTTTTGGGCAGGACGTGGGTGCTCCGCTCGGAGGGGTTTTCACCGCGACCCAAGGGCTGAAAACCGCCTGGAATGCGCCCTTAGATGAGCGCGGCATCATCAGTGTCGCCATGGGAATCGCCATGGCGGGCGATCGCTGCGTCGCTGAAATTCAATTTGCGGATTATATTTTTAATACCATGGATCTTTTGAAAATCGCCGGAAACACTTTGTGGTGCACCAACGGGCAGATTCAACTTCCGATGGTGGTGATGACCCCTGTCGGCGCCGGCATTTTTGGTTCGGTTTATCATTCTCATTCTTTTGATGCCTGGGCTTCGCGCCTTCCGGGATGGAAAATTGTGATGCCATCAACGCCTCTCGATGCTTACGGTTTGATGCTGGCCGCGATTCAAGATCCCAACCCTGTTCTGTATTTGAAGTCTAAGGCGCTGATGCGCCACAAAGGCGATGAGCTGATCCCCGGTGAGCCCGCCGATGAGAAAACCCTCAAAGCCATGATCGACAAGCCCGTGCAAAATGCAGAGGGCTGGAAGCCGCGCTGGCCTAGCCTCGAAGAGTACGTCGTTCCCATCGGGAAGGGGAAAATCACCCGTAGCGGAGATCATTTGACCGTTGTGACCTACAGCCGCATGGTTCATCTGTGCAACGAGATCGCAGATCAATTGTCGGCGGATGGAATTTCGATTGAGGTGATTGATCTGCGTTCGATTTATCCCTACGACTGGCAAATGATCAAAGCCTCCATTGAAAAAACCGGCAAGGTTCTTTTTGTGAACGAGGACACCGAAGTCACTAATTTTGGCGAACATCTCGCCTACCGAGCGACGCAGGAATTGTTCTACCAGCTGATGGCCGCACCTCGGGTGATTGCGGGTAAAAATTTGCCGGGCATAGGCCTTTCGCCTCAGCTAGAAAAAGCCTCTGTGCCGCAGGCGATCGATATTGAAAAAGCGATGCGCGATCTCGTGGCGGAAGTGCCTTAATGACGACAAAAACCCATAGTAAAAAAGTCCGACGGCGCGTCAGTAAAAAATCTTTACAAGGCTCCTTTGATAAGTACGATCTTTATCATCGCGCCGTCCAGTCTGCGGCGGATGATGTGCAATTCATTCAGAAGACATACCGCGATCTGAAAAAGAAGAATGCGAAAATTTTCCGCGAAGATTTCTGCGGGACCTTTGCCCTCTCTACCGAGTGGATCAAACTCAATGCCCGCCACGAGGCCATCGGGATTGATTTAGATCCGGAACCCATGGAGTACGGGCGTAAAAATTATCTGGCCAAGATGAAGCCTGATCAGCAAAAGCGCATGACCTTGATCGAAGGCAATGTGTTGAGCCCGAACTTGCCTAAGACCGATATCGTGATCGCGATGAATTTTTCTTATTTCTGCTTTAAATCCCGCGATTTGATGCGGAAATATTTTAGCAACGTCTATCGTAATTTATCGAACAGCGGAATTTTTTTGGTGGATCTCTTTGGCGGCAGCCAGTGTTATGCGCCGATCGAGGACAAAATCAAACATGAGGGTTTCACCTACTACTGGGATCAAACGAACTTTGATCCCGTGACGAACGAGGCCTTGTTTCACATCCATTTTCGCGTGAAGAACAAAAAAATTGAAAATGTTTTCACCTACGATTGGCGACTGTGGTCGATTCCCGAATTGCGCGACATCATGGCCGAAGTGGGCTTTAAAAAGACCCACATTTATTGGGAAGGCACTGCCAAAGATGGCTCAGGCGATGGCAATTTCACCCGTACCGAGAAGGGGGAATCCTGTGAAAGTTGGATTGCCTACATCGTTGCTGAAAAATAAGTCCACAACGAGATGAGCTGGAAGCGCCCCGCGATTTTTCAGTCCCAGGATTTTCTCGTTCTTTTCCTCACCCGTATTTTTGTCTCGCTCTCGCTGCTGGCCCAGGCGGTGATCGTCGGTTGGCAGATTTATAAAATTCGTCCTGATCCTTTGCTTTTAGGTCTCATGGGTTTTATTGAGGCCGTGCCGGCGATCAGCTGCTCTTTTGTTTCGGGTCATTTGGTCGACATCCACCGACCAGCCAAGATTTACCAATTGAGTTTGCTGGTTTTATTCTTGAATGCATGTATGATTTTCTATGCTGGTGCGAACAGTGGTCTTCCGGCCGATCTACGTTTGGTTTTACTCTTCGCGGGCATTTTTATTTCAGGCGCGGCTCGCAGTTTCACTTCACCGTCCGTTTTTTCTTTGATTCCGCAGGTGGTTCCGCGAAATATGCTACCGGCTTCTTCGGCCTGGAATAGTTCCGCTTACCAGTTCGCGGCGATTGTTGGGCCCTCGCTCGGAGGGCTCGTCTACGGTTTTTGTGGCGTTGCGCAAGCTTTTTTAATGCCTCCCTTTTTTATGTTGATGGCTCTCGTGGTGCTGTTTTTCCTTTCCGCGCAAACAAAGGAATTAAAAAGCAAAACAAAACGTGAGCCTTTTATCCAAAGCATCCAAGCCGGCATTCGCTTTGCCTTCGTGAATAAAGTCCTTCTATCCACCATGGCCTTAGACATGTTTTCGGTTCTCTTTGGGGGAGCCGTGGCCATTCTGCCTCTTTTTGCCGATCAAGTCCTGCATGTGGGTTCCACGGGATTAGGTCTTCTGCGTTCGGCTCCTGCCGCGGGTTCGGCTTTGGTCCTTTTGTATTTGGCGTTCAAGCCTTTGAAGTTTATTTCTGGAAGAATGTTTCTGATCGTGGTCGCGGGTTTTGGCTTGGCCACAGTTCTGTTCGCTCTTTCGAAGACCCTGATGTGGGCCATGATTTTTTTAGCGGTGAGCGGAGCCTTTGACGGGATCAGCATGGTCATTCGCGGAACTATTCTACAGCTCCTCACGCCCGATCATATGCGTGGGCGGGTTTCTTCTTTAAGCTCCATTTTCATCACTTCGTCGAACGAGATGGGAGCCTTTGAATCGGGACTCGCGGCGAAACTCTTCGGCACGGTGCCATCGGTTGTTTTTGGCGGCGGCATGACTTTACTCATTGTTGCGATGACAGCCTACTTCACGCCGGAACTTGCACGCACCAAAATCAATACGGACGAAGAGCCTACGTCTGTGAAGACTTAAGTTCCTGCATATTGAACAGGGCCTTCATATCCAATTGAATTTCGGCGAGCTTCGGCTCATGACCTTCTCCGCGATGGATCACGCACAGGACGTGGTGCACATAGGCCCCAAGACTGCGCAAATCTCGCGTCGAAAGCGCCACTTGACCCCCCGTGGTAATGACATCTTCGATGATGCAAAGTTTTTTGCCTTTGACGTCCAGGCCTTCAGCAAACTGACAGGTTCCATATTCTTTGGCTTCTTTGCGGACGAAGACGCAGGGAAGGCCAGTCTCTAGGGAAAGCGCGGTGGCAATGGGAATCCCGCCCATCTCGAGGCCAGCGAGCACTTCTGTTCCGGGAGGCACGAGCGATACCAAGTGCTTAGCAATTTCTCGCAAAACTTCAGGTCTTGCTTCGAAACGGTACTTATCAAAATACTCTTTTGAAATTTGTCCCGAGCGCAATTTGAATTCACCCGTAATATGAGAAATGTTAAAAATCTGGCGCGCCAGTTCCTGACGGTTCATGGTGTCTCCTTGGCTACAAAAAGGCTTAAAAACTTTGGCTTAATTTATGCTTACCTTAAGCCGAAAGTAACGCCTAAAAAAGGCTTTTCGCGGGGGGAGGCGATAAAATGCGCCAGCCAAAAAATCCAGATTTCCAGACCCTGCGACTATTCCTATTCTTAGGCCTATTGACCCTGATGTTGGTTTTTATTCTGAAAGCGGTGCTCTTTAGTCCCGCTCCCTGGTTTGCCGCGGGAAGCCTTTAACTGCGGCGCAGCTTCTGCTTCCTTTGTTGCCATTGTTCCAGGGCGTACTTACGCATATCTTCGACGGTATCGAGCTCGTCCACAATTTCCACTCCCAGCAGAGTTTCAACGGTGTCTTCGAGACTGACGAGGCCGGTGACAATGCCGTAATCGTCGACGGCGAGGGCCATATGCTGTTTTTCACGAATGAAAAAGTCCAAAGCCTGCGACACCGTCATGCGCTCAGGGACGCTGGTGATCGGGCGGATCATTTCGCCCACGGTTTTTTGATGTTGGTCGTTCGAAAGGGCCTCGTGGATTTTGTAGCGAAAGGTCATGCCGATGATATTATCCAGGCTGACTTTGTAAACGGGGATCCGCGAAAAGCGCAGAGGTTTGTACTTATTAAAAACTTCTTCCACGGTGAGACTGTCTTCCAAGGCGAAGAAGACCGAACGAGGAGTCATGATGTCAGAAACGAAAATTTTATCGAGCATCAAAAGATTTTTAATGATGTTGGATTCTTTATTTTTGAGGATGCCTTCTTCGGCACCAATCTCGGCCGTCATTAAAATTTCTTCGCGGCTTGTTTCATTCGTTTCCGAATGATTGGCAAAGAGCCGTCCTAATTTTTCAGAGAAGATCACAATGGGGTATAAAAAGATGATCATGGCCTGGATCGTATAGGCTGAAACGGGCGCGAGGGTTTTCCAGTGGGCGGCACCAATGGATTTGGGAATGATCTCAGCTAAGGTCAGAATTAGAAAGGTCAGGACAAAGGAGGCTCCGGTGACGGCCTGCTCGCCAAAAATGGCCTGCACGCGGTAAGCGATGGCGGCCGAACCCAGGGTGTGCGAAAGGGTGTTCAGCGTGAGGATTGCCGAAATGGGGCGATCGATGTTTCCTTTAAGGTGCGCGAGAAGAATGGCACTCTTCTTTTTTTCACGGACTTGAACCGCGATGTAGGCGTGGGTCGAAGTCAGCAGAACGGCTTCAAGCACCGAGCAGACGAAGGAAATAAACAAAGTAATCAATGTGAGAATGAGTATGGATGTCATTGAACGCTCAGTATATCATATCGATGCGTCCGCTTGTCATTAGTGAAACGGAAGTCGTCGTGAATTGAGCCCGCTGGAGGCCTAATTTTGTCGCGCGTCATTGCAGCAGCTGATTCGGAGGAGGGAAGCTTTGGCAGGCCTCCTTAAAAATCTTCGCTGGATGACAAAGCCAGTTTCTGTTCTTGGACTTTATAAAATTCCTGACTCATAGTAGGAAGGGACAAAATTTTGATTTTCCTAAACGGTTTCAAAAAAAGAGGAATGATGAAAAAAATAAATTATTTTTTACTGTTCGTTTTCTGTTGGGCTATTCAAGCGCAGGCCAAAATTAAAACTGAAGTTGTTGATTATGCTGATGGCAAAACCAAGCTCGAAGGTTTTATAGCTTACGATGACAGCATTAAAGGAAAGCGTCCGGCCGTTTTGCTCGTGCACGACTGGATGGGATTAGGCGAGGATACAAAGGCCCGCGCGATTCAAGTGGCGCAACTGGGATATGTCGCCTTTGCCGCGGATATTTATGGAAAAGGCGTGCGCCCCCAAGGAAATGAGGAGGCCGCAAAAATTTCCAGTTCTTTTAAAGACAATAGAGCAGCGCTGCGCACCCGGGCTCAGGCAGGATTTGACTGGATCAAAGAAAACAAATCTGTGGATGCAAGCAAAATCATCGCGATCGGTTACTGCTTCGGTGGAACTACTGTTTTAGAAATGGGTCGTGCGGGACTTCCCCTCGCAGGCATCGTGACTTTCCATGGAGGCCTTTCGACTCCGAACCCGGCGGATGGAAAAAATATCAAAGCGAAAGTTTTGGTTTTACATGGAGCCATCGACCCTTACGTTCCCTTTACTGAAGTCGACTCCTTTGAAAAGGAAATGAACGAAGGCAATGTCGAGTATACTTTGGTGAAATACTCCGGAGCTGTACACGCCTTCACGATCAAAAAGGCGGGGACTGATGTGAAGTCAGGGGCTGCTTACAATGAAAGGGCCGACAAGCATTCTTGGGCCGAATACGTGAGTTTTATGAATGAGATTGCTCCGGTCAAAAAGTAAAAAAAATCCCCTCTCTTTGGAGAGAGGGGATTTCTCGAATCTTGTCTGTTCGTTATCCGTTCAAGAACTACTTTTGTTCAGCCAAACGCTTCGCTTGGTATTTCTTTGCCAATTCATCTTGCACGTTACGTGGAGCGGCCATGTATTTCGCGAACTCCATCGAGAATTCGCCTTTTCCTTTGGTCGCTGAACGTAGATCCGTCGAGTAACCGAACATTTCTGTCAACGGCACTTCCGCCTCGATCGTCACGCTGCCTTCAATCGTTGTTGTGCCGAGAACAACTCCGCGACGTTGATTGATTTGGCCCGTAGCGGGCCCTTGGTACTCTTCCGGAACCGTGGTTTCGAGTTTCATGATGGGCTCAAGAACTGTTGGCTTAGCCTTCATGTAAACTTCACGCATCGCAGCCATACCGGCAATTTTAAACGCCATGTAAGAAGAATCCACGTCATGGTAAGAACCGTCCGTCAATTCGACCTCGACACCCACGATCGGGAATCCTATCAATGGACCTTTGGCGCATTGATCTTGGAAACCTTCTTCAACCGCAGGAATGAATTCCTTCGGAATACGACCACCGACCACGTTGTTTTCAAATTTGAAGGTTGCGCCATCTTCTTGCGGAGCTAAAGGACGAATGTTCCCCACGATTTTCGCGAACTGACCCGAACCACCCGTTTGTTTCTTATGAGTGTAGTCATAGGCTGCTTCGGCCGCAATCGTTTCACGGTAGGCCACCTGAGGCTGACCCACGATCACTTCGCAATTGAACTCACGCTTCATGCGCTCGACGTAAATTTCTAAATGCAGCTCACCCATGCCCGAAATAATTGTTTCGTTCGACTCTTCATCCCGCTTCACGCGGAAAGTCGGATCTTCCTTGCGGAATTTCTGCAAAGCCTTTGAGAAATTATTTGAGCTGGTTTTATCCTTCGGCGCAATCGCCAAGCTGATCACCGCATCGGCAATGTGCATCGACTGCATAGAGGCCTCAATGCGATCGTCACAGAAGGTGTCACCCGAAGCGCAATCGATCCCGAAAACGGCCACGATGTCGCCCGCATAGGCCACGTCGATTTCTTCCATCTTGTCCGAATGCATACGCACCAAGCGTGGAATCTTCACCGATTTTTTGTTGGACTGATTGATGAAGAATTCCCCTTTGCCCATTTTTCCTTGGTAAATGCGCATATAGGTCAATTGACCAAAGGGAGTCTCTTGAAGTTTGAACGCCAAAGCGACCAAGGGTTTGTCGTTATCGGGGAAAAGCTCAAACTTCTCTTCATTTTTATTTAAATCCAACGCCACTTCTTTTTTCTCGGCCGGAGTCGGCAGGTAAGCCAAAACGCCGTCCAAAAGATGTTGTACGTTTTTATTTTTAAATGCGGATCCGCAGAAAACCGGAACGAGTTTCAAGCTGATCACGCCTTTACGCATGGCCGCTTTCACTTCGTCAATGGTCGGCTCTTCTTCCATCAAGAATTTTTCGCCGATGACATCATCGATGTCCGCTAAAGCGGCGATCAAAAGTTGGTGGTATTCTTTGGCCTGATCCACGAGATCTTCTGGAATTGGAATCTCTTTGATGTTCTCGCCGTTATCGCCTTCGTTCACGTAAGCTTTCATTGTCACGAGATCCACGATACCGCGATGCTGGTCCTCGAGGCCGATGGGAATATTCGCCATGACCGCGTTCAAACGCAGTTTATCAACGAGGGCATCTTTCACGCGGAAAGGGTTGGCTCCTTGACGGTCCAATTTATTGATAAAAGCCAAGCGCGGAACACCGTAGCGTTTCATCTGACGATCTACCGTGATGGATTGAGATTGTACTCCGGCCACACCGCAAAGAACAAGAATAGCTCCGTCCAAAACGCGCAAAGAACGTTCCACTTCCACGGTGAAATCCACGTGCCCCGGTGTATCGATGAGGTTGATCGTGTAGTCTTTCCACGTCACTTGAGTCGCTGCAGACTGGATGGTGATCCCTTTTTCGCGTTCGAGATCCATGGAGTCCATTGTGGCGCCGACGCCGTCTTTACCTTTAACTTCGTGGATAGCATGGATACGACCGCCGTAAAAAAGAATACGCTCAGAAAGAGTGGTTTTTCCCGAATCGATGTGCGCGGAAATACCAATGTTTCGAACCATGTTGATGTTCCATTTTTTGGACATATCTTTACCCTTTGTTTTGGTGTCATTTTATTGGAACGATGGAGTTACCATATTTGCAAATAAGTGGAAAGAACATTCTGCCCCGCAGCTATAACGCCTAGCATCCGGAAAAGTAACGGCGTACCTCCTGATTTTACGGTAGGTTTTGGGAATGGGATGTGAAATTTCTTTTGATGAATTGAAGGCGGCTTGTGAGTTGGTTTACCGGAGTTTGGCGCCGACGCCGCAGTATGAATGGCCGCTCTTGCGAGCGCGGTTGGGAGCCCAGGTTTGGGTCAAACATGAGAATCATCTTCCGGTCGGTGCCTTCAAGGTGCGCGGAGGATTGACCTACCTTCATCATTTGCTGCAAGAACAGCCGGATTTGGAGGGCGTTGTCGCCGCCACCCGTGGGAATCATGGGCAGTCCATTGCCTTCGCGGCGGCCCAGTACGATATTCCGGTAAAAATGGTTGTTCCTTTTGGAAACTCTGTCGAAAAGAATTTGGCGATGAAGGCTTTAGGGGCTGACGTGATTGAGTTCGGCCAGGATTTTCAGGAGGCCGCGGAGTATGCCCAATATCTTGCTGATCAGTTGCATTATCATTTTATTCCGTCTTTCCATAAGCACTTGATTTTAGGTGTTGCGACCTGCGCCTACGAGTTTTTAAACCAGTGTCCACCCCTTGATGTCGTCTATGTCCCTATCGGGCAAGGTTCTGGGGTTTGCGCCATGATTTTGGTGCGTGAACTGCTCGGATTGAAGACTGAAATCGTCGGCGTCGTTTCGGAAAAGGCCCCGGCTTATGCGGATTCGTTGCTCCAAGGAGAAGTGGTTTCACGCGAGGTGCAGTGGACTTTGGCCGATGGTCTCGCCTGCCGCACGCCGAATGCGTCTTCTTTCCGTATGATCCAGGAAAGTCTTTCCCGTATCGTCAAAGTTTCAGAACCGCAGATCGAAGAGGCCATGCGTGTTTTGTTTTCCGATACTCACAATGTGGCCGAAGGTTCAGCCGCCGCCACCCTCGCGGCCTTTCAGCAAGAAAAAGACAAATACCAGGGGAAAAAAGTGGGTCTGATTCTTTCTGGCGGTAACGTCGATAGTCGAGTCTTTGCCCGCGTTTTAGCGAGCGCAGACGTTCATCCTTAGAGGTGCGGCCGATGTCTGAGTTACAGACTTTATTAAAAAATAATTTCCCGCACGCTCAATTTCGGGGCGTGCAAAAAGAGGTTATCGAAGGCCTCTGGCGCGCAGAGAGCATGCTCGTCTTGATGCCGACGGGCATGGGGAAAAGTCTGTGTTTCCAGTTTCCGGCGAAACTGCGAGAGGGCCTGGTTCTTGTCATCAGTCCCCTTATTGCGCTCATGCAGGACCAGGTTTTGAAGGCTCAGCAGCTGGGGATCGCGGCGAGTTCGCTCAATTCCTTGCTGTCGCGGGAAGAACGAGAAACGCGGCAGCGGCAATTGCACGAAGGAAAATTTAAGTTATTTTTTGTGACGCCCGAGCGTTTTCGCAAACCTGAATTTCTGCAGGCGTTGCAGGGGCAGAAAATTCAATTGCTCGCGGTAGATGAGGCGCACTGTATCTCACAGTGGGGTCACGATTTTCGGCCCGACTATTCGCGAGTAGGAGAGTTTCGCGCGCTGCTCGGAAATCCCGTCACCCTAGCCCTCACCGCCACCGCGACTCCCGCAGTGCAGAAGGACATTCTGCAGAAGCTTCATCTGCCCGAAGCTCCGGTTATTGCGGGTGGCCTCGAGCGGCCCAATTTGTCCCTGAACGTGCACGACGTTTACGGGCTTGATGAAAAAATCCGGGCCATGGTGGCCTTTCGATTTCAGAATCAAGGCGCGGCTATTTTTTACTGCTCGCTGATTCATACTTTAAGAAAAATTTCTTCCGAGTTAAAGCGACTCGGAATCGAGCATCTGGTTTATCATGGTGATCTGCCGCCCCAGGATCGCAAGCGCAATCAAAGGGTCTTTATTGAAGAGGAAAATCCTTTGATACTCGCGACGCCGGCCTTTGGGTTAGGCATCGATAAACCGAACGTGCGGCTTCTGGTTCACGCCGAAGTCTCAAGTGCCATTGAGTCCTACTTTCAAGAGGTCGGAAGGGCCGGCCGCGATGGCGAAAAATCCTTTTGCCATCTATTGTACGATCCTGACGACGTCAGTATTCAAATGGAATTTTTAAAATGGTCCCATCCCGACGCCGAATTCATCCGCCGGGTTTACCAGCTGATGGAGGGCCGCCGCGCCGAAGTGGATCAAGGGGGGTTTAACTTCATCCGCGAGCAGATGAACTTCAAAAACCGTCGGGATTATCGCGGCGAGGCCGCAGTCAGCATCCTCGAGCGCTGGGGCTGCCTCGCGAAGGCGGAGGCCCGGTTTCCGTTTATTTGTGTCACGCCTCCCACCGACGAAATGTTTGCTCTGGAAAAACCAGAAGACGTGCTCAGAACTCAAAATCAAAAACTTTTGCAGATGGTCCAGTGGGCGACCCAGACCGAACCCTGCCGGCTCAATACGATCTACGCCTATTTCGGTTACGTGCATACCGAGCCCTGTGGAATTTGCGATTTGTGCTTAGCTGTGATTAAATAATTCCATGAAGAAGTACCGATCCTCCGTGGCCTTTCCTGATCCTCGCGAGACTCTCGCCGAGGGTATCGTCGCGGTGGGTGGAAAGCTCGATGTGGGCACACTTTATACCGCTTACCATATGGGAATTTTTCCTTGGCCGCAGGAGGGTTATCCTTTGCTGTGGTTCTCGCCGGAAAAGCGCGGGATTCTCGAGTTCCGTGAGTTTCACGTCTCTCATAGTTTAAAGAAATTCCGCAGGAATAATCCCCAGATCGAATTTTCGGTGAATAAACATTTTCACCACGTGATCGAAGAGTGCGCAAAACAGCCTCGGCCAGGCCAACTAGGGACCTGGATTTTACCCGCCATGAAAGCGGGCTACCTGCAATTTTTTGAGGCTGGCCATGCTCTTTCGGTCGAGGTGAGAGAAGGGAATATTCTCATTGGCGGTATTTATGGTGTTCTTGTCGACGGGCTTTTTAGCGCAGAGAGCATGTTCTTTAAAAAAAGCAATGCTTCTAAGCTAGCCCTGTGGCATCTTGTGGAAACTCTTCAAGCTCGCGGGCACGCCTGGATGGATATCCAGATGGTGACGCCGATCACGGAAAGCTTTGGTGGCAAGTACGTCGAGCGCGAAATTTTTCTAAAAATGCTTCACGAGGTACATTTAAAAAATGGCGTTGCTTCTTAATACCCACAAGCTTTCAAAATCATTTGCAGGAAAAGTTCTTTTTAAAAATGTGGGCCTCGGAATCGAAGAGGGCGAAAAGGTCGGTCTCGTCGGCCCGAACGGCGCCGGCAAATCGACTCTGCTCAAAATTTTAGCCGGGCAGATGAGCCCGGACGACGGCGACGTGACCCGCAAAAAAGGCTTGAAGTTTGGTTTCCTCGATCAAACGCCGCTTTTCCCGAAAGGACAGACGATTCTCGAAGCTCTGTTGAGCAAATGTCACGATCAGGATGAATCCTTAGGCTCGGGTTATGAGTGGATGGCAAAACTCGATTTGACGAATTTTGGCGAAAGTTTTTTGGTGGAGGACCTTTCCGGCGGCTGGAAAAAGCGGGTCGCTCTGGCGCGCGAGTTGATTCTCGACCCCGAGATCATGATTCTGGATGAGCCGACGAATCATCTCGACGTGACGAGCATTCTTTGGTTGGAAGAGTTTCTGGTGAAAGCTCCCTTCGCTATTTTGATGGTGACCCATGACCGGCTTTTTTTACAGAGGGTCTGCAACAAGATCTTGGATCTGGATCCTCGCAATCCCGAGTATTTGCTCTCGGTGCGCGGCGATTACCTGACTTACGTTGAAGCGAAAGAACAGCTTCTCAGCGGCCTCGAAAGACGCGAAACGGTTTTGAAAAACACTCTTCGTCGCGAAACCGAATGGCTGCGCCGTGGAGCGAAGGCGCGACAAACCAAACAAAAGGCTCGCATCGAAAGTGCCCTGGATTTGAAAGATGAAGTCGGTGAACTTTCGCAAAAAAACAACAACCGCCAAGTGAAAATCGACTTCAAAGAAACCGAGCGCACACCGCAAAAATTGATGGAGCTGAAAGCGGTCTCCAAAGGTTACGCCGATAAAGCGCTGCTGTTTAAAAATTTCAGCTATGTCGTCAGCCCGAAGACACGTCTGGCCTTGCTGGGCGACAATGGTTCCGGCAAATCGACGCTGATTCGTCTGCTTTTGGGGCAGGAGGAGCCGACTTCTGGGACGCTCTATCAAGCCGAAAAATTAAAGGTCGCCTATTTCGAACAGAACCGCGAGACTTTGCAACCCGAGCTGTCCCTGCTTAAAAATATCTGCCCCGAAGGGGATTACGTCCATTTTCAAGGACAGTATGTTTTCAATCGCAGCTATCTCGAGCGCTTTAAATTTGTGCGCGACCAAATGGACCTTCCGGTGGCAAAGCTGTCTGGGGGCGAACAAAGTCGTTTGCGCCTGGCGCAGTTGATGTTGCGTGAAGCCCAGGTACTGATTCTCGATGAACCGACCAATGATTTAGATACCGCCACCCTCGATGTTTTGGAAGACGCTCTTAAATCTTTCAACGGAGCGGTGATTCTCGTAACCCATGATCGCTACTTTATGGATCAAGTGGCGAATGATATCTTGGCCTTTGACCCACAGGAAGATGGCACCTCCAACCTCACCCATTTTGCGGGTTATATCCAGTGGGAAGAATGGTTCGAAGGTAAAAAAGAGCGCGAGCAGCTCGCAAAAAAAGAAGCGGCGCAAGCCCTTCGTGTCTCGGCGAACAAAAAGAAGAAGCTTTCTTTTAAGGAAAAATTTGAATTCGAAAAAATGGAAGGCGAAATCCTCAAGCTCGAGCAAGAGATCGCGTCTTTGCAAAGCGAAAGCCAAAAACCAGAAATGGTCTCCCAAGCGACAAAAATCCAAGATATTTACAAAGAAATTTCGGCTAAACAAGCGAGCCTCGATAAAATGTACGTGCGCTGGGCCGAACTCGAAGAGCGGGCCCGCGAAGAGGGCTCATCGGTCTAAGTTCTGACGAGGGATTGGGTGAGCGGGCTTGAACTGTTTAGGAACTGGACCCTTTGAGTGTTGATGGAAAAAACCATAGGCAGTCCCTCATTTCGCCAAATCAACCTAATTAGAGCAATTCATAGATCTGAACGCCTCTCCGGCCGCGATGGCGTTCAGAAAGGCCTTCTCACGGACGGATATAACATCGCATAAATACCGCAGCTGAGCGAAGACCCCATCATTTAAGCAGAATTTTAAGAACAATCGATCAATCATTCCATCAACACTGTAAGGGGCCAGTTCCTAAGTCTTTCCTATGGCGATTGCTTTTTCTTTTTCAGCGTCACTTTTCCGGTGAAGCCTTCGTAGGCAGAAGAGAAATCTCCGACAATCTTATCGTCCTTTAAAGTTCCGTTCAAACTCACGTGATAGAATCTTGCCCCTTGGCCGTCCATGGTGATGCGAGGTGGGCTAGTGTCCGGATTGTATTCGACCTTCATCGAAAGATCGACAACTCCCGAGGGAATATCGAGGCGCTTATAATAACCCGTAAAGGACGGCAAAGAGTCGGCGGTGGTAAAAACCGTCAAAGCAATGCTGATCGGGATCGTTTTTTTACCGCTGGTGATGGCCCCGACATATTCGCCCGCTAAAGATTGATAAAGCCGAATCAGACGATTTCGGCGATCTTCACTGACGCCATTATCAGGTTCATCTGTTTGGCGTGAAGAAAGAGAAAGTTTGAGGTCTCCAAGGCGTCCTGCGGAAGTGTTAGCCTGCCCCGTGATATTATTCCCGCTCACTATAACATCGATGGACCTGATCTGATCCAAACCTACTGTTGGAGTGGATCCGCCAGGCTGGATTGTCCCCGGATTAACAAAATGCAAAGAGCCATTTTCTTTGGTGAAATTACGAACATCTAAAAAGTAATCCTCGACGACCGGAAAGTCGCGGGAGAAATGCGCCTTGGGAACACGTTTTGTTCCGGGCGTGCCGTCGGCATTATTGATCGAATCGCTTTCGATATAGATAATCATCCTGACATCTTCCACACTTCGGGGTGTCGTGAGGGTCCCTGCGTAGGTGCCCACCAGCGGCCCATAGGTGCTGTCAATCAAATCGTTCTGGCGCAATTGGGCCTTGTCTTGGATCGTGTCGTCTTTGCTGTAGGCGCAGCCCACAAACAAAGAGACCGTGGTGATAATCAATAAGAAAAGTCTCATTTGACCTCCTGTACTTCTGCGATCAGTTCGTCTCTTGAAGCCGCTAATTCATTCAATGCAATTTGGTAATCCCCGACCGATCGTGAAAGCTGAATTTCCGCTGTAAAATAACTGTTCATCACGTCGGTCAAAGTTTTGATGTCCGTTCGGCCTTGGGCGTAGGTGCGATTGAGTTCTTGGACCGCGCGATCAAAATATTCTTTTTGTCGTTGCGCGCTCTGGGCGACCGCGTAGGTGGCCTGCACCTTGCGCTCGGCCTGGGCGAGATTATCGTGGACCTCGGCGGTTTCGCGGGCCAGACGGGTTTCCTCGAGTTCTTTTGTCGCTTTTTTATTGATGATGTCTTCGGTCTGGAAATCGGAACCGAATTTATAAGCCACCCGGAGTCCTAAATAATATTCAGGATGCGAACCTGACGCCGCTGCCGCGTAAGAGCCTTCCGAAGTTTCGTCTGCACCGGAAGTATAAACCTTACCTACGAAATTAACTGTCGGGAAACGCTTTGAGCGGGAAGCCGTCAACTCATCCGTTGCCGCCTCCACCTTCAGTTTTTGCGAACGGACGATGCGTAAATTTTCGGGATTCACTGGCGCCACCTTCGGGATCGGCGGGAGGGCTTCGGTCACTACAAATTCAATTTCCGTATTGGAATCCATCTTGAGACTTGTGAGCAACTTCTCAAGCCGTGCCAAGTAATCAAGCGAAGAGGTTTTTACTTTTTGCTCTTGGGCCTCGTACTGGGCTTCCGTTTGCGAAAGATCCCCGGGGACTGAGTAGCCGAGGGAGGTTTTACGACGAACGGAATCAAGAAGTTTTTTGTAGCGATCGCGCGAAGCCAGGGCCTCTTTGAAATTTTCTTGCGCGACGTAGGTATCCCAGAACTGACGAATCGTATCGAGGGTTAGATCTTCGAGAGCATTCGCGCGCAGAACTTCGTTAGCGTCGTAGGTCGTATAGGCCGCACGGACGGAAGCGCGATCCGCCTGTCCGAAAAAATTTGCGAGCAAGGGTTGCTCAAAAGTCAGACCGTAAATGTCTTGAGTTTGATTCGCCAAAATCGTCTGCGTCGTGGACCCTGGAATCACGTCGGCCCTTTGCGAAAGACGATGGGCTTCAACACCTAAGATCGTTCCCGTTGTCGCGATGGGCTTTTGCAAAGTGATGTCGGTCTGGTAGGTTTCGTATTTTGAATTGGTCGGCATGAGCGGACTGAAGGACTGAGTTTTATTAAGCAAGTAGCCCGAGTTGACGTTGAGATTCCAATCGTAATTCGACAGAACTTGAGCGGGAGCCAAACGGTTCTGAATATATTGCAGATTTGTCTCTTTACTTGCAGGGCCTTGACGCAAAACAATTTCGGCCACATCCTTTTGTGACAGGCGTACGACTTTGCGATTTCCCATACTCAAGTCGGGTGCGAGGGGCGCCGGTGCCGCGACTTTCACGGGCTTCTTTTTTGACTTTGGTTTTTTATCTTCTTGCTGGGCAAAGACAGAGGCCGTCAAAAGCGTAAAGGCTAAAAAAAATGAAATGGTTTTTCTGTTTACCATATGAGTCTCGATCCTAATTCAAAGTTGTCCCGTTGGATAGCGATGGTCTGCTGAGCATCGGTGAGTTTCCGTTGCGAATAGTCAAACGTCAATCCCCAGGCTTTGCTCAAGCTATAATTCAATCCCAAAACAAAAGCGCGATAACTCGCCTGTTTTGAAAATGTCGCAAGATCATTGCTGCTGGTCTGTGTATAGCTCAGGGTGCCGAACTCGCCCCCTAATTTAAAGCCCCACGAAGGAAGGCTGGGGAGCGAAAGCATCACGTAGGGCGCGGCACTCAGAACTAAAGTATTCAAACGCGCATCCGATTCGCTGTAGCCCGAAGGGAAAACAACCTTCGCATTTTGCGAGGTGTATCCGAAGCGGGCTCCCAGCCCCCAACGAAGAGTCATGCGATCCGTTTTAAAAAGATTATTTTCAAAACCGAAAAACAGGGCAGGCATCGCCGTATGGCTGTTGTTGCTCAAATCAAAAGTATAATGGAAATCCGTTTCGGCCCGACCAGCGGGTTGAAAGGACTGCAGAGAAAACTGCAGGAAATAAAGCCACCCACGCTCCTGAACATTTTCGTGAGGATCCTTCAATGAAAGCATTCCTTCGATGCGGGCATCGGTACGGATGGATTTTTTTTGACTGTCGTTGATCAGATTTTCTTGCAAAGCTTCCGTGCGCAGAGAAGGCATTGCAATCGTTTTAGGTGTCTCATCAATCGCCGTTGTTTCGGTATTTTTAATCGGAGCTTTTCTAGCGGTTTTTGCAGCGCTGGCAGATAGCGGAAGAGCTAAGGCCAACACAAGGACAGAAATGAAATGATGCATTCTCATTGCGGAAAGCCTTTCAACGGAGATCGGGCGATACACAGGGAAATAATCCCTTTTTTGCGGCCTGTCAATAGAACCTAGGGTGCTTAGTACTCCTAACGGGGCGATATCTTCGAATATTTGAGTGACATTTGAGTGACAAGGATCCGTAGGCTTCTTAAGTTAGGAACTCTAACTAGGTCCCTTAAGTTTCGATCGCGAGGCCTTATGCGTCTTTCTGATATGTCCATTCGTAACCCCGTCTTTGCCTGGATGCTGATGGCGGCTTTAATTATTTTTGGCGGCATTGGCTTTTCACGTATGGGTGTCAGTCAATTGCCTGATGTGGATTTCCCGGTTTTGAATGTCTCGATGACTTTGCAGGGGGCGGCGCCCGAGGTGATGGAAACCTCCGTTGTCGATCCGACCGAAGATGTCTTGATGTCCGTCGAAGGTGTTCGTTCGATCAGCTCCACTTCTAAAACGGGGGTTGCAAATATAACGGTCGAGTTTGAATTGGGCCGTGACATCGATGTGGCCCTGCAGGAAGTCCAGTCAAAGGTCGCTCAAGTCCAAAAAAAACTGCCTAAGAATGTGGACCCGGCCACCATTTCTAAAACGAATCCGGATGATCAACCGATCATTTGGCTGGCCCTGACCTCTGAAAAAAATGATCCCCTTTATTTGATGAAGTACGCACGGGATTTTTTGAAGGATCGTTTCACCACGGTGTCTGGCGTGGGCGATATTAACTTGGGGGGCTATACGGACCCTCAGTTGCGGGTTTGGGTGAAGGGAAATAAGCTCGTTCGAAATAATATTACGGTGACCGACATTGTCGATGCGATTCAAGGAGGGCATTCCGAATTACCCGGCGGTTTCGTCGAAGAGGGCAAAAAAAATTACAATGTCCGCACCATGGGTGAGGCCCAAACCGTTCAAGAATTTAATCAGATTGTGATCAGCAAACGAGCGGGCCAAGTGATTCAAGATCCGGCGCAAGCCCTGCGCATTGGTGATGTTGCGCGGGTCGAAGAGGGTCTTGATGAGGTGATCCGCGTTTCACGTTTTAATGGGATCCCCGCCCTGGGCCTGGGAATCAAGAAGCAACGGGGTTCCAATGCGGTCGCCGTGGCTCAGGCGGTGAAAGATAAAGTCAAAGAACTCGCTCCGCAGCTTCCGAAGGGCATGAAGCTCTCGATTAACTTTGATAGCACACGTTTCATTGAAGACTCCGTGCATGAGTTGAACAAGCATCTGATCCTTGCCGTGATTTTGACCTCTTTGGTGTGCTGGATTTTTTTGGGCAGCTGGTCGGCCACTTTTAATGTCTTGCTGTCGATTCCAACATCGATCATGGGTGCGTTCATTGGCTTGTATTTCTTTGGCTTCACTTTAAACACATTCACGTTGTTGGGACTGACTCTGGCGATCGGGATCGTCGTGGATGACGCCATCATGGTGCTTGAAAATATTTTTAGGTACAATGAGCAAGGCAAAGGACATATCGAATCTGCCATAGTGGGCGCCCGCGAAATTACTTTTGCGGCCTTAGCCGCTTCGATCGCGGTGATCGCGATTTTCCTGCCTGTGGCTTTTATGAAAGGCATCATCGGTAAATTCTTTTTGCAATTCGGGGTGACTATTTCGCTCGCCGTGATTTTATCGTTGATGGAGTCCCTCACCATCACCCCCATGCGCTGTGCGAACTTTGTACATTCGGGTGAGCGGACGAGTCGCGTAGGAAGAGCTTTTGAAGATTTCATGACATGGCTCAAGGTCAAATACGAACAGACATTGCAGTGGACGCTCAAGCACCGGGCTTTTATCGTTGTCGTTTCGATCGTTTTTACCGCGGGCTCTTTTTTCTGCATCAAGTTTTTAAAAACTGAATTTATTCCGCCGCAGGATCAAAGTCTTTTTGTCACGCGCATTCGGCTTCCGGTGGGAAGCTCCATGACCTACACCAATCAGCAAATTTTAAAGGCCGAAAGCTGGATGCGCAGCCGCTCGGAGGTTTTGCAAGTCTACGCGAGCGTGGGCGGCGGCGGGTCCAGCGATGTGAACACGGCGATGATGTTCGTGACCATGCATGATAAAGGGGAGCGCGGGATCGACAAAGAAGCGGGCCACGAACTTTCGCAAATGGAGTTCATGGCGGTCGCGCGAAAGCACCTTGCCGAGATTCCCGATTTACGGCCCATCATGATGGATCTTTCTCAGCGCGGCTTTTCGACGGGGAAGGGCTATCCCATCGAGTTCACGGTGACGGGACCAGACTGGGAAAAGCTCGCCGTCTATAGCGATCAAATCATGAAGGATATGACAAGCAGCGGATTGATGACCGATGTGGATTCTGATTACCTCATTGGCATGCCTGAAATTCAGTTGAAGCCCGATCGTGTTCAGGCGGGGCTTCACGGCATCAGCGTCCTCGATATTGGCAATACGGTGAACGCTTTGATCGGTGGGGTCTTGGTCAATCAGTACCCCAAAGACGGGCGACGCTATGATATTCAAGTGCGCATGGAAAAAGACGGCGATCCCTTCCGCCAAATCAAAACGCTTTATATCGGCAACAGTAAAAATAATTTGATTCCGCTTTCGCGCGTGGTGACTCAGCAGGTGAAGCCCAGTTTGCAATCCATCAACCGGGTGAATCGGCAGCGGGCCGTGACCGTGACCGCAAATTTAAAACCGAAGGTTTCGCAGACTCAGGCGATCGATTTCATCGAAAAGGATGCCCGCAAAATTCTAGCCGATGGCTATGCCGTGAACCAGACGGGGAGCTCAAAGTCTTTCCAGGAAACATTTGAAAGTCTTATCTTTGCTTTGATCTTGGGTTTGGTGATCGCCTATATGGTGCTGGCGAGTCAGTTCAATTCCTTTTTGGATCCGGTGACTATTTTGATGGCTTTGCCCTTTAGTTTCAGCGGGGCCTTTTTTGCGTTGCTGGTGTCGGGCGAGTCCTTGAATATTTATTCGATGATTGGCTTGCTTCTGTTGATGGGGATCGTGAAGAAGAATTCGATTTTGTTGATTGAATTCACCAATACGGTTCGCGATCGCAAAAGCAGCGGGGCGGATGAAGCACTGATCGAAGCCTGTCCGATCCGTTTGCGACCCATCCTGATGACGTCGATTGCGACCGTGGCGAGCGCGATTCCTTCGGCCTTGGCTTTCGGTGCGGGCGGCGAGACTTCGCGGCCCATGGCGATCACTTTGATCGGGGGAGTGCTGGTTTCGACGGCTTTGACTTTGTACGTGGTGCCTTGCGCTTACTCTTTGCTGGATCGGTTCCGTCGTCGCGATGAGGTGCGGGAGAAGACGCGGCAGGCTTTTGCGAATGTGGGCGATGAGGCTTTGGGGTAGTGTGGGTTTGCGCGCTGGCGATCGGACTTGTTTGCTTCAGAGGATCCTATTTTTTCGTTGATCTGCTGTGCCGGTTTTGCGGGACTGGGGCCGTCCTGAGCAGGTTGTTTCGTGGCCGTCATGGCCACGAAAGCGGGGAATTGGGATTTTTGGGGGAGCCGTATTATTTTTTGTCGAAGACTATTTTTTCAAAGCGCTTCCGTGCTTCCTGTCTTGAGACTTTCCTATTTCAATGTCAGGGGCATCAGATCGACCGAGAAGCGGGCTCCGTCGACGTAGTTATATTTGATATTTCCTGACAGATTGACCGCATTGTTTTCGGGATCGTACAGCCAGCCACCATCTTGTTTTTGCGGAATGACTTGGGCCGTTCCTTTCGCCAGCTGATCGGCTGTGCCGTAACGAACCCGGATCATGATCTGTTGAGTTTTATCATCCGTCTTAGGACGTTGACTCAGGAAAATCTGCTTTTCAAGGGTTTTGATTTTGATGTCATCGCCAATGCGCGAAAGGTCGTCGCCAAAATGGGAGCTGGTAATTCCCATTAAATATTTTTGCCGCACGGCTGCCGTAATGGCCGAAACACCGTTGGCTTTGAAGATGAAATCTTCCAAACGATCGGGGCCAAAACCAGTGGTGCAGCTTCCGTTGAGCGTGGGGTTTTTCTTCGTCATATCGAAACACTCAGGATGGTATTTCGGATGAATTCTTAAATCCCAGTCTTTTTTGTCATCCGGATCAGACTTGCGCACGAGCACTCCGTAAACCGACAGCTTAGCGGCGTTACCGCCCTTCATGGCGATTAATTTTTGCGCCATTTGCTCGGGTCCTAGGCGTGGGACGGAATAGTCCTTATCGGTGATCAAGCGTTCGCTTGAATCATCCGCATCCGTCATGAGGATCACCACAAGCTGAGCGTTATCACGGAAGAAACCTTCGTTGGTTGCGCCGTGGCCGTTTTTGTCGAGAGCCGCGCTGAGGGGTGAGAAGAATTCTTCTTTTTCGGGTCCGCCTTGTTCAAAGGGAGTGACGCCGATATCAATCGTTGAGGCCAAGCTGATCTTGGTGCGATCGGCCTTTGTGACATAACGTTTGTTAACGGACTTGCCGTTTTTATCGCGGATATAATGAAGATCGCCGATTTGGTAAGGATCTTTTTTATTGTCGGCAAAGCGTTTGGAGCTATCCCATACGGAAACGACGCCAATGTGGTAATCGATCATCGGGTTTTGCGTGATGCCCGCGGCAAAGCCGTCAATATTACGACTGAGATTTTCTTGAGCACTTCTCATACTGTCGGAGTTATCGGTGACGAACAGAATGTCCACCTGCGGATTGAAATCCAATTGGCTTTGACCGCCGTCCTCCGTGACCCAACTGAAAGTTTGGGGCGCGGGCTTTTGATCATCCGGTGGAATAACTTGGGGGACGGGGGGAGTATAAACGGGTTGGGCTTCAATGGTCGCTGCTTTCGGCGCGCAGGCCAGCAAACCGAGAATACTCAAACATAAAGAGAGTGATTTAAGATGGTTCACATTTTCCTCCGGATTCCTTTGGAACAGACTTTGGCGGCCACTTCGTACTTATCTAGCTCGTCGATCCACGGGCGACCATCGTCTTTAAAGACCAATTGATCACTGTTCACGGCTTGGAACTGGTTCTTCTTGTAAAGATCCTTGGCTTCGAGATCGGCGTGAACGCGTTGAATGGTTTCGATTTCTACGAGATTGATTTTTTGTAAAACAATCGCCGCTTTATCTAGATCTTGTTGCGCGAGGACCTGCATTCGGGCTTTGATCTTGCCGAAGCTTTCTTCTTGCACACCGACCAGTTGCGAACGCAAAGACAGCATCTGTCCATCAGCTAAAGAAGCCAGGGCGGCCTGCGCGACTTTGTGGCGAAGCAACTGTTTTTGCATTTCGGTATCACGATAAAACAGCATAGGCAAATGCGGCAGAGTATCACCAAAATCAGCATACTGCAGAGGGAATTGCTCCACTTTGTCGATGGCCTTCTGCACATTGGCGTTCATGCCTGAAGAGGCCAGGGCTTGCATTTCAACCAAGCGCGTGCGCTGTGATTCTTTGTATTTTCGATCCGTTTCCAAAACGCCGGCGTAATCGCAAATACGCAACTGGCTGAGGGACTGAAGCAAGTAAGCCTCCGTATCGGTGATCCCGGAAAATTGCGGACTCAGCAAAGTTTTTGCTTGCGCGATGGATTTTTCAAAATTGTCTTGGCGAAACTGCGCCCAGCCTCGTTCTTCCACGGCCTGCAACCAAAGATCGCTGGTTTTAGGGATCGCGTTGTAAAGCTCGAGCGCCGCGGTGTATTTGCCTTGAGCAAAGAGTTCCCGGGCCTTGGCCATATTTTTTTTGCTTTCGCAATCGACGCAGGCGGGGATCGCCGTCGCTTCAAGGGTTTTGAAGTCAATCAACTGCAACGCCTTGGCCGTATCATTTTTTTGCAAGGCTGTATGGAAAGACTTCTGCCAATCCCCCGTTGAGAAACGCTCCGCCGCCACCGCGTGACTGGCCGAGAACGCCAAAATCAACGAGAAAAAATTTGTGACTAAGAGCGTGGGGGTTTTCATAAAATCCATCCTAAACCAATGGTGGCCACGGTCGTATCCAAGTGGCGGGGACCGGTGATGATTTTGTCTTCATAGGTTTGATATTTAATTTCGCCGCGGATTGAAATATGTCGACTGACCCAAAGACCGATGCCGGCACCGGCGTCATAAACAGCCGTTCCACCGGAAGAAAGCTGAATCTGTCCGCCACCTGCGAGCAAATAAAGATCGAACTGTGAAATACCCATATCGAGGAAGCTCGTTTTTCCATAAATGGGGTACCAGTTCACCACCGCGAGAGCGGCGCTGAGGGGATAGTCCACGTCAACGGCATTGGCATTTCCGCCGGCCGCATGGCTTTGACGGTATTGATCAAAAACGCGTGATCCTTCGGGAGTCAAGCTATTGGTGTAATCAAAGTAACGAGCGCCCACGGACCAGCGCGGAGTGATGTGGTAGTCCGCTGCAACGCCGACACTTTGGGTGCGAACGTAAGAGTCTCCGCCTAAAACGCCACCGTAAGAAAGACCGAACTCGACGCGGTTTCTGCGATCAACGATGCGATCTTGAACAATGCGTGAGCGTGTTTCTGAATTCAGGCTTTGCGCTTTTTTCATCAAGTCTTCATTGCCACCTAAGCCGTCGACGTCTTCTGCGACGTTCAATTTTTTAGGCGCCTTTTGGCTGTTGGCTGCCGTCGCGTTCTGAACGAAGAGAGCTAAAATCGCACCAAGAAGAAGAGTTTTGTTTAAATTTTTCATTTTTTAGCTCCTGGGTTTGCAGAACTTTTAGGTGCTGCAGGCTTAACTTCTGATTTTGGCTTAACTTCGGGTGGCTTCGCTCCGGATTGGCAGAGTTTGTCATTTTGCGTTTTGGCCGCCGTGACTTGAAGTGAGTAATTCACCGACTGACTGTCGCGGCCTTCACGGGCCGAAGTGGCGGTCATATCCACTGTTCCGGCTAATTTATCAAGCGTCGCATCGCAGGGAATGGCCCAAGTGAGGATACAGTCTTGTTTGTTCGCGCCTTGAGCAGACACTTGGCAAGCGACCGTGGGGGCCCCAGGCAAAGTCGACGGCTGACTGGTGACGGTCACAACAGCTTTGGTATCGACCGAACTCGCATTGAATTTCAGAGAGATGGTTTGACCTCGAGAAACTTGCAAACTTGTTTTGCCTAAGCCAGAAACATCAAAGCGGGGGGCTGAGAGGTTGCGGCTGTAGTTGATTTTCACCTGCGAAAGAACTTCGGGACTTGAAAGGCCTCCGTTAAACACTTTAAAACTCAAGCGGACGTGGGTGCCATCCGCCGATGTCAAGATACTGCCGTCTTTAGCCAATTGAGGTTGAACCGCGATATTTTTTGTATCGAAGGCTTGAGTGAACTGCCACAGTTTTGAATCGGGCAAGTAGACCGCATTTTTGTTCGCTCCGACGATGTAATAGGCGCCATTCATTTCAAGGAAGTTGTTGGCTGGAGCGGTGCTCACTTGATCGTACCAAATCACCAGAGTCGGTTTCTGTGAAGATTGTCCATCCACGCCCGGAACGCTTGCGGTGACCGTGAAGGTGGTGATGGTTCCTTCAGTGACTTCTGTGCCAAGGCCATCGATTTTAACATTGGAAGGAGCCGTGCTGTTTTTAAAGACAAAAAGGCTAAGGTCTTTATCGCGGACGATCCCGTTGATTTTTGCGGCATCTGCAGGATTCGCAGAAGTTAAATGCGCCGTGATTTTAACCGGGATGGTTTTCATATTTTCATTGGCCGCAACCGTATAGATGGCAGGTGTCCAAGTCAAAACATAGAGGCCTTTTTCGGTGGCAGAAGCCGTCAACTTGGCGCCATCAGGAAGACCTTGAGCCGTTAACTGCGCTTGCGCACCGGCAAAAAGAACTCGTACGCGGATGTTGAATTTGCCATCCTGTCCTTCACTGAAACTCATTTGTGGATCGGGAGTGATCACGATGAATTTGTCGTCAATCGTCGATTCTTCATGGGGAACTTCAACGTATTTGATCACGACACGGGTCTCTGGCGCCACTTCACGAGGTTTTTCCGGCCCGATCACGGTCGTTTCGCGTCCCTCTTCGCGTAAAGTCGAGAGATCAGAGCCGACTGGATTTTTTTTGGATCCGCAACCCAGGGCCAAAGCCAAAACGGGGAGGATCATCAGTTGAACGTGTTTCATAAAAAACTCCTTCTAGCGACTGCTCACGCGCATAAGTTCAAACGGGTACAGAACATCGACATTGACGCCGCCCACAGGGCGGGGGAATTGCCAAGCTTTCATGTGGCTCACAATACAATTTTCAACGGAGCGGGAGTCCACCGAACTCTGAGCCACCTTCGCCGCATTGATGCGACCATTGGGTCCGATGGTGAAATCCACCGCCACGCGGCCGCCGATGGTGGGCTGGCTTTGTAAGCCGCGCTCGTAGCAATAAACAATCTGACCTTTATTGCGATTGATCACGGCGATGATTTGATCGCGATCTAATCCGCCTTCAACTGTTGCCTCTTCATCCAGCGCAAGGCTGACAGCGGACATGCCTCCGACTTTAGCGATTTTTCCGTAACCGGCTTTGCCACCGCCGACGCCACGTGTACCGTAACCGCCCGCACTTTCAGCGCGACCACCGTTACCCGAACTGCCCGCGATCAAACCTGAACCGGGAAGGTAGCCCTTGATTCCACCGCGACCGGCGTTGCCGACTCCGCCGCCGCCACTGCCTGTGCCAGCTGAACGGATATTTTTCAGAGAATTCATATCGAGGCCTTCCGAGCCTTTGCTGCCCTTGGGCAGCCCACCGAGAGCGGCGAGGGCTCCCACACGTTGAACGTCTACGGCTTTCGCTGTGTTGACTTTATAAGGTCTTGTTTTCAAGACTTTCTTTTGCGCAACGGGCTTGTAGATTTTTTTGGTTTCTTTGATTTTATGTTCCGCCATTTTCACGTGCGGAACAGGCTTTGGTTTTTCAACCACTTTCACCGGGGGTTCTTCTTTTGGAAGTACGATCGTGACCAGGGGAGTTTCGTCCTCTTTTGCAAAGTGTTTGATGCCCCAAGTGATGCCCATGAGCAACATCACAAAAGCCATATGGCCAGCCGTGGTTCTTTTTAAGAACAGGTTCAGACGGCTGTCGTCTTCATGAACCGGCAGAAGATGGATGGGGCTCTGAAGGATTTGCGCTGCAGGGTAAAGACGAATGCGGCCGAGGCCTTTGAGGGCTAAGCCCTGCTCCGACACGGCTTTGACGTCGATCTTTTTAATAACTTTATATTCAATCTTATCTTGATCTAAAGCGTTGAGGTTAGAAACAGCTTCGATGCGTCGGCTCTCTTTGATGTAGACCAAATGCAGAGAGTCCGAATCGACCGCGAACGTGCGAACCTTTTGTCCCAAGATATTTTCGAGTATCAGTAATTTTGTCGCGCCCATAATTGCCTATCCCTTAGTTTCTTGTTTTCTCGTCTTGGATTCTGTCTGCGAATTGTTTTCGTCCACTCAACAAATCATCCAAGTACTTATCGTTTTCGACCGTCGCGGCCGTCCCCATAGAACTTTGGTACTTTCCTCTCAAGGCACTTCCATCAAATTTAAAGGAAGTTCCCAGTTTCGCCGAGCCCGCGTTTTTTTGGTGCGAGGGCTTAGCTGCTTTCAGTTTTTTGACCTTCGCTGTCTTTGTATTTTTTTCAGTGTTTTCAACAGCTTTCGCGGTCTGAGTCAGCGTTGTCACAAGTAGCAAAGCAAGGGCCATGAGGATTTGCTTTTTCATAAGCGATCTCCCTTCTGGAGATGATTTAAACGAGCTTCTATGTAAGACGGCATCAAAGGGTGGCCCATTTTTGTTTCAAGATCCCGCAAAATGGCTAATTCTTTTGCATCATTTGGATTCTCAGAAACCGCCTGACGGGCCACTAGCAGGTCTTTTGTGGACGCGGGTGAGGTGTTGAGAGCCGCTTGGACCGCGACTTTCATGCGGCCTTCACCTGGGACCTGCGACAGCAGATGCAGTTCGCGCACAAGAATTTTTTGAATTTCAGGACGAGCGACTTTATAGTCGTTGGTCAGCTGAGCGATCGCGGGAGAGCTGTCCCAGACCTCTTGCATTTTTTGTTGCGCCATTTTCGACTTGTAGAGGAAAGGTCTTAGTTTCGCTTTGAACAGGACCGTATACTGGGCTTGCTCTCTGGTGTTCAGGCCCTTCGGCGCCGGGATGGCTGCTAAGTCTTTGACCAGACGCTCGTTTTCACGGGTGACCAGATTCAGGGCGAGCATTTGCGCCGTGATGTCTTTGATGCTTAAACTTTCATTGAGGAATTTATCGGCTTTCGCCAACTGGGCTGTTCTTTCGCCCAGGGTTCTTTGTAACGACTTGGTCGATTTTGAGTTCAACTGCAGGGTCGCGATCTTACTGTAAAAGGCCGTGATGCGTTCGTAGTAGTCTTGGCTTTGCACGAAATGGGGGGCTGATTCGTGTCGCAACTCTTTCATTTCCAAGATCGAACGCAGAGCCTTCGCGTTTTCGGTTTTAGCGTAAACAAAAAGAACGGTGTCATTCAAGAGGTCGGGTTTTTGTCGCAATTGCGGGGCTTGCTTTTTAAGTTCAGCCACGGGATTGGCCGACAAAAGAACTAAACGTGAACGCACGATCAATGAACGAGATCCCGAAAGACCTGTTTTCAGAGAATTGCGATAGTGTCGTTCTGCGCTGAGACCACCCAAATCAGCCAAGGTCCCCAGACGGAATTCATTTTCAAATTCCTTGGTTTTTTTATTTCTGATTTGCACGGCGAAATTATAAGCTTGTTTGAAATCCAAACGTTGTTCGTAATAGGAAGCCAATTGTTCCAGCAAGGCCTGTTTTTTATCCTTGCTTAGCTCTTTCATTTGCAAAAGCAATTGTTGTGATTTCACGTAGGTCTCTGAATCATCCACTTTTTGTGCAAGGACACCCACATTGGTGTAGAAAAGCATTTTCTCTTGCGCGCTGGCTCCGTTGACCCGCGTTTTCAAAACTGTTTTCAGCAGCCCGGAAAGATCGGCTTTAGAAGTGTTCTTGTCATTCGCGAGGCGGGCGACTCGGTTCATGAGCGCACGACGGGCGATGGTTTCGTACTCGCGTTGATTTTTTGTAAAGACGTCGGCGTATTCCCAAGCCCACTGCTCGAGAGTCACATCGTCTTTAATTTGCGCGAGAGCATCCAAAGACAGGTCGGCTGATTTCTTGCGCAGGTCGGCCTGGCCGCTTTTGTCTTTGGCTAAGTCATAAAAATAAACGGCGGCTTCTTTCAGCTGTTTATTTTGGTAATGCAGGTAGGCCAATTGATAACTGACTTCGAAACGTTTTTGCTCGTTCGAAGAGTTTTTGATAAAGTGAATGTAAGACTCTTTTTTCAGATTGAAGTCATTCGACTTTTCGGCCGCGCCGACTTCGTTCAAAAGGGCTTCATCTTTGTCTTTCTTATCGTAAGCCCGATTCGAACTGATCATGCGGTAGAACTGGATGCCCGTGGCGTACTGGCCCATTTCCACGGACACTTGGGCTCCGCGCTGGATCATCTCTTTGTCACTCGGGAAAGTTCTGGCGTAAATTTGGTAAGCGGTCAGAAGATCCTGGTCCGGCTTCACTTTTTTAGAGCGATGAAGTTCCGTTACATAACGCTTCATGGTTTTTTGCAATTCCAGGCACTTCGCGGAGGTGTCGCAACCAGTGTCCTGGTAGGCCGCAGCGGCCTTGGCGAAATCTTGAGTCGACTGCGTGGTCTGTCCACGATCGTAATTCACTTGCGCCATATTGACGAAGGCATTGAGTTTTTCTTCTTTCGTCAGGCTTTTGTCTTCCATGTATTTATTGAGAATGGTGTGGGCCGCTTTTTTCTGTCCCAAACGATCGGCCTCTTCAGAAAAGCCCAAAAGCAATTCTTTACGTTTTTCTTTAGGAGCCAATTCGTCGAACCGATTGATTTCGCGATCAGTAATGGTGCGGCGAGAGTAAAAAGTGGCGAGATCACGCATGATATCGGCGTGAAAAACAGGATCGTAAACGCTGGTCTCGTCCGTATCGCGAGTAATTTGCTGAGGTCTCGCTAAGAGATTTTCGAGAGTCTTGATCGCTTGATCCAATTGGTCCTGGTTGAACTCACACCAAGCCTTGTTGTAAATAGCCAGGGTCCGGCCGTCGAGGTTTTTTTCTTTGAGAGCCGCGATATAATGCACGCGCGCTTCTTTGAATTTATTTTTTTGAAAGAGCATATCTGCCAAGCCCATTTGTGATTTGGCGACGAGCAGAGGAGCGATTTTCTTTTTCTTCGCGTCTTTGATGATGCTTTCAAAAAGTTTTTGGGCCTGATCGTTCTTTCCCGCCATCTCGTAGAGATGGGCTAACTGGAAGAGAATAGGGCCATGCTCGTTGATGTTGATGTCTTTCAAGAGGGATTCGTAAATTTGAATGGCTTGCTGACGATCGGCTTTAGAACCTTTGCAGCCGTCGCAATTCGCTTCGATTTCCTGCATGAAGCGGGTACGAGCGCGCTCGGCGAGCAGATCGGCCAGGCGCTGTTGGCTCGGCAACCAAGAGCTATCGGTTTTTTCCATTTCGGAAAGAACCCGCTCCATCTTTTTGATGACGAGGTCCTGAGTTTCTGAGTTCATCTTCTCTGCAGAAGCGGAGAACCCGAGAAGTGAGCTACCTAGTAAACTAATCAGAAGAAGCTGGTTTAATTTTTTCATTTTGTTGGCATCACCGCGAATTTAAGCTTTTCGATTCCCGCCAAGGAACCGGCTTTAATCAAGGGGTCAAGTTCTGCAAACTGCATCTCCTGGTCCGCTTGAATCATTAATTCCATCTCTTTTTCCGTGGACGCTTTTTTTAAGTCCGTCAATTGCTGCGTGAGACTTTGTACCGTGATGGACTTCTCGTTCAGGAAGTAATTTCCTTTTTGAATGCGCAGAGTCGCCATGACTTTGTTCACGTTGACCGAATGGCTCGCCGACGGCAAGGTCATGTTCTTCGGAACCGCCGTTTCGATGCCCGTCGTTTGCGTTCCGATCAGCAAATAAATCACGATGATCGAAAAAGCATCGATCAGTGAAGTCAAAGGCAGGGCCAAGGCAAGGCCCCTGCTCAAAGGTTTTTTTGCCGACTTCTGTCTCGGAAGACGTAAGGCTTCCAAGAGAGGTGATTTTTTTTGTCCGAGGTTACTCATTGATCTTTGCATAAACCCTTACCCGAGTGGCGAGATGCCCACTCCATCGAATTGGTTTTGTTTCAACTGATCCATTATCTTGATCACATCGCCGTAAGCAGTTTGTGCTCCAGGGCGAACGATGCTGGTTTTCAAATCGGGGAACTGAGTGCGGAGAGCTTGCAACTTCAAGTTGAGGCCTTCCCAGTTCACTTTGCCACCGATCTTACCGATGCGGTGCTCAAGCTGTCTTTCTTGCGGAAGATCTCGCAGGGACAAAGTCAAGTTCCCGTCTTTTTCGACCGTTACCCAAAGGGAAGGAGGATTTTTAGCTCCCGCCGTTGAGTTGTCGCCGATCGCTTGCTTGGTCTCGAGAGTTCCCATTTGAATCCATACCGCCGTGAGCAGAAGGAAGCAAATCAGCACCGACAAGATATCCAGGATCGGCAAAATGTTAATTTCGAAATCGAGATCATTTTTTTTGCTCATGAGACTCTCCGATTAGTGACCAGATGAACGTTCTTTTTTTGTGCTGACCGGCTCATAGTGAAAACCCAATTGAATGAACAAGTTCAAAGCGCCTTTGTTCAAATCGTCGGTAAGGCGAGTGGCGCGATTTTGCAGAACCGCATACATGATCAAAGCGGGGACGGCCACGATCAGACCGTAGGCTGTCGTATTCATGGCAAGTGAAATCCCGGCCGATAAGATATTCGCTTTTTCAGCGGGATTTGCGTTCGCGATTCCGGCAAAAGAATGGATCAAACCAGTGATGGTTCCTAAAAGACCAAGTAAGGTCGCGACGTTCGCGAACATCGCGAGGAAACCCACACGTTTTTCAACACGCGAAGCTTCTTCAAGAAGCACTTCGTCCATTTTCAATTGGATCTCTTCTTTACCACCCAAATCAATCGTTGCTTGGATACCAGCTGCGGCCACAACACCGAGAGGTTCTTTTTGTCCCAGCTGGACAGCGCGACGCAAAGCTTTTTCCAGGTTACCGGCGCGAATATCTTCGCCCAAAACCTTCGCGATGCTTTTTTGATCGGCTTTGCGATTGACGAACAGAGCGACGGCTCTCTCGGCAATGATGGCGATGGAAACGATTTGAGCAGCTAAGATAGCCCACATCCAAATCGCATCACCTGAAGTAAACCCACGACCCAATGATAATAAAAACTCCATATACGTCCTCCGTTAATAAATCCGACAACAAGTCCAACTGTTGGCTCAGCAACTCGAGTGCCACGCGTGAGAAGCGTTCAGAGGGATGAGCGGGAATTAAAATCGAGGAGAGTGTCTCAAAGTGACACTTTTGCGCCAGGGGTGGCCCGAGAAGGGCTTAGAAAAAGAGGATTTCGCGACAATAACTCAGAAAATGCGAAGGGCATGCCGACCTTATAGAGGATAAAATCGCATGCCGTGATTTTTTATTGGCTGAGTCTTTGACAGGGGGAAAGCGGTTTTGCGGCTTGTTTATTTTTTTGACAGGGAAGTTTTGCAAGCGAAAGAGAATTCGGAAAATATTTAAATCCGTAAAAGACGAAACAAACCTTCATAGCCATAGTGAATAAACAAAAACAGACATTCTAGCCACACCAGAGCGATGCAGCCCAGAAAAAAGAATCCCGGAAGTTGTTGGCTTTTCGAGGAAGAGACGGGGGTCAGCGCTCCCTCGAGGCGATCGTGCTCTCCGTGATCGCGAATTTTGCGCGCGATTCCTTGGGCTAAGGCGATGCGATGGGACATGTCCATCTTATAAAAATGCACGGCGACGAGTTTGCTCTCGGTGCCTTCATCATCCATGCGGGTGACGATACCGTAGCAAGCCACTTGCTTAGCACCGGGAGGGGTAAATTGGATACGGATCACTTCTCCCAAGACGGGACAAAGATCCGAAGGAGCCAAGAAAGCCAGGCCGGTGAGTGAGACGTTTTTGATTTCGGTGCCCTCTTCCCAAGGCGTTTGCTTAGGGCCGGCCACCCGAATGAGTGAATCATCTTCGGTGTTCAGCGTGTAGCGGGGTGATCTGGAGTGAAAGCGGGCGAGGCTAGTCATAAGGCACTTGTCGGCAGAAAGCAGGGCGAACACAAGGTAAGAAGTGTGGATTCTTTGCTGCTTTTTAACCGTCTCAATACTAGACGCGGCAATGGAAAGGTTGGTCGCGATCTTCGTTTGAGTTATGCTAGAAGCAGGGGAATTCACCAATGAAAAACGTTTTGCTCTTCATGAGCTTTCTACTTATTGGACATTCGTCGGCCTGGGCCGATCCGCTCTCTCCGTCCGCTCTTTTCGCGAGGTGCTATGGCCAAATGACAGGCCATGCCGTTCCCCTTAATAACGTCTTATTAGCGCAAGTTAAATCGGGACAGGTTCTGGCTATCGATGCCTGTATGAATCTTTTCAGCAAGGCCGTGCTTGGTGCAAATAATCAACTGTCTCAAGGGCATGCTGATAGCGAAGCGGTCGCTGTTTTAAACACTTTTAATAATTTTCATCGCAGTTGGTTTTCCGCGACCAAGATCGAAGACATTATTGACCATGGCCCTGATACCGGAGCGGGAACGGCAGACATCTACGATGCGGGTGAGCCTGCGCTTTCTTTGACCTACCATCTTTTTAAGGCGAATACGAAATATCAAGATGTTCTGACCGATAGTTTTGGCTTTATCGGACTGCGCGAAGAAAATTTGTCCATTAAAAATCTTCTCGGCTATACCGCAAGCATTCCGAACCGTCGTCTCTACGGCAATAATGCTACTCTCGATCAAAATTCAATTCTCTTTCGTCAGGCCGGACTGCCGCCCAATTTGAAAAATACTTTTCTGGGCAATACGAGCACGAACACCAGTTTCATCATGCCAAGAATTCAGGTTGGCGATCTAGTCGGTGTGGCGCCGCAAACTCAGGTGGTGACCATTCCAAATGTGGCGATGACTCCGCTCGGCGCGCTTCGTTTTGGCGAGACGGAGCCAGGGCTTAATTTTTCCTATAATTTTTATTCCTCGTTTGGTGGAGGAGTTTTAGGTCAGCCCATTTATCTCATGCTGAATTTGGGCCATCCAAAAGGGACCACGATGACAGGGGCCGAAAAACTCCCGCGGCGCTGGGTTTTAAACTCGATGCAGACTTTTCTCTGTTCGCAATTTCCAACTCTCCGTGAGTCTGATATTAAAAATTATATAGACGTGGCGGGGACCGCGCCTTTTCGTAAAAGCATGAGCTGTTTGCAGTGCCACGCCACCATGGACCAGGCCGCCACCACGGCTCGTAACATCGTGGCTGCGGGCAGTGAGTACAATGGCTTTGCGAATGAGCCTGGAAAAACCACCGACACCCTCACGAGCTACCGCGCGGAACTTCCGGCCTTTGCAGGATGGTCGTCTTCTGCAGTACCAAATTTTCACCGCCAAGTTCCGACCGGAAAACTTTTCTTCCGTTCGATCACGGGAGAGATCATTAATCAAAGCGTGACCGGCATCGCTCAACTGGGCTTGGCGATGGCCAATACTGATGATTATTACCAGTGCGCGGCCAAACATTATTTTGAATTTTTCACCGGTATCAGCGTTTCTCTTTACGATCGCAGCGATCCGCGCTTTGCCTCGATCAATAGTTCTTTGAGCGCAAAAGACGTTGTGGATCGCAAGTTCATTGAAACTTTGGCGGGGCATTTGCGGTCCTCGCAGTCCTTATCGCAGTTGATTAAAGACATCATCTCTTCCGATTATTACCAGACGACAAATTTTAGGCCTGCGGCAGAAGCGAGCGGAGATTAATATGGATAGACGTCGTTTCGTCGCCGGCGGCTTGCTGATCGGCGCTCAATCTGCATTTGGTCACCCCGCGCTTCGTCTTATTGAAGCGATCACGAAGGAAGCGATAGGTGGAGCCGCCGTTGGTGCGAACGGAGCGCGAAATTATCTGAACGTGGGTTATCTCGGAGGGCCTCTTCGTTATACTTTTGATGCTTGGCTCAGAACCAACGATACAGATGGGGCGATCATTTTCAATCCTTCGATTGGGAATTCTTTTACCTCCAGCCAAGGAGTCGTTACCGGGCTTGAGTATAAAACAATCAACTATAAGGGCCTTTGGGTTCCCTCTATTTTTGCACAGTCGGTGCAAATCTCTTCGGGAACTGTGCCGCTCACAAGTTATCTTGATCAGATGTTGGTGATCCGCGGGTACGGAACGGGAATTGATGGGCATCCGCAAAATTTTGATATCCAGTTAAAGCCGCTGGCGGGGCAGCCCACAATTTCGGGTCTCGCCGCCGATTCATCGACGAAAGTTTTTGAATCTGTGCAATATCCTGGGCGGGGACTTTACAGTTCTTTTAGTTCAGAAAAAAATATCGCCCTCAATCTTCTCAGTGGAGCGAAACCGGTTCATTCGATGATGGATGGGATCCGCAGTACCGCGAAAACGCGCAACCTTCGAGCGACCTATGCCGCAGCCATTGATCTCGCGAAGGCGCGCATGAACGCTTCGGTCGGAACGGAAACAAGCTCGGCCGTTTCGGCACGGAAAAGTTTAGATAACGCCATGGCGCTCATTAAAAAAGGTGTTGGCGACCTCGATGGCTTTTGGAACGAGGCCTTTACTCGTTATTATAATATCGTGCATGGAGCAATGCGAACGGCTAACCTTCCGGGCATCAACGATGCGGCTATTTTATCGACTCCTGGGACGGAGGCCTACCATTCGCTCCCTTTCGATGGCAGTACCAAAATGGCGGCTCCGGGTTTTGATGGACGCAAGACCTTTAGTCAAATGGTGGTGAATCACTTAGCCGAGGGACTCGCCCTGGCCGAATACGCCTACGCGAATGGCTTGGTGACAAGCTTAGAGATTTCGCCCGATCAACCCGTCAATCTTTTCTACCAAACTCCCACTTCGGCGCTCATGAGCGGACTGACGACTTCGCACGATATGCATTTCACCGGAGCCTATTACGGGATGGTACAGACCACGATGATGTACCGTGGCCTGATGGCGGGGTTACTGGAATTGCGTGATAAACTGAAGGCCGCGCGCAGTGCGGATGGGACCAATGTGTGGTCGAATACCGTCGTGCAAATCATGTCGGACTTCAATCGCACGGGACGTGCCGATGGTTCAGGATCAGATCACGGCTTTAACCAAATGGTGACATCACTTTTTTCAGGAACGATCAAAAGTGGACCTGAAGTGGTGGGGAATGTGGCTCGCGACACGGGGAATTCTTTTTACTCTGGCAGTCAGGGTTTAGCGGCCCCCATCGCGGGTTACGATCAGGCCGGAATGCCTAACGCAGCGGCAATGGCTTCAACCGTTTCGCAATTCTTGAACGTGGATCGCAATCCTTGGGGCAATGTGGCTCAGCCTCTCGTCACCTTGAATGGAACTCAGTTGATTCTCCCTTACGGCCGGGGAAAGGTGATTGGTTGATTATGAAAAAAAAAATCACGGCTATTATTCTTAGTCTGTTTGGTTTAAGTGTCCTGACTCAAGCCTTCATCAATTGCGGTCAGCTGACGGGTGCGGGCTTTGTCTTGGTTGCTGATCCTGGATTCTCTTCGGCTGACTCGTCTGGAATTCCCACCAGTCACCCGATCGAATTGGCCCAAGCTCCGGTGAATAGAAATTATCTTGTGCCCCGCTCCTACGTGATGGATCTCTTAACAAGTATTTTTACCTCGAGTGCGCATCCGGTTACTTCTCTCACAGGTCAGCTGCGGCAATGGGTCCTCAATAAGCCGGGGACCTTTGGCGGAAATTGTGATCTTGTCTCGAGTGAAACCGGAAATGATTGCGGCGGAGATATTTCAAATACGAGTGTTTCACCCCTTGCGACGGCTTCCACTATGCGCGCGGTCAGCCTCACCGCCGCCTGCGAAAATATTCTGTCGGATGACCAAGCTGTCGCGGCCGTTTTAGAAAAAATCCAGAACCCTTTGGTCGTTCCTGATCAAGCGGCCCTCGGTCAACTCTATTCCCTCTTTCGCCGTGGCTGGGATCCTGACCCCAGCTACGTCGCGGTTTTGATCCAAATGGATCACGATATCGCTCAAGCCGGTGCAGCCAACATCGATCGCTGGCGAATGGCGATCCAGACGGTCTGCGAGGATCCTTTCTGGCAGGCTCTTTAGGAACTGGTCCCCTACGCTGTTGATAAGAGGGCGTGGTCGCAGACTTGCTCTGCTCTCTCGGTCATGCTGGTTACTTGCCCCCATTGTCATTCACAGAACCCGTCTTCCGGAGAACGGCCCTTGATCGTCCGATCGGGATTCTTTCGTCGTAAGAGCGATCAAGCTCGTTTACAGAGATTTCTCTGCAAAACTTGTCAGAAGAGCTTCTCTGAAGCTTGTAAAAGTCTCTGCTACCGGCAAAAGAAAAGGCATTTGAACCCTC
>WBZN01000264.1_pt1 | contig 58645 bp, 54 predicted proteins | sample 5204281 | NCBI WGS metagenome assembly WBZN01 (sample SAMN12344347, study PRJNA552823) | activated sludge metagenome | biome: Activated sludge suspended growth; feature: Nitrification reactor; material: Wastewater; isolation source: activated sludge from nitrification reactor of wastewater... | reverse complement strand
CGCCTGCCGCTTCTTGTCGTCGAGGGGGCTGGCGCCCGAGAGCGCCGGAAAGGCTCCTGCCGCCACCACGGTGGCGGCGACTGCCGCGACCGTGATCCTGGTCCGGAGGTTCATCTGGGGACTCCCATTGGCTCGCTGGCTCTGCCGCTGTCGGTCCTTGCCTGAACGCGGTCCTCTTGACTGCGCATTGAGCAAAAACGAGGCCGTTCACCGGACGCGCGTGGAGACACCCGAGCGGTGAGCGGTTCCGGGAACCCTACGCGAGGCATTTCGTCGATGTCATTTCAGGAGCAACAAAGCTCCGTGACCAGCGACGACGCGGGTCGGATTGGCGCGCCCCGGACCCCGCGGTGTGATACCAGCGTGGTCCGTGTGGCGGGTGTTGCCGATGTGCCGACTCCGGAGGTTCGGACGGGATGTCCGATAGGTCAGACGGCCCATCCCGGGGTCACGGCCGGGACCTCGCCGCCGGGCGGTGCCACGTCGGGAACCGACCAGGCCATCGCCTTGGCGACCTCGCGGGCCACCTCCTGCCATTCCGCGGGCCGCCACCCCTCGGCGGCGGCGCCGATGCTCGTGTCCTGGCGGATGTGCACGAACGCGGGCAGGTGCTCCAGGCCGAGGCTGGTGACGAACGCCCGGTCCGGGTCGACGAAGACCATCGCCTTGTCCATCTCGGCGTCGAGGATGCGCTCGGCGATCGCGGGGGTCCCCGTGACGACGTAGCCCGTACGGGCGTCGCTGTCGCCGAGCACCGCGAAGATCCGCTGGGCCACGGGGATCCACCGGGCCGCCTCGGGGCGATCCGGGAGGATCACCAGGCAGAGGTGGAACATGGTGGTCCAGTCGTCGACCGAGCGGGTGACCCCTGCGGCCGTCGCCAGCGCCAGGGTGGGGTTGGGGTTCTTCGCCACGGGCGGGAACGGTAGCGCGAGGGGCCGCGACGGCCCCGTACCCGCGTGGGGCGTCCCCGCCTACGCTGCGCCGCCATGTCACGCCGCGACCAGATCACCATGACCCCCGACGAGCGCCGGGCGTTCCTCGACGACGCCCGCGATCTCCAGGTCGCCTCGCTCAACGCCGACGGCACGCCGCACCTCGTGACCATGTGGTACGTCCGCGACGGCGAGGACCTCCTCTTCTGGACCTACGGCAAGAGCCAGAAGGTCGTGAACGTCCGCCGTGACCCGCGGATCGCCGTGCTCGTGGCGACGGGCGAGGAGTACGAGCAGCTCCGCGGCGTCTCCGTCAACGGGACCGCCACCGTCATCGACGACCGCGACACGGTCCTCGCGATCGGCGAGCGGATCTTCGAGAAGTACTGGGGGCCGATCACGTCCGAGGACGTGCGCGCCGGCGTCCACACGATGGGCGCGAAGCGCGTCGTGATCCGGGTGACCGCCGAGCGGACGACGAGCTGGGACCACTCCAAGCTCGGCGGCGCCTACTGACCCTCGAACTGCTTTCGGCGCTCGATACGCGCCGTTTCCGTCGCGGTTCGCGCGTGGGAACGGTCACGCGGCGACGGCGAGGGCGCGTGACAGTGTCCGCACGACCGAGGTCGGCCGCGCCGAGACATCGAGATCGCTGAAGCGGAGCACGGTCCAGCCCGCGGCCTCGAGCGCCCGGTCGCGCACCTCGTCGTCGGCGCGGTCGGTCACGCTGTCGTGGTACGGGCCCCCGTCCACCTCGACGATCACCTGCGCCGCGCGCCAGAGGAAGTCCACCCGACCGATCCACGCGAGCCGCCCCCCGACGTCGACCTGACACGCGGGTTCGGTGAGTCCGGCGGCGCGGACGAGACCGAGGAACTCGGCCTCGAGACCGGTGGACGGCCCGGCCCGACCTCGGCGTCGGGAGTCTTCGAGCACGAGCCGCAGCGCCGCCGAGCCGTTGCGACCGTGCTCGGCGAGATCCCGGAGTACCGCGTCGAGCGCCGGAACCGTCACGGCGCGAGCGGCGAGCGCGGCGTCGACGGCGCGGGCGAGCCGCTCCGGACGCACCCTCGCCGCCAGGTCGAAGAGGGCCCGGGCAACCGTCGCGGTCGGGATGCCGTCGAGCTCGGTGCAGTGTGACTCCGGGAGCCGGAAGGACTCGGAGACCCCGGGGAGCGCCCAGCGCGGCGGCCGGCGCCCCGTGACGACGACGGCCGGGAGGAGGCGGCCGCCGCGGATCCCTCGGAGCGCGAGCGCCGTCGAAGCGGTCGCGACCGCCCCGGGTCCGCCGGAGAGGACCACCTCCATGACCTGTTGGCGCTCGGTCCGCGGCGCGGACGCGACGCGCAGCACTTCGTCGTTGGTGGCGATCCAGATGCCCCGGCGGAGCCGGCGGTGGACGACCGAGCGATGGAGGCCGGACGCCCGCGCCTGCCGGCGGGTCAGGGTTCCGTGCTGACGGGCGATGGTCCGGTCCAGTTCGTCGGTCATGGCGCGAACCGTACGAGTGGGGTGCGACAGCGCGATCCGGACCGTCCGTATCGCCTTTCGACGCGCGGATCGCGCCGAAATCGGCGCGCATCCCGCGCCGAAAGCCCGCAGGGCGTCAGAGGCCGAGGGCTCGCAGCATCGTCGGCGGGAAGCCGTCCTCGCCGGCGCGGACCATCGCGGCCTTCTCGGTGTTGATCGCGTCGCGGGGATCGCGTTCGAGCCAGCCGTCCCACGGACCCGGCGGGACGGTCCCGGCGACGCAGTGCCGGAGGTAGTCGCGCAGCACCGCGACGTCCTCGGCGTCGCCGATCGGCCCGTGGCCGGGCACGATCGTGTCGGCGAGGTCGGGGAGCACCTCCAGCGTGTCGGCCCACGCGGCCGGATCGCCCTGGAACGCGAGCGGCGTGACGCCGAAGAAGCAGAGGTCGCCGGCGAACAGGACGTCGGCGTCGGCGACGAGCACCATCAGGTCGCCGTCGGTGTGGCCGCGCGCGGGCAGGACCTCGATCCGTGGCGTGAGCTGGGCCACCGCGTCGACGATGTGCGACACCGGCCGGGTGCCGACGACCGCGAGCTCGTCGAACCCGTCGGTGAACGCGGGCATGAACGCCTTGTACGCGTCGACGGGCATCGCCTGGTCGAGCAGCTCCGAGGTCATCGGCGAGCCGAGCACCATCGCGTTGCGGAACGCGCTGGTGCCGCCGACGTGGTCGATGTGCGCGTGCGTGAGGACCACGCGCCTGACCGTGGCCCCGAGCGCACGCACCGCGGCCGCGAACGGCTCCCATTGGCTGCGCACCATGAGCGTGTCGATGATGGTGAGACCGTCGTCGTCGGCGACGACCCCGGCGTTGGACACCCCCGACTCACCCCCCGGCTGCAGCCAGACCCAGACCCGGTCGGCGATCTCGTGGAGCGTGAGGGTGGGCGCGTCGACGGTCACGGGGTCACGGTACCCATCGCAGCGGTACCGTCACCCGCGATGGATCCCGTGCCCGCCCGCACCGTCGCCGAGCTGCTCGATCGGCTCGCGGCGTGCGCCGGCGTGTTCGACTCGCTGGGTCCCGACGGCGATCCGGTCGACCTCCTCGACCACGGTCTCCAGTGCGCCCACGAGCTCGCCGCGGTCGCGCCGGCCGACGAGGAGCTGCAGGTCGCAGGCCTGGTCCACGACGTCGGGCACGCGATCGAGGGCTGGCACGCCCTCGACCACGGTGAGGTGGCGGCGGGTTACGTGCGCCCGCTGCTGGGCGACCGGGTCGCCCGGCTCGTCGCCCTGCACGTTCCCGCGAAGCGCTACCTCGTGGCGACCGACGGTAGCTACGAGGTCAGCGCGGGGAGCGCACGCAGCCTCGCGCTGCAGGGCGGCGGGATGGACCCGGACGAGGTGACGGCCTTCGAGCGGGACCCGGACGCGGCCGCGGCCACGACGCTGCGCCGGGCCGACGAGGCGGCGAAGGTCGTCGGCCGCTCCGTGCGCGGTCTCGACCGCTGGGCGCCGGTGGTCGGACGGGTCGCCGCCGCGCACGCGAGCCGCTGAGGCTCAGTCGGGGCTGAACGCGGGCTGCATCACCGCGGGGTCGAGATACTCGTCGACGTGCGCGATGCGGTCGTCCTCGATGCGGATCACCAGGCACGCCGGCATCGCGTAGTCCTTGCCGGTCGCCGCCGCGACGCCGTGGAGGACGTGCTGCTGCAGCACACCGCCCTCGATCTCGGTGCGGCGCAGGATCTCGTACCGGCGGGACGTCGTGTTCTCGACGAGCCAGGTGAGCACCCGCATCGACGACTCGAGGTCGCGGTCGCGCTGGTCGAAGTTCGCCCACACCGTGGTCGTGGGGGAGTAGCAGGCCCGCACCCCCTCCAGGTCGCCCGCCTCGATGGCAGTGATCAGACGGTCGACGAGATCCAGCGCTCCGGAGGCCATGCCCGGCATCCTGACCCATGCCGGGTTGGGCGCTCCAGACGGGCCTTGCGTAGGGTCTCGACCCATGTCCGAACGCACGAAGAACCTCCCCCGACGTTCCTGCCACGCCACGCCCGGCTCGAACGAGAAGATGCTCGGCAAGGCGCCCGGCCTCGGTGCCGACATGGTCTTCCTCGACCTCGAGGACAGCGTCTCGCCGCTGGAGAAGGAGGCGGCGCGGGAGAAGGTCGTCAACGCGATCAGGAACCAGGACTGGGGCGACACCGTCGTCTGCGTCCGGGTCAATGCGTGGGACACCGAGTGGACGTACCGCGACGTCGTGACCGTCGTCGAGCACGCCGGTGAGCGCCTCGACGAGATCATGCTGCCCAAGGTCGAGAACGCGGCCCAGGTGGTGGCGCTCGACCTGCTGCTCACCCAGATCGAGAAGGTCACGGGCCGGCAGAGCCGCGTCGGCATCGAGGCCCAGATCGAGACGGCCCAGGGACTGATCAACGTCGAGGAGATCTGCGCGGCGAGCGACCGGCTCGAGACGATCATCTTCGGCCCCGCCGACTTCGCGGCGTCCACCGAGATGCCCGTGCTCACGGGTGGCGTGCAGATCCCCGAGTACCCGGGCGACCACTTCCACTACGTCTTCAGCAAGATCCTGATGGCGGGCCGCGCCAACGGCCTGCAGGTCATCGACGGGCCGTTCCTCAAGATCCGCGAGCTCGACCTCCTGCGTGACTACGCGATGCGCACGCGCATCCTGGGCTACGACGGCAAGTGGTCGCTGCACCCCGACCAGGTCACGGTCATCAACGAGGTGTACACGCCGACCCAGGAGCAGTTCGACAAGGCGTTCGACATCCTCGACGCGTACGAGAAGGCGACGACCGAGGGCGAGCGTCGCGGCGCGGTCATGTTCGGCGACGAGATGATCGACGAGGCCAGCCGCAAGATGGCGAACAAGTTCGTCTCCCGCGGCTCCCGCGCGGGCATGACCAGGAGCGCCGACTAGAGGCGTCAGAATCAAGGGGTGAGCAACCCGCCGCTTCCCGCACCCGAGCCGGAGCGAGGAACGAGCGGAGGCGAGCCGCTCGGGAGCGAGCTCCGTCCGGCAACCGCGCGGAGCGGCGAGCGGACGAGCCGACAAGAAGTCGTCGTCGTCGGAGCCGGCGTGATGGGCGCGTCGGCCGCGTGGCAGCTCGCGCGGCGGGGGCACCGCGTCACCGTCCTCGAGCAATTCGACGACGGCCACACCCGGGGCAGCTCCCACGGCGCGTCGCGCATCTTCCGCCTCGGCTACCCCGACCCGTTCTACGTGCGCCTGGGCCGGGACGCGCTCGGTGCGTGGCGCGACCTCGAGGAGCAGTGCGGGGTCACCCTGATCGCTCCGACCGGCTCGGTCGACTTCGGCGACCCCGCGAGCGTCGCGTCGGTGCTCGCCGCTATGGACGCCGAGGGGGTGGCGACCGAGCTGCTGACGCCGGCGATGGCGACCGACCGCTGGCCCGGCATGCGCTTCCGCGGCACGGTGGTGTTCCAGCCCGGCGGCGGGCGCATCGCGTCCGGTGCGGCGCGGCTCGCGATGATCGAGCAGGCCCAGCGGCACGGCGCCGCCTTCTGCTGGGTCGCGCCGGTCCTCGGCATCGAGCCGGACGGCGACCGCGTCCGGGTGATCGCACGCGACGACGTCCTGGTCGCCGACACCGTCGTCGTGACCGCCGGCGCCTGGGTCTCCGAGGTCGTCGGGTCGGTGGTCGACCTGCCGCCGGTGACGGTCACCCAGGAGTCGGTGTTCCACTTCGCCCCGCGCACGGAGCCGTCGTGGTGGCCGAGCCTCATCCACCACGGCGAGACGTTCGTCTACGGCCTCGAGACCCCGGGGCTCGGCGTGAAGCTCGGCGAGCACCACACCGGCCCGACGGTCGACCCGTACACGCGCGACGGCGCGATCGACCCGGGCAGCCGTGAGCGGGTCGTGCAGTTCGTCGAGCAGGCGATGCCCGGGCTCGCGCCGGTCCCCGTCGACGAGATCACGTGCCTCTACACCACGTTGCCGAACGAGGACTTCGTGGTCGACCGCGTGGGTCCGGTCGTGGTCGCGTCCCCCTGCTCGGGTCACGGCTTCAAGTTCGCGCCGCTCCTCGGAGCGATGATCGCCGACTGCGTGGAGGAGCGGGAGCCGCCCGAGCGGTTCAGGCTGGGTCCGGGCTGACCGGCCCGTCGGCGATCTCCTCGAAGTCCTCGACGATGTCCTCGGGCGTCTCCTCCGGACCCACGCCGCGCCGGCTCGACCATCCGGCCCAGAGCACGACGACCGCGATCGAGATCACGGTGAGCACGAGCTGGTAGTCGGAGATCCAGTCGAGGACGCCGAGCAGCGGCCGGCGGAAGACGTCGGCGAGGGCGCGCACCAACCAGATGCGGAGCGTGACGCTCAGCAGCGCGGTGCCGAAGAACAGCGGCACCGGCATCGCGTCGGAGCCCGCGAGCATCGCGGTGACGTTCCCCGGGAACAGGAACGTGACCGGCACCCGGGCGCGGTGGAACTTCCGCTCGATCCAGAGCACCGGCTTCAGCCCCCGGCCCGAGCGGGACTCGGCCCAGCGCAGGGCCCGGTCGCCGAACCAGCGCCCGACCAGGTAGTAGGTCGCGAGGACCGCGGTGGCCCGGACGAGCGGGACCGCGAAGTACCAGTGCGTGTCGACGTTCGGGGACGCGAGGAAGAGCCAGCGCAGCTTCGGGCTGAGCACCAGCAGGAGGACCGGCGCGTCCTTGACGAGCGTGGGCGCCAGGGCGTTGCCGACGTAGAGCGCGATCGTGAACGCGGCCATCGGGACCGCGAGCACCGAGATGCGGTGCCGCTCCAGGCGGGTGAGCGTTGCCACGGGCACAGCCTCGCACGTCCGGGGAGCCGCTCCGACCGCGCCGGCGGGGGTCCCGCGTTCGGCGTCAGGCCAGCCGGTCGGTGAGCCGGCGCCTGAGCTCGGGCCACTCGGAGGGGACGATGGAGTAGAGCGCCGAGTCGCGGGGGCGCCCCTCCTCGCCGGGGACGAACGACGGCTGCCAGTTGCGCACGATGCCGTCGAGCCGCGCGCCGAGCCGCTCGATCGCGGCGCGGCTGCGCGTATTCCGCGCGTCGGTCTTGAGATCGACCCGCACCACGTCCCAGGTCTCGAACGCATGCGTGAGCATCAGCAGCTTCGCCTCGGTGTTGACCGCGCTGCGCTGGGCCGAGGCCGCGAGCCACGTGCGTCCGATCTCGACCGCGTCGGGCACGTCACGGCCGAAGTACCACCGCAGCGTGAGGAAGCTGGTCGAGCCGACGACGCGGCCGGTGGACGCGTCGCACGTCGCGAACGGGACGTCCTCGCCGCGCTCGCGCAGCGCCACGAGGTTCGCGACGTACGCGGTCATCGCGTCGAGGCCGTCGGGCACCAGGGTCAGGCCGTACGTCGACCGGTCCTCGCTCGCCGCGGCGACGAGCCCGTCGACGTGTTGCCGGCCGATCGGCTCGAGCCGGACGTGCCGGCCCGCCAGCTCGACGTCGGTGAACCGGTGCCCCATCGACCGATCCTCACACGTTCCGACGCGCGGAACGCGACGTTTTCGTCGCGTATCCCGCGCCGGAAGCGGGGTGGGCGACCGGGTCAGGCGGGGAGGGCCTGCTCGGTGAGGCGGCGGGCGATGACCCGCAGGCACAACGTCTCGTCGGCGCCCTCGAAGATCGACAGGACGCGGGCGTCGACGAAGTAGCGCGACACCGGGAACTCCTCGGCGTAGCCCATGCCCCCGTGGAGCTGGAGCGCCTCGCGGGTGACCCACTCGGCGGCCCGGCACACGTACGCCTTCACCATCGACGCGTCGAGCGCGCCCTCGCCGCGGGCCATCTTGCGCGCCACGTCGTAGGAGAACTGCCGGCCCGCGCAGATCAGCGCGGCCATCTTGGCGAGCTTCACCTTCGACAGCTGGTAGTCGAACACCGGCTTGCCGAAGACGGCGCGCTCCTGCGAGTACGCGAGCCCGGCCTCGAACGCGGCCTGCATCAGCCCGACGGCGCGCGCCGCCGTCTGCAGCCGTCCGTTCTCGAACCCCTCCATCTGGAGGTAGAAGCCCTTGCCCAGCCCGTCCTCGAGCCCGACGAGATTGCCCTCGGGTACGAACCAGTCCTCGAACGCGACCTCGTACGAGTGCATGCCGCGGTAGCCGAGCGTGTCGATCGCGCGGCCCTCCATCTTCCCGCCGCGGTCGTCGGTGAACGCGAAGTGGTGGCCCTCGGCGGGCGGCTTCTCGGCGACGAGCACCGAGAGGCCCCGGTGGCCGAGCGAGCGATCGGGGTTCGTGCGGGCGAGGACCATGAGCGTGTCGGCGCGACCGGCGAAGGTGCACCAGGTCTTCACGCCGTTGACCAGGTAGCCGCCGTCCGTCGGGGTGGCGGTGACCTTCACGCCCGCGACGTCGGAGCCGTAGTCGGGCTCGGTCACCATCACGCCGACGATGCGCTCGCCGGTCGCGATCTGAGGCAGCCAGCCGTGCTTCTGCTCCTCGGTCCCGCCCTTCACGACGGCGCGCGTGAGGATCTCGGGACGCGTGATCAGCGCGCCGCCCGCGCCGAGCGAGCCCCAGGAGAGCTCCTCGGTCGCGACGCACATCGCGAGGTAGTCGGACTCGCCGCCGGCCGCGAACCCGCCGTACTCCTCGGGGACGGAGAGGCCGAAGCCGCCGATCTCGGCCATGCCCTCGATGATCTCGTCGGGGATGTCCGCGTTGGTGCGGTGGATGTGCTCCGCGACCGGGCGGATCTTGTCCTCGGCGAAGCGGTGGAACGTGTCGCGCACCATGTCGAACTCGTCGTCGAGGTGGGCGGGACCGGTGCCGTGACGGGGCAGCTCGTCGGCGAGCGCCTCGAGGAACTCGGGGTCACGGTGGGCGGCGACGAAGTCGTGCGCGCCCGCGAGGTCGGCCGGGTCGACACCCCACTCGGCCTCGCGGCCGACGAGCCGGCCCACGATGTCGGCGAAGGCGTCGGCGATGTACGCGTACGCGAGCTTCGCCTCGAGGTCACCGTGCTCCGCGTACGTGAGCATCACCCGGGAGCCCGCCACGGCGGCCGCGGCGTGGGCGAGGTCGTAGGCGACCACCTGGTGGCGGTCGAGCTTCGCGACCGAGATGCGCCCGTCGTCGCTCGCGATCTCGGCGAGGTGGCGGGCGGCGGCGTCGACGAGGGCGGCGGCGGCGTCGACGGCCGCGCCGGCGGCTGCATGGGTGTCGGTCATGAAGGGGAGCCTAAGACGGTCGGGTCTTCGTCCCCCAAGCGGGGGTCAGCCGCCGGTCACCGCCGCGGTCGTGGTCGTCGTCGGTGGCGCCGAGGTGGTCGTGGTCGGCGGTGCCGTGGTGGTGGTCGGCGGCGCGGCCGTCGTCGTGGTCGTCGCGGTGCTCTGGGTGCGCGGCCGGGTCGTCGGGCTCGTTCCCGACGACGAGGTGCGGCCGACGACCGTGGCGCCGATGTCGCGGTGGGTCCCGGGGTACTGGGTCGTGCCCTCGGTCTCGCGGACCGTGAGGGGGTGCGCAGGATCGGCCTGGCGGGTGAGGTGCCAGCGCGAGTCGAGGATCCGGAACAGGTAGCGGCCGACGAAGTCGCCCCCGTCGGCGGAGAAGTGGATCCCGTCGCCGGTGCGCATCACGTGGATCTTGCCCGTCTCGTCCGCGAAGCTCGACTGGTAGCGGCCGTTGTCGTCGTCGAACAGCGCGTGCGTGTCGACGTAGGTCACGCCGGGGACCTCGGCCGCGGCCTGCCGGGCGATGAGGTTGACCGCCCGGACCCCCTCCTCGAGCTGGGTGCCCTTCGCGACCGGTGCACCGAGCCACAGCACCTCCCGGTGCTTGGACCCGCCCACCAGCTCCTTCATCATCGCGATCGTCTTGAGGCGGTACGCCTCGGCGTCGGCCGGGTTCCAGGTGTTGGCGTCGTTCGTCCCGACGACGAAGACGACGACCTCGGGATCGAGGAGCGCGAGCTGCTCGCGTGCCGTCTCCGGCCAGTCGAAGAAGCCGGGGTCGGTGAGCCCGCTCGAGACCTTCGAGTAGAACTGCGGCTGCACGATGCCGGTGGCGGCGCTGATCTCGCCCAGCGAGGGCCCGACCGAGCCGGCGAGCGAGTCACCGGCGATCCACAACCGGAGCGGCTTGTCGTGCGAGAGCGCGCGGCGGCGTTCCTGCACCGGGCGCACGACGGCGGCCGCCGTGGTGCTGGTCGTGCCCGGGCCCCGCGTGCCCGCGGCCCGGCCGCGGCCGGGGAGGTCGAGCACGCCGGTGGCGACGAGGACGCCCCCGACGATCGCGGCGCCGAGGACGACGACCGCGATCCCGCGCGCGACGCGTGGCCACCGGCGGGCCTGGCGGGCCTCACGGGTGGACCGACGCGACGAGGAAGGGGGAGAGGGTTCGGCCATGAGGTCGTGGGTCGCCGCCGAGTGGCGACGGAATCGTTCAGGGTAGTGGTCGTCGCCCGTCGGGATCCGGCGCCCCGCCCGGCGCTCAGGCGGCTCCGGGTCGGCTCAGGCCCGCTCGCCGGCGGTGTCCAGCGCCGGCGCCGCGGCGGGTTCCGGCGGCACGTCGAACAGCCCGGCCGCGCGCTCGAGCGCCTCCCGGTCGAGCTGCGTGCGGTACAGATCGGCGTACAGGCCCCCGCGCGCGAGCAGCTCCGAGTGCGTGCCGTCCTCGACGATCATCCCCTCGTCGAAGACGAGGATCCGGTCGGCGTGCACGATGGTCGACAAGCGGTGGGCGATGACGATCGCGGTGCGACCGTGCAGCGCGTCGTCGAGCGCGCGCTGGATCGCGACCTCGGACTCGGAGTCGAGGTGCGACGTCGCCTCGTCGAGGATGATCACCGCCGGCTTCTTCAGCAGCACGCGGGCGATCGCCAGGCGCTGCTTCTCGCCGCCCGACATCCGGTAGCCGCGCTCGCCCACCACGGTGTCGTAGCCGTCGGGCAGTGACGCCACGAGGTCGTGGATGCGCGCCGCGCGGCACGCCGCGACGATGTCCTCGTCGGTCGCGTCCGGCTTCGCGTACCGCAGGTTCTCCCGGATCGTCTCGTGGAACAGGTGCGGGTCCTGCATGACGACACCGACGGCCTCGCGCAACGAGGCCTGGGTGAGCTCCCGCACGTCGTGCCCGTCGAAGCGGACGGTGCCCTCGGTGGCGTCCGCGATACGCGGGACCAGCATGGCGGTGGTGCTCTTGCCCGCGCCCGAGGGCCCGACGAGCGCCACGAACTGGCCCGGCTCGATGCGCAGGTCGACGTCGCGCAGGATCCATTCGCTCGGCTCGGTGTCGAGCGCCTCGACGCCCTCCTCGAGCGAGGCGAGGGAGGCGTCGGCGGGGGCCGGGTGGCGGAACCACACGTGGTCGAACTCGACGCGCCCCTCGGGCTGCTCGAGGTCGTAGGCGCCGGGCTTCTCGTCGACGAGGGGGTCGAAGTCGAGGACCTCGAACACGCGCTCGAAGCTGACGAGCGCGGTGAGGACGTCGACGCGGGCGTTCGTGATCTGGGTGACCGGCTGGTAGATCTGCGCCACGAGGAGCACGAACGCGCTCAGGGTGCCGACGCTGATCACCGAGTCGATCACCATCCGGCCGCCCACGTAGTAGACGATCGCCGTCCCGATCGCGGCGACGAGTCCGAGCGCCGACATGAGCACCCGCGTGTACATCGCGGAGGACACGCCGATGTCGCGCACGCGCGAGGCGCGGGCGCCGAACGCGTCCCGCTCCCGGTCGTGGTTGCCGAACAGCTTCACGACCAGCGCGCCCGCGACGTTGAACCGCTCGCTGATCGTGTTGTTCATCGAGGCGTTGAGGATGAAGCCCTCGCGCGTGACGACCTGCAGGCGCCGCCCCACCCGGCGCGCCGGCCAGATGAAGAGCGGCACGACGATCAGCGTGAGGATCGTCAGGCGCCACTCGAGCGCGAGCATCGCCGTGACCACCACGACGATCGTGATCGCGTTCTGGACCACGGTGCCCAGCGTGTTGGTGACCGCCTGCTGCGCACCGATCACGTCGTTGTTGATGCGGCTCATGACCGCACCGGTCTGGGCCCGCGTGAAGAACGAGATCGGGAGGCGCTGGAGGTGGTCGAAGAGCGCGAGCCGCATGTCGTAGATGAGGCCCTCACCGACGCGGGCCGAGTACCAGCGCTGCAGGAGCCCGATCACCGCGGTGGCGACGGCGACGCCCACGGCGGCCAGGGCGATCAGGACGACCTCGGTCTCGTCCTTCGATCCCAGCGCGTCGTCGATCAGGGCCCGGAACAGGTAGGCCGGGATGATCACGAGCACGGCCGACACCACGACGGTCGCGAGGAACCCGATGAGCAACGTCCGGTACGGGCGCGTCAGGCCGAGCACCCGCCGGATGAGGGCGCGCTCGACCTTCTTGCCCTTGAGGGAGTCGTTGTCCCGTCGGAACCCCATGAGGGTCTGGTGCATCTGCATGGTGGGAGGCTCGCCGTCAGTCGTCGGTCGGGGTCGGGTCCGGGGCGCTCGTGCACTTCTCGAGCAGCTGGTGCAGGGTCCGCAGCTCGCCCGCCGAGAGGCGCAGCAGCGCGGGAGGGGGAACCCGCAGGTGCTCGCTGATCTTCCCGCGGGCCCGGCGGCCGCGTTCGGTGAGCGCGAGGGTCTTGACCCGCCGGTCGGCGGCGTCGGTCCGTCGCTCCACGAGCCCGCGCTCCTCCAGCCGGTCGGCCAGCCAGGTGACGTTCGAGGCGTCGCAGCGCAGCTCGCCGGCCAGCATCCGCATCGGGTGCGGGTGGTCGGGGTCGAGGGCGAGCAGGGCGCGCAGCTCACCGGGGGTGAGGTCGTACTGGCGCGCGACCGCCGGGAAGGAGGTGCGCCCGGAGCGCATCACCTCGGTGATCGCCTGCCAGGCATCTCGTGCGATCTCTTCCTTCCGGGCCACGCCCGCATTCTAACCTGCCGATTGGGGTTCTCAACCATTGGGTAGATAAACACTTGAAGATCTCAAGGAATTCTGGGAGAGTCGGTCTCATGAGCGCCGCAGTGGAAGTCGAAGCCATCGAGAAGCGGTTCGGCGAGGTCCGGGCCCTGGCCGGCGTGTCGTTCGCCGTCGAGCCGGGCACCGTGCTCGGGCTGCTCGGCCCGAACGGGGCGGGGAAGACCACCGCCGTGCGGATCCTGACGTCGATCCTCTCGCCCGACGCCGGGCGGGCCACGGTGCTCGGGATCGACGTCGCCCGTCACCCGCAGTCGGTGCGGCTGCGCATCGGGCTCGCCGGCCAGTACGCGGCCGTCGACGAGGCGCTGACCGGACGGGAGAACCTGCGGATGGTGGGGCGGCTCTCGCACATGGCGAGGACCGAGGTCGAGCAGCGGGCCGCCGAGCTGCTGCGGCAGTTCGACCTCGAGGACGCGGCGGACCGGACGCTCAAGACCTACTCCGGTGGCATGCGGCGTCGCCTGGATCTCGCGGCCGCGTTGGTCCACCGACCGCCGGTCCTCTTCCTCGACGAGCCGACCACCGGACTCGATCCCGGTTCCCGTCTCGACCTGTGGGGCGTCATCAGCGAGCTCGTGGACGACGGGACGACGGTGCTGCTGACCACGCAGTACCTCGAGGAGGCGGACCGCCTCGCCGACAACATCGTCGTGATCGACCACGGCAGCGTGATCGCCGAGGGCACCGCGGACCAGCTCAAGTCCCGGATCGGCTCGACGCACGTGGAGGTGGTGGTCGCGCCCGCCGACGTCGCGCGCACCCGGGGCGTGCTCGAGGGGGTGGGCACGACGACGCTCGCCGACGGGCAGCGCGCGGTGGCGGTCCAGGTGGCCGACGCCGGCCAGGGGGTGCTCGCCGCCGTCCGCGCGCTCGACGCGTCCGGGGTGGGCGTCGAGTCGCTCGTGATCCGGGAGCCGACCCTCGACGACGTGTTCCTCGAGCTGACCGGCCACGGGGTGGAGGAGGAGTCCGCATGACCACGACCACGTACGCGACACCGGACGACGCGACACTCGCGCGTGAGGCCCACCTCGGTCTCGGCCGGGCGATGGCCGACGCGGCGACGATGACCTGGCGCAACCTGCGGCGCCTCGGTCGCAACCCCGAGCTGATCGTGTTCTCCACGATCCAACCCGTGATCTTCGTGCTGATGTTCGTCTACGTGTTCGGGGGTGCGATCAACACCGGGCTGACCGGCATCTCCTACGTCGACTTCCTGATGGCCGGGGTGTGGGTGCAGACCGTGACCTTCGGCGCGCTCAACACCGGGGTGGGTCTCGCCGAGGACCTGCAGGGCGGACTGATCGAGCGGTTCCGTTCGCTCCCGATGGCACGCTCCGCGGTGCTCGTGGGCCGCACCACCGCCGACCTCGTGCGCAACGTCTTCGTGGTCGCGCTGATGACCATCGTCGGCTTCCTCGTCGGGTTCAGCTACCACGGCACGTTCGTGGGGCTGATCGCGGGCCTCGGCATCGTGCTGCTGTTCGCCTACTCGCTCTCCTGGCTGTCGGCGCTGCTCGGACTGGTCGCGCCGAACGCGGAGACCGCGCAGGCGGCGTTCTTCCCGATCTCCGCGGTGCTCGTGTTCGCGTCCGCCGCGTTCGTGCCGGTGAACACGATGCCCGGCTGGCTGCAGACGTTCGCCCGCAACCAGCCGGTCTCGAAGGTGATCGACGCGGTGCGCACGCTCAACCTCGGTGGTGCCGTGGCCGGCAAGGTCGTCGTCGCCCTGCTCTGGATCGCCGGCATCACGCTCGTGTTCGCGGTGCTCGCCGTCCGGCGGTACCGGCGCGTCGCCTGACGACGACGCGCCGGATCCCGGCGGAGCGGAAGCGCCGGCGGGACTACTGCTGACTGAAGTTCGAGCTGCCGGCGAGGGTCGCCTGCGTGGTGTCCGACTGGCCGTCGCGCGTGTAGGTGATGGTCACCGTGGCGCCGGCCTTCTGCGCGTGGACGGCGGCGGTGAGGTCGCTCGCGCCGGCGATCGACGTCCCGTCGAACTTCGTGATCACGTCACCCGTCTTCAGGCCCGCGTCGGCGGCCGGGCTCCCGGCCACGACCCGCGCCAGCTCGGCGCCGGAGGGGCTCGTCGAGTCCTGGGCGGCGACGCCGAGGAACACGCTCGCGGTGGCGGAGCCGTTGCGGCCGCCGTTGTTCCCGTTGTTGCCGTTGTTCCCGTTGTCCCCGAAGGGCGACTGGCCGCTGCCGTTGCCGCCGTTCCCGTTGCCGTTGCCGAACTGGCCGCCGTTGCCGTTGCCGAAGGGCACCTGGCCGTTGAACCCGTTGGGGCCGCCGTTGCCCCCGGGGCCCGAGCCGGGCGCCTGCACCGAGCGGTTGTCACCGTCGTGGTTGTCGCCGACGGCGTAGCCGATGCCGAGCCCGAGCGCGAACACGATGAGCGCCCCGGCCACGGCCGCGACCCACGTCGGCACGTGGATGCCCGACGAGCGGGCCGGGGTGGCGACGGGCGCGGCGGCGACGGGGACCGCGGTCACGGGCGCGGCGGGCGCGGCGGCGGTGGGGATCTCCGCGGTGCCGGCGCCCGTGGCGGGTGCCTCCACGGTCGGGGTGCCCGACGCCGTGGGGGTGACCGGGGTCGCCGCCGGGGTCTCGGTGGCGGGGCCCTCGGCGGCCGTGTCGGCGGCCGGGGTGTCGGCGGCGGGGGTCTCGGGCGTGCCGGCCGGGCCGGGCCCGGGCAGCGCGTCGTTGGCGTCGTCGGTCATGAGGGTGCTCTCCGGGTGACGATGGTGGGACCGTCATTGTGGACACCGGTCGGGCCCGGCGGGTCCGCGCGCTCTTGGCCCCCTCTCAGGCGTCCGGCCGGTCCTAGATTGCCGCCCCATGACCGACGTCGAGATGCGCGAGGAGCTGCGCGCCACGGTGCGCCGATGGGTGGAGCGGGAGGTGCTCCCGGTCGCCGGCGACCTCGAGCGCTCGGACACCTATCCCGCCGATCTCGTGGCCCAGATGCAGTCGATGGGGCTGTTCGGGATCACGATCCCCGAGGAGCACGGCGGACTCGGTCTCGATCTCCTCTCGTACATCGCGGTGATCGAGGAGCTCTCGGCCGGATGGATGTCGCTCTCCGGGGTGATCAACACCCACACCATCGCGGCGAGTCTCATCATGCGCGAGGGCTCCGACGAGCAGAAGGCCCGCTGGCTGCCGGGCCTCGCGCAGGGCGCGCCCCGAGGATGCCTCTCGCTCTCCGAGCCCGACGCCGGCAGCGACACGCGCAACATCTCGTGTCGCGCGCGTCGCGACGGTGACGAGTACGTGATCGACGGCACCAAGACGTGGGTGACGAACGGCGCGCGCGGGGGGATCGTCGCGCTGGCGGCACGTACCGAGGAGGGCGTCACCTGCTTCATCGTCGAGAAGGAGCCGGGTCCGATGTCGGGTGGGATCTCGGTCTCGAAGAACATCGGCAAGCTGGGGTACAAGGGCATCGAGACCGTCGAGATGCACTACGACGCCCACCGGGTCGGGGCCGACTGCGTCCTGGGTGGTGAGGAGGGTCTCGGCCACGGGCTCGGATTCATGCTCTCGGCGCTCGAGGTCGGCCGCATCAACATCGCGGCGCGGGCGGTCGGGGTGGCGCGGGCGGCGTTCGAGCAGGCGATCCGCTACGCGCAGGAGCGACGCACCTTCGGGAAGCCGATCGCGGAGCACCAGGCGATCCAGGCCAAGATCGCCGACATGGGCACGAAGCTGCAGGCGGCGCGGCTGCTCACCGAGCACGCCGCGACGCTGAAGCAGTCGGGAGCCCGCGCCGACGTCGAGGCCGGCATGGCCAAGCTGTTCGCGAGCGAGACGGCCTTCGAGGTCGCGACCGAGGCGATGCGCATCCACGGCGGCGTCGGTTACACCACCGAGTTCCCGATCGAGCGCTACTACCGCGACGCGCCGCTCATGATCATCGGCGAGGGGACCAACGAGATCCAGCGGCTCGTGATCGCCCGCGGGCTCCTCCGGCGCTACGAGATCTGATCCCTCGCCCGGCTCCCTTCGGGCGGGGTCAGGGCACGTACGCGTGGACGAACGCCAGGGTGGCGTAGCCCGTCATCGCGAGCGCGCTGAGGGAGACCACGACGCGCGTCGGCCATCCCGGTCGCACGAGCAGCGCGAGCGCGACCACCACCGGGAACGCGGCGAGCGCGTAGCGCTCGAACGAGTCGAGGTTCGCCGACGTCACCGCGCTCGCGACGGTGACCGCGGCGTACGCGCCGTAGGACAGCGGCAGCCGCCGGAACGCGACGACGACCAATGCGACGACCACGATCATCCAGGGCACGTGCAGGCCGGTCCCGATGTGCCCGTGGATCATGCCGTGCAGCGCGTCGGTCGTCGACGTGAACGGATCCGTGAACGTGCCCTTGAGGGTGGCGCGGGTCTGCACGCGGAACGGGAGCAGCCCGTCGCCGAAGCGGTCGTCCACCCAGAGCAGGTAGGCGGCGGTCCCGACGAAGGGTGACGCCACCGCGACCGCGCGGGCCAGCTTCTCGCCCGCGGTCGTGCCGCGCAGCGCCCGGACGGACTCGATCGCGATCGGCACCGCCAGGACGAAGCCGGCCGGTCGGGTGAGGCCGGCCAGGACGCCGACCGGTACGACGAGCCACCAACGGCGGGACCGGACGAGCAGGAACGTCGCGACGGCGAGCGCGAGGAACGTGGCCTCGGCGTAGCCGAGGACGAGCACGAAGGCCGACGGCGCGAGGGTGAGCAGCCACACCGACCGCTGCACGGTCGCCTCGGGGAGTCCCTCCCGGCGCAGGAGCACGACGAGGAGGACGCCGGCCGCCAGCGCCGCGAGGTTGGCGACGACGACGACGCCGGTCCGGGGCCCCAGGCCGGTCCAGCCGACCGCACGGCCGAGGAGCGGGGTCAGCGGGAAGAACCGCACCGCGGGACGGGGCAGCGCCGCGTAGCCCCGCTGGGCGAGGTCGGCGTAGAAGGCGCCGTCCCAGGAGAGGAGTCCGTGACGGATGGTCGAGCGCGCGAGGGGATCGTGGACCCACCCGTGGTCGCGGGCGACCCGGGCGCCCAGCCAGGCGACGAGCACCAGGATCCGGGCCAGGATCCACGGCGCGAGTGCGCTCCGCAGCGGCGACCGGCGTACCGCGATGGGCGCCGTCGCCGTCTCCGCGTTCTCCCCGGTCGTCACGATGCTGGGACCCTAACGGCGCCGTCACCGCGGGACGCGGCCCGGGATCCGCGCCCGCCGGCGGCCGGTTCCGTAGCCTGACGCCGTTCCTTCCGGTCGAGTTGGGGTGATCGAGATGCGGCGTTTCATCGGTTTGGCTCTGGTGGGGGCGATCGCGCTCGCCGCTTGCGGGAGCAGCGGCGGCGGTTCCTCGTCGAGCGGCGACGGTCAGGACTACGTCGACGCGATCATGAAGAACTACGACTCGAGCTCGGCGAAGGACGTGTTCACTCGTTCGGAGGCGAACTGCATCGCCAAGGGCATCGTCGACGCCGTGGGCGTCGACAAGCTGAAGACCGTCGGGACCCCCGACCAGGTGGCGAGCTCGAGCAACCCGTTCCAGAAGGTCGGCAAGGACCTGACCAAGGCGCAGGCCGACGAGGTCGTCAACGTGCTCACCGACGGGCGCTGCTACGACTTCACGCAGCTGATCGTGAAGCAGGCGACCAAGGACAGCAGCGGGACGTTCAGCAAGCTGAGCAAGAAGCAGGTCGACTGCTTCTTCGGCCAACTGCTCTCCAAGCCGGCGTTCAAGCAGGCCATGGCCGACGAGATCCTCGGTCGCGGCTCCAACAGCGATGCCGTGAGCAGCGCCCTCTCGAATCAGTCGGACACGTTCAAGATCCTGAGCGACTGCAACATCTCGCCCAGTCAGCTCGGCGGCTGACGGGGACGGGCGCGACGCCCGGGATCAGACGCGCTCGACGCGCCCGTCGGCGTGGCGGGCGAAGCGGCCCTCCTCGCGCGGCCGGACCGGTCCGTCCTCCGGCCACGGCCACCCCCCGAACCCGGTCGCCTGGTAGTCGCGGAACGCCTGCTCGAGCTCGGCGTCGGTGTTCATCACGAACGGGCCGTACTTCGCCACCGGCTCGCCGATGGGCCTCCCCTGCAGGATCAGCCACTCCGCCCCGTCGGACCCGGCGGTGAGCACGACGTCGCGGTGCGGATCGAGCAGCGCGGCGGTGTCCTCGGCGATCGCGGTGCCGTCGACGTCGAGGCCGCCCTCGAAGCAGTAGAGGGTCCGCAGCGTGTCGGGTCCGGTCGCCCGCGGGAGCGTCCACATCGCTGCGGGCGCCTGCGCGCCGAGCCAGATCGCGACCTCGGCCTCGGGGCGGTTCGCCCAGGAGTTCGGCGGTGGTGGCGGCGGCGCGGTGGCGCCGAGGGCCCCCGCGATGACGGCGATCTCGGTGGCGCGGCCCTCGGCGTCGGCGGCGTGGACGCGCGGGATGTCCCCGTCCCAGATCATCGTGAAGTACGGGTCGGCCATCTTGTCGGCGGCCGGCAGGTTCAGCCAGATCTGGAAGAGCTCGGTCGGGTTGGGCGCGTCCGTCTCGACGAGCGGGAACATCTCGCTGTGCACGATGCCGCGTCCCGCGGTGAGCCACTGCACGTCGCCGCGGCCGAAGCGGGCGGCCGCGCCGAGCGAGTCCGAGTGGTCGATGAGTCCGCGCCGTGCGAGCGTCACGGTCTCGAACCCGCGGTGCGGATGCTGTGGGAACCCCGGGACGGCGGTGCCGTGGTACATGTTCCAGCCGTCGATGCCGTCGAAGTCCATCCCGAGGTTGCGCCCGGCGAGCGACGCCGTCGGGGCCATGTCGGCGTCGCCGGCCGGGTACGCGTCGTCGTGGTGGGCGCAGAACAGGAACGGGTCGATGGTCGGCCAGTGCAGGCCCAGCGGGGCGGTCTCGCGCACGGTGTCGCTCATGGGTCCGAGGCTAGGTCCCGGGCGCGCGCGCCGGTTCGGCCCGGGATCGGCGGGCCGTTCTACGCTCCGTCCTCATGACGGTGCACGAACGACCCTTCGGCCGCTACTACGAGGACTTCGAGCCCGGTGACGTCTACCGCCACTGGCCGGGCAAGACCATCACCGAGTACGACGACCATCTCTTCTGCATGATCACGATGAACCACCATCCGCTCCACACGGACGCGTGGTACGCCGAGACCCAGACCCAGTTCGGCAAGAACGTCGTGGTCGGCAACCTCGTGTACTCGCTGGTGCTCGGCATGAGCGTGCCCGACGTGTCCGGCGCGGCGATCGCCAACCTCGAGGTCGAGACGCTCCAGCACAAGCGGCCGACGTTCCACGGCGACACGATCTACGCCGAGACCCGGGTGCTCGAGAAGAAGGAGAGCTCGAGCAAGCCGGACCGCGGCATCGTCAGTGTGGAGACGTTCGGGTACAACCAGCGCGGCGAGGAGGTCTGCTACTTCCGTCGCAAGGTGATGGTCCCGAAGCGCGAGGCGGCGAAGCCCCGCCAGCGCCCGTACCCCACCGACTGAGCGACCGCGCCGGCGTCGAGCTCCGAGCGGGCCGGACCGGCCCTTCCTCGTGCCAGCACCCCTCCGCGTCGGGCGGGTGCCCACCTTCCGCGGGTGGGGTGCACTCCGTACGGTCGCCTCCCAGACATCCACTCGGGAGGCAGGCACATGCATCATCACAGCAGGAGGGCCCGGGCGTTCGGGACCGCAGTCGCGGTCGCGCTGACGGCGGTCGCGGCGTTCGCGCCGGCGGCCGGCGCGCACGGCGGACACGGCCACGACGGGATCGGACTCGGCCATGGCATCGGGCACGGTCGCAACGGACCGCATCTCGGTCACGGGCGTCCCGTCCGGCCCGGCACGGTGGGCGCGCCGGTGGGGTCCGGTCTGAACGCGCCGTTCGGCGTCGACGTCGACCCGTCCGGTCGCGTCTTCGTCGCCGAGACCGGCTTCGGCGACGAGAACAACCCGGCGCCCGGTCAGGTCACGACGTTCTTCCGCGGGCAGCGTTCGGTGGCCGCGACCGGCGCACCGTTCCTCGACGACGTCAGCGTCGACGGGCTGGCGGCGTTCTCGTACACGGTCGGTGAGCCGACCAACACCCTCACGAGCGTTCGGCACGGCGCGACCCGCCGGGTCGTCGACCTGGGCGCGTACGAGGCCGCACACAACCCGGACCGGGTGAACACCTACGGCCCGCGCTTCGACATCGAGGCCGCGGCCGGTCCCGCGTGCTGGTCGACGGTCGACCCGGAGCTCGCGGCGGGCGCTGCGCCGTACTCGGGCGTCGTCGACTCCGACGTGTTCCGGACCGTCCGGTTGCCCGACGGCTCGCGCGCGGTCGCGGACGCGGCCGGCAACGACGTGCTGCGCGTCGCTCCGTCCGGTGCGGTGAGCGTCATCGCGGTGCTGCCACCCAACGTGTTGCACATGACCCGAGCCGACATCTCCGGACCGCTCACGGACTCGGGAGCGTCGTTCCCGCAGTGCGTGCTCGACGCAGTCCCCGATGCCGGCTTCGACTTCGCGTGGGAGCCGGTGCCGACGGGCCTCGCAGTCGGCTGGGACGGGAACCTCTACGTCGGACTCCTCTCCGGTGGGGAGATCCCCGGTGGCGCCAAGGTCGTGCGCATCGACCTCCACTCCGGCCGGGTCTCGGACTTCGCCGGCGGATTCACCTCGGTGACCGACATCGCCTTCGGACGGGCGAACACGCTCTACGTGGCCGAGCTGTTCAACGACGACGTGGTGCAGATCCCGACGAGCTGGTCGCGGGGGCGGCTCGTGGCCGGGGCTCCGGCCACGTTCGCCGGAGTGCCGATGCCCAACGGCTTGGCGACCGCGCCGGACGGCACGGTGTACGCCTCGACGGGTTCGCTCACACCGGCGGGTCAGGTGGTGCCGATCCGTCCGTGACCCGGCTCGGGGCAGGGTGGCGTCGCGGCCCCGGCGCGGAGATCCGCGTCGGGGCCGCCGCGTCGGCGCGTTCAGACGTTGACGCGGACGATGGGGAGGTCGTGGTCGAGCCGCCACCGGTTGAGCTCGGCGATCTCACCCTTCTGGCCGTCGATCATCGCGGCGGCCCAGCTGCGCACGGTGTCGGTCTCCGCGTGCTGCTCCGCGTACTGCGCCATCACGATGCCGCCCTCGTGGTGGCGGATCAACAGCGTCGTGAAGAGGTCGTCGAGCTCGGCGCCACGCGCCGCGTCGAGCTGGTTCATCTGGGCCGGCGTCGCCATGCCCATCATCGCGTCGCGCCGCATGGGCATCCCGGGCATCCACCGCGAGATCGCGGGTGCCTTGCCGGCCTGGCCCCAGCGGGTGACCCAGTCGTTCATCACGCCGATCTCGGAGGCCTGGTAGAGGAGGACCTCGTTCGCGATCTGGCGGAGCAGCGGATCGGTCCCGTGCTCGAGGTACGTCGACGCCATCGCCACCGCCTGGTTGTGGTGGGTCGTCATGTCCTCGAAGAAGCCGACGTCGACCGACGTCGCGCCGGGGATCGTGGGCTCGGCGTTGCGGTTGCCCGCGGCCCAGCCGATGGCGCCGCCGAGGATCAGCGTCGCGATGGCGAGCAGGATCCAGAGTCCGGTGCCGACGCCCCGGGGACGCTCGTCGTCCGGGTCGCCGGTGGCGCCGACCGGGGGTGCGTCCTCGGAGGTCGTGGTCACGGGTGGGAGTCTCGCAGCCCGGCCGGCCCGATCCGGTGCGCGGGCTCGGCGCAGTCGTGGCACTCGAGCTCGAGGGTCGCGTGCTCGACGCCGAAGCGGTCGGCGAGCACGGCCCGGAGCCGGTTGCCGACGATCTGGGCCTCGTGCAGGGTGGGCTCGTCGCGGAGCACCACGTGCGCGGAGAGGGCGGGCGTCTCGGACCCGAGCGACCAGACGTGCACGTGGTGCACGGCCTCGACGTCGGCCTGGTCGAGCAGCACCTCCTCGATGGCCTCGGCCTCGAGGCCCCGGGGCGCGCGCTCGAGCAGCACGCTCGTCGCGTCACGGAGCAGGCCCCAGGCGGCCACCAGTACGAGCAGCGTGATCGCGATGGAGATGGTGGGGTCCACCCAGTCCGCCGCCGGCCGGATCGCGAGCACCACGCCCGACACGATCACGCCGAGCGAGCCGAGCGCGTCGGACGCGAGGTGCCAGAACGCGGCCCGCATGTTGAGGCTCGCCCCGCTCGACCGGCCGATCAGCCACGCGCTGCCCGCGTTGACGGCGAGGCCGACCGCCCCGACGACGGCCACCCCGAGGCCGTCGACCGACTGGGGGTGGGAGTAGCGGTCGATCGCCTCCCAGATGATCCAGACCGAGACGGCGGTCAGCGCGAGCGAGTTCACGAGCGCGGCGAGCACCTCGGCCCGCTCCCAGCCGTAGGTGGTGCGTGCGGTCGCCGGTCGCGTGGCCAGCCGCTGGCCGATGACGGCGAGGGTCAGGGCGACGACGTCGGCGGCGAGGTGCGCGGTGTCGGCGAGCAGGGCGAGGGAGCCGAACGCGAGCGCGGCGACCAGCTGGACGACGAACAGGCCGCCGTTCGCGGCGAGGCCGACGAGCAGCGCCCGTTGGCGTGCCGCCGGCGACGCGAGGTCGGCGTGCGCATGCTGGTGGCCGTGGTGCCCGGACACGCCCGCCACGCTACCGACCGGCGCACCCGCCGCCGGCGAGGACGGTTCTCACTCCCGGGACGCAACCCGTAGCCTGCGGCGGCCGGTGCGGAGGTGCCGGACGGACGAGAGGGGACGGCGGTGGCGGGTCGGCTGGACGGCAAGGTCGGGGTCATCACGGGTGGGGCGTCGGGCATCGGGCTGGCCACGGCGCGGCGCTTCGTGGCGGAGGGCGCCCGGTTGGTGCTCGGTGACCGCAATCCCGAGACGCTCGCGGTCGCCGTCGCCGAGTTGGGCGACGCGATCCGGACGGAGACGATCGACGTCACGGTCGAGGCGGACGTGGAGCGGCTCGTGCAGCGGGCGGTCGCCGAGCTCGGTGGACTCGACCTCGCAGTGAACGCGGCCGGCTTCGGCACCTTCGGGTTCGTCGCCGACCATCCCGTCGAGGAGTGGCGCGCGGTGATCGACACCTGCCTCACCGGGGTGATGCTGTCGGTCAAGCACGAGGCGCAGGTGATGCGCGACGCGGGCGCCGGCGTGATCGTCAACATCGCCTCGATCAACGCGCGCGTGCCGGCCGAGGGGATGGGGGCCTACTGCTGCGCGAAGGCCGGCGTCGAGATGCTCACCAAGGTCGCGGCGATGGAGCTCGGCCCGCACCAGGTGCGCGTCTGTGGGATCGGGCCCGGCTTCGTCGACACGCCGCTGACGGCGTTCACCCAGGTCGTCCCCGCGATCCGCGACGCCTACGTCGCGGCGACGCCGATGGGTCGCGCCGGGCAGCCCGAGGACATCGCGGACGTCGCACTGTTCCTCGCGAGCGACGACGGGCGGTGGGTGAGCGGCGACACGCTGTTCGTCGACGGTGCGTCGATGCACAAGGGGTATCCCGAGCTCCATCGCCTCGCCGGCGCGTAGCGGCGCGACGCCTACGAGGCCAGGAAATCGAGGATGCGGCCGTTGACGAGGTCGGGGCGCTCGAGGTGGAGGAAGTGGCCGGCGCCCGCGATGGTGTCGACCACGGAGCCCTCGGGGAGCATCGCGCCGAGCAGCTCGCGGTTGCAGAGCTCGACGCCCATGCAGCCGTCGTCCTCGCCGTGCAGGTACAGCGTGGGGACCGCCATGGGGCCGGAGCCGGCGGCCGCCACCTCGGCGAGCGCGGGGTTCGGCGGTGTCGTGCCGAGCATCGCCCGGTAGTAGCCGATCGCCGCGTCGGTGGAGCCCGGTGACGCGAGCGTGTCCTTCAGCGCGCGCATGAACGCAGGGTCGGGGGTGAAGCCCGGTGACCAGTAGCTCCACAGGTAGTCGATGAACGCGTAGTCGTTCATGGGGACGGCCAGGTCGGCGATCGGCGTCTGGAACACGAACATGTAGAAGCTGCGCTGCAGCTGGCGCGGGTCGAAGAACGCGGTGCCGAGCGCGGCCGGGTGCGGCACCGCGAGGGTCACGAGTCGGCGGAACCGGTCGGGGCGGTGCCCGACCGCGGCGTACGACGCGATCGCGCCCCAGTCGTGACCGATGAGCACGGCCTCGCCGTCGCCCGCGAGCGCGTCGGCGATCCCCACCGCGTCGAGTGCCAGCGACGCGACCTCGTAGCTCCCGTCGGGCGCGAGGGCGGTGGGCGCGTAGCCGCGCATCCAGGGCGCGACGGCGTGGTACCCCGCAGCGGCGAGGTCCGCCAGCAGCCGCTCCCAGGTGGGCGCGTGGTCGGGGAAGCCGTGGAGGCAGAGGGCGAGCGGACCGTCGGCCGGCCCGGCCTCGAGGTACGCGAAGTCGATGCCGTTGGCGCTGACGTGGGAGGGCGCGGTCATGGCGGCGCACGTTAGGGGAACCGCCCTTCCGGTCCCTGCCGACAGCGGTAGGTTCCGATGCCGTGACCGACGTCGTGATCCGGACCGAGCAGCTCACGAAGGTGTACCCCGGCGACATCCTCGCGGTGGACCGCCTCGACCTCGAGGTGCGGGCGGGCGAGATCTTCGGGCTCCTCGGCCCGAACGGCGCGGGGAAGACCACGACCGCCGGGATGCTCACCACGCGGGTGATCCCGACGAGCGGTCGGGCCCTCGTCGGGGCGGAGTCCGTCGACGTCGTCGCCCATCCCACGCGCGCGAAGCAGCTCATCGGTGTCGTGCCGCAGACGAACACGCTCGACCGCTCGCTCGACGTCTTCGAGAACCTCTACTTCCACGGGCGCTTCTTCGGGATGAACGCGAAGACGGCGAAGGCCGAGGCGCACCGCCTGCTCGAGCGCTTCCGGCTCACCGAACGCGCACGCGTGCCGGTGCTCGCGCTGTCCGGCGGCATGGCGCAGCGGCTGATGGTGGCCCGGGCGATCATGCACCGGCCCGCGATCCTCTTCCTCGACGAGCCGACGGCCGGGCTCGACCCGCAGTCGCGCATCGCGCTCTGGGAGATCCTCGACGAGCTCCACGAGGACGGTCAGACCATCCTCCTCACCACGCACTACATGGAGGAGGCGGACCAGCTGTGCGACCGGTTGGCGATCATCGACCACGGTCACATGCTCGCCATGGACACGCCCGCCGACCTCAAGCGCTCGGTGTCCGCCGACGCGCTGGTGACCGTGCAGACCGACCACGAGCCCGCCCGGCTGGGCGCGATCCTCGACGAGCGGCTGGCCCAGGTCTCACGCGTCGAGATCGCCGACGACGGCACGCTGCGCCTCTGGTGCTCGCACACCGAGGGGCTCCTGCCCCGCATCATCGACGTCGCGGAGGAGACCGGGTTCGCGGTGCGCGACCTCTCGTCGAACCCGCCGACGCTCGAGACGGTCTTCATCAGCCTCACCGGAAAGGACCTGCGCGAATGACGACGACGGTCGAGCACGCGACCCGCGAGGACCTGGTGCCCGAGCGCAGCCCCGGGGCCGCGGCGCGCAAGGCGTTCGGCGCGCTGATCCTGCGCGACCTCGTGGTGCTGCGCAAGACGATCAAGGAGTTCATCCCCCGCACGCTGCTGCAGCCGCTACTGCTGGTCTTCGTGTTCGCGTACGTCTTCCCGAAGATCGGTCAGAGCGTCGGCGGCGGGCAGAACGCGAGCACGTTCTCGACGGCGCTCGTCGCAGGCGTGATCGGACTCGCCATCATCTTCCAGGGCATCCAGTCGGTCGCGCTCCCGATGGTGCAGGAGTTCGGCTACACGCGCGAGATCGAGGACCGTGTGCTCGCGCCGTTGCCGATCGACCTCGTCGCGCTCGAGAAGGTGACCACCGGCGCGCTGTACGGCGCCTTCAGCGCGCTGCTGGTGTTCCCGATCGCGACGATCGTCCCCGCCACGCCGGTCCACCTCGACATCCACTGGCTGGTGCTGCTCACGCTCACGCCGCTGTCCTGCTACATGTGCGGCTCGCTGGGCCTCGCGTTCGGGACCCGCTTCGAGCCGCGTACCGTGCCGATGCTCTTCGGGATCATCGTGCTGCCGCTCACGATGCTCGGCTGCATCTACTACCCGTGGAAGGCCCTGTCGGCCGTCCCGTGGCTCCAGAAGCTCGTCCTGCTCAACCCGCTCGTGTACATGTGCGAGGGGTTCCGCGCCGCGCTCACCCAGGGCCAGCACATGAGCCTGTGGGCGGTGTACCCGGCGCTCATCGGCTTCTCGGTCCTGTTCACCTGGGCCGGGCTCTCGGGCTTCCGCAAGCGCGTCCTCAGCTGAGATCCCGGGGCCGCCGGGTGAAGGCCGGGTGAAGGGTGACCGACGACCCCGTTTCCTCCGGGTGGCGTTCGGGCGTATCCTCCCGCCCCGTGACGGGGGAAGTGACGGTGACGTTCCACGGTGTCCGCGGCTCGACACCGTGCGACGGCGACCACCTGGCGCGCTACGGCGGCAACACCTCCTGTGTGGCGCTGGAGTGCGAGGGCCAGCCGCCGATCGTGTTCGACCTCGGGACCGGACTGCGGAACTTCGGCTCGCAGCTGATGGCCGACGGCCGGGGCGACGGCCTCCACGCGGCGATGCTCCTGAGCCACCTCCACTGGGACCACGTGCAGGGGCTGCCCTTCTTCGTGCCGGCGCACTTCCCGGAGTCGACGGTGGACGTCTACGGGCCGCGCCAGCAGGAGGGCCCGCTCGGTGAGGTGTTCGCCGGGATGATGCGGCCGCCGTACTTCCCGATCCGTCCCGACCAGCTCGAGGGGACCGTGCGGTTCCACGACGCCGGCGACGACGTGTTCGCGGTGTTCGACGCGAAGGTGCGGTCCAAGTGGATCCGCCACGTCGGACCGACCCTGGGATACCGGGTCGACTGGCACGGCGTGACGGTGGCGTACCTGTCGGACCACGGCCAGGGATGCGGCGCCGGGCACGCGGACGACTTCGTGCCCGACGAGGTGCTCGAGCTCTGCGACGGCGTCGATCTCCTGATCCACGACGCGCAGCACACGCCGGAGGAGTTCGAGAAGAAGCGGCACTGGGGTCACTGCACGGTCGACTACGCGTTGCACGTCGCGAAGCAGGCGGGCGCGCGCGGTCTCGCGCTGTTCCACCACGACCCCGCGCACGACGACCACGTCGTCGACCTGCTCCAGCGCGCGGCCCAGGACACCTCGGCCGCCATCGACGGGGCGGAAGTGGTGGCGGCGGCGGAGGGTATGGTGCTCCGGTTCCCGACCGCCTGAGCGACCCCTTCCGGAGTCTGCATGTCCGAACCACTCGAGGTCCTCGGCCCCGACTCGAAGCAGTTCCGTGAGGTGCTCGGGCACTTCGCCACCGGGATCACCGTCATCACGGCCATGGACGGAGAGGAGCCGGTCGGGCTCGCGGTCAACTCGTTCACGTCGGTCTCGCTCGACCCGCCGCTCGTCCTGTTCTGTGCGGCCAAGAGCTCGAGCACCTGGCCGCGGATCGAGCGCGCCGGGCACTTCACGGTCAACGTCCTCGACGAGGAGCAGGAGGACGTGTCCCGCCTGTTCGCCACCTCCGGGACCGACCGCTTCGGCCAGGTCGGTTGGCGCGTGGGCACGCAGGGTCCCATCCTCGACGACGTCCACGCGTTCCTCGACTGCACGCTCGAGGTGGTGCACGAGGCGGGCGACCACTGGATCGTCGTCGGCCGCGTGGTCGACCTCGGACTCGCTGCCGACGCCGGGCCGCTCGTCTTCTACCAGGGCCGGTACGGCCGTCTACTCGGGAGCAACTGACATGGCTGACGTGATGCCGTCGGATCGGATCGCGGGGGTGGTGGTCGTCGAGCCGACCCTCTGGAAGGACCCGCGTGGGTTCTTCGCCGAGACCTTCCGCCAGGAGTGGCTGCCCGAGGGCTCGCCGATGATGGTGCAGGGCAACCGCGCCGACCGCCAGGCCGACACGCTCGTCGGGTTGCACTACCACCGGTTCCAGGCCGACTACTGGTACGCCCCGAACGGCCGCATCCTCGCCGCGCTGTTCGACCTGCGGGTGTCGTCGCCGACCCGGGGTGCGTCGCTCACGGTCGAGCTGAACGACGAGACCCACCGCGGGCTGTACATCCCGCGTGGCGTCGCGCACGGGTTCTACGCGATCACCGACGCGACGATCACGTACCTCGTCGACAACTACTACAACCCGGCCGACGAGCTCGGCGTCGCGTGGGACGACCCGGTCCTCGACATCGACTGGCCCGGCGACGCGCCGATCCTCTCGGACCGCGACCGCGCGAACCCGCGGGTGGCGGACATCCCCGCCGACCTCGTTCCCGAGTAGTCAGCCGCGGCGCCGACGCTCCCGGAGCTCGGCGGCCACGTTCACCACACCGGTCGCGCCGAGCAGCGCCACGAGCGCGACCAGCGCGGCGACGACGGCGGCCAGGCCGACCGAGCCCGCGAGCAGCACGCCGGTCGCGAGCGCGAGACCGCCGGCGATGATCAGCACCTGGGTCCGCACGACCGGCTCCGGCTCGAGCGGACGCGTCCCCTGCAGCCGGGGCCGGACCACGGCCTCCCAGAGGCGATGGAGCGGCGAGCGCTCGCCCATGGCCACCCCGAGCGCCGCGACCACGAACGCGACGGGGATGCTCCAGGACCAGCTGAAGGCGAAGCCCGCGAACAGGACCACCACGATGACCCCCTGCTCGAACCGGGCGGCGCGGGGGTCGACGAGTCGCATCCCCGCCGACGCTAGGGCCGGTCCGCGTCGGCCGACGATCCGCCGGCCCGGCAACGCGCCCGTGAGGTTTTCACCCTCGGTCGCCATCTTTGGGTCTTTTGACCACGTTCCGTGGCATTAGCATGGATGCTTCGCTGGTGGAGGGGACGAGGGGGAGCGCATGGACGTCGGGCTGATCGGTGGCAACGAGGTCCTGGCCGGACGGGCCGACGTCGCCCGCATCCGCGAACGCGACCGGCGGCGCCGGATGGTCAAGCTGGGCATCGTCGCCCTGCTCGTCGCCGACTACATCCTGGCCCGCCGGCTCGGTGGCGACCCGGTCCACTGGGGCTGGCCCGACATCACGCTCCCGCCGACGCTCGTGCAGTACCTGCCCCAGATGCTGCTGATCCTGGCGCTCGTCGCCGTGATCGCCGGTCCGATGATGTTCATGGGCCGGTCGCCGCACGTGATGTACCGGCCGAGCGAGATCGGCACGACGCTCGACGACGTCGTCGGCCTCGGCATGGTGCGGGACGAGGTGATCAAGACCCTCAACCTGTTCCTCGCCTACAAGACGTTCCGCGAGCGGATGGGCGGCACGCCCCGGCGGGCGATCCTGTTCGAGGGGCCGCCCGGCACCGGCAAGACCTACATGGCCAAGGCCATGGCGCGCGAGGCCGGCGTCCCGTTCCTCTTCATCTCCGCGAGCTCGATCCAGTCGCCGTACTTCGGTCAGACGAACCGCAAGATCGGCAACTTCTTCAAGTCCCTCCGCAAGGCCGCCCGCAAGGAGGGTGGTGCGATCGGCTTCATCGAGGAGATCGACGCCATCGGAGTTGCGCGTGCCGGCATGCACAACGATCCGCAGGCGCGTCACGCCGAGCGCACCGTCGAGCGGTCGCTGGGCGAGGGATTCGCCGGTGTCATCAACGAGCTGCTGATCCAGCTGCAGAGCTTCGACGAGCCGACGCACTCGGAGCGCTTCCGCGGCTGGTGCGTCGACAAGGTGAACCGGATCCTGCCCCTGCGCATGGCGATCAAGAAGAAGCCTCCGACGACCTCGAACATCCTCGTCATCGGCGCCACCAACCGGGCGATGGCGCTCGACCCGGCGTTGCTGCGGCCGGGCCGGTTCGACCGGTCGATCCACTTCGACCTGCCCTCCCGCAGTGGGCGGCGCGAGATCATCGACTTCTACCTCGCGAAGAAGTCGCACGTCCCCGAGCTCGACGCCGAGGAGCGGCGGGACCAGCTCGCCGCCCTCACGGTCGGCTACTCGCCGGTGATGATCGAGCACGTCTTCGACGAGGCGCTCGTGTGGGCGCTGCGCGACGGTCGCGACGCCATGGAGTGGGGCGACATCCAGAAGGCGAAGCTCACCGAGGAGATCGGGCTCGCGAACCCGATCGAGTACACCGAGCAGGAGAAGCGGATCATCGCCACGCACGAGGCCGGCCACGCGGTGGTGGCGCACCTCGTCGGCCTCGACCGGCGGCTCGAGGTCCTCTCGATCGTGCGCCGGCGGGGCTCGCTCGGACTGCTCGCGCATTCCGACACCGAGGAGCGGTTCCTGCGGACCCGCACCGAGCTGCTCAGCCACATCCAGATCAGCTTCGGGGGCATGGTCGCCGAGGAGATCTGGTTCGGCGAGTCCGGCACCGGTCCGGGCGGCGACCTCCAGGCGGCCACGCAGACCGCAGCGCTCATGGTCGGCGCGCTCGGCATGTCCGGCTCGCTCGTGAGCCTCGAGGCGGCGAGCGGCGGCCCGCTCGACGCCGGCCTGGTGTCGCGGGTGCTCGCCGACGACCAGTACCGGCGCGAGGTGGAGTCGATCCTCGAACGCTCGAAGCAGTCGGTCCGCGAGCTGCTCGACACGCACCGCACCGTGGTGGAGGCGCTGCGCGACCAGCTGCTCGCCCGTGACGAGCTCGTCGGCGAGGAGATCGTCGAGGTGATCGAGAAGGCCCGACTGCAGGCGGAGTCGTCGGTCGACTGACGCCGGGTCCCGGGCCGCAACCCCCGGCCGCGTTCCCGGTGCGGGCGGTACCCTCGCCGGTGCCGTGACCGACCAGCCCGACCCACCCGCCGCGGCCGACGCCGAGCGCGCGCTGCGCCGGGCCGGCTGGCGGCTCATGTACAGCGCGGTGCGCCCGCAGGCGGGCTGGGTCGTCGCGGGCGTGGTCTCGGGCGTCACGTGGACGGTGGCCAAGCTGACCGTCCCGCTCGTCGCCGCGGCCGCCATCGACGACGGCATGCGCGCCGGCGACCAGGGCCGGGTGATCCGGCTCACGGTGCTGATGGTGCTCATCGGCGTGGTGCAGGCGGTGAGCACCGGTCTGCGCCGGTACTGCGCGTTCCGCATCGCGCTGCGGGCCGAGACCGATCTGCGCCACCGCCTGTTCGCGCACCTGCAGCGGCTGCACTTCGCGTTCCACGACCAGGCCCAGACCGGCCAGCTCATGGCCCGCGCCAACACCGACCTCCAGCAGGTCGAGGCGACGGTGATCCTCATCCCGCTCACGGTCGCGAGCACGTTCACGATGCTCGGGGTGCTCGGGATCATGCTCTGGAAGAACGCGGTGCTCGCCGTGCTCGCGCTCGGCGCGCTGCCGTTCCTCAACCTCGCGGCCACCCGCTTCTCCCGCCGCATCGCGCCGGTCAACCACCAATTGCAGGAGGAGCTGGCCGAGGTCTCCGGGGTCGTCGAGGAGAGCCTCACCGGCGTGCGGGTGGTGAAGGGCTTCGGGGCGGAGCAGCGGCAGGTCCGCCGCCTCCGGGCCGCCGCGGACTCCGTGCTCGACCGCGCGCTCGCGGCGGCGAGGCTGCGCTCGGGATTCATGCCGCTCGTCGACTTCCTGCCGACGCTCTCGATGGTGGCGATCCTCTGGTACGGCGGTCACCAGGTCCTCGAGGGCAACCTGCAGGTCGGCGACATCCTCGCGTTCAACCTCTACATCCTCATGCTCATCTGGCCGCTGCGGATGATGGGCATGCTCGTCGCCCAGGCGTCACGCGCGTCGGCCGGCGCCGGCCGGGTGCACGAGGTCCTCGTCACCGACCCCGAGGTGGTCGACGCGCCCGGCGCCGTCGCGCTGCCCGCCGGTCCCGGCGAGCTGCGGTTCGAGGGGGTGCGCTTCGGCTACGGCGGGGGTCGCCCGGTGCTCGACGGTCTCGACCTCACCATCCACGGCGGCGAGGCGGTGGCGATCGTCGGTGCCACCGGCAGCGGGAAGACGACCATCGCGCGCCTGGTCCCGCGCTTCTACGACGTCGACGGCGGTCGCATCCTCATGGACGGCCTCGACGTGCGCGACGCGCCGGTCGACGAGGTACGCGGGGCCGTCGGGATCGTCTTCGAGGACACCTTCCTCTTCTCGGACTCGGTGCGGCACAACATCGCCTTCGCCGAGCCCGACGCGTCCGACGAGCAGGTCGCGCGTGCGGCCCGGCTCGCCGGTGCGGCGGAGTTCGTCGACCGCCTCCCCGACGGCTACGACACGGTGATCGGTGAGCACGGGTTCTCGCTCTCCGGTGGGCAGCGCCAGCGCATCGCGATCGCCCGGGCCGTCCTCGCCGACCCGCGGGTCCTGATCCTCGACGACGCGACGTCGTCGGTCGACCCCACCAAGGAGCACGAGATCCGCGCCGCGCTCCAGGAGGTGATGGCCGGGCGGACCACGCTGATCATCGCCCACCGGCCGGCGACCATCGCCCTGGCCGACCGGGTCGTGCTGATCGGTGACGGCCGGGTCGTCGCGACCGGCACGCACACCGAGCTGCTCGCCACCTCGGAGCCCTACCGCGAGGTGCTCGCGGCCGCCGCGCTGCAGGCCGTCGAACGCTCGGGTGCGGACGCCACCGACGCGGAGGCCCCGGCGTGAGAGGCGGCGGCCGTCCCGGCATGACCGCACTCGAGGACGACGCGCGTCTCGACCGCGAGGCCGCCGGGCGGGTGCTGCGCCGGCTCCGCCACCTCCTGCGCCCCTACCGGAGGCAGATCGTGCTGGCCACGGTCGTGCTGGTGCTCCAGACCGCCTGCCTGCTCGCCGGTCCGGCGCTGGTCGCGGTGGGCGTCGACCAGGGCCTCGTCGCCCACGACGGCGCCGCCCTGAACCGGGCGGCCGCGGCGTACCTCGTCGTCGCGATCCTCGGTCTGGGGCTCGGCCGCAGCGCGATCTGGGTGGTCAGCCGCACCGGTGAGCGGTTCCTGCGCGAGCTGCGCGAGCGGGTCTTCGTCCACCTCACCGGTCTCTCGCTCGACTTCTTCGAGCGCGAGAAGACCGGCCGCCTCGTGTCGCGCATGACCTCGGACATCGACGCGCTGCAGGAGCTGATCAGCACCGGCCTGGTGATGTTCGTCCAGAACTTCCTGATCTTCGTCGGTGCGGTGATCGTGATCTTCGTCATGAGCTGGCAGCTGGCCCTCGGGGTGCTCGTCGTGGTGCCGCCGCTGCTGATCGCCTCCCGGTGGTTCCGGCGGGTGTCGAACGTCGCCTACCTGCGCGTCCGCGAGCGGATCGGCGAGAACCTCGCGACCCTGCAGGAGGGCCTCGAAGGCGTGCGCGTGGTGCAGGCGTTCGGACGGGAGAACGGCTGGATCGCCCGGTTCGGCCGGACCAACGAGAACCAGTACGAGGCGAACCTCGAGACGGTCCGCATCTCGGCGAAGTACTTCCCGTTCGTCGAGTTCACCGGCGTGCTCGGGATCGCGGTGATCGTCGGGCTCGGCGGGGTGCTCGTCGACGACAAGGTCGTCACGGTCGGCACCGTGCTCGCCTTCGTGCTGTACCTGAACAACCTGTTCGAGCCGATCCAGCAGCTGAGCCAGCTCTACAACACCGTGCAGTCGTCGGGCGCCGCGCTCCAGAAGCTGTTCGGCCTGCTCGACACCGACGCGACGATCTCGGAGAAGCCGGGTGCGGTCGACCTGCCGGCGACGGGTGCGCTCGCGGTGGAGCACGTGACGTTCGCGTACGGCGGGGGCCCGCCCGACACCGAGGGCGTCGTGCACCCGCTCGGTCCCGACGTGCTGGCGGACGTCTCGATCACGATCGCACCCGGCGAGCGACTCGCACTCGTGGGTCCCACCGGCGCCGGCAAGTCGACGCTCGCCAAGCTGATCGCCCGCTTCTACGACCCGCGTGAGGGCGTCGTCCGCTACGGCGGCGTCGACCTCCGGCAGGCGACCCTGCGCAGCCTGCGGGCGCGCATCGTCGTGGTGCCGCAGGAGGGCTTCCTGTTCGCGGGCACGATCCGCGACAACGTGCGGGTCGGCAACGATGGCGCGACCGACGCAGAGGTCGAGGAGGCGGTGGCGCGCCTCGGGCTGACGGAGATCTTCGCCCGGTTCCCCCAGGGCCTCGACACGGAGGTGCGCGAGCGGGGCTCGCGGCTCTCCGCGGGGGAGAAGCAGCTCGTGTCGCTCGCCCGCGCCGCGCTCGCGGATCCGACCGTGCTCGTCCTCGACGAGGCGACGTCGAACCTCGACCCCGGGACCGAGCACGCGGTGGAGCGGGCGCTCGACCGGCTGACCTCGGGGCGCACGGTCGTGGTGGTGGCCCACCGCCTGTCGACCGCGGCGCGCTGCGATCGCATCGCGGTGGTCGACGCCGGCGGCCTGCTCGAGGTCGGCACCCACGACGAGCTGCTGGCCCGGCGGGGCCGCTACGCCGGGCTCTTCGCGGCCTGGTCCACGACCGACCGCCAGGCCGCCTCCTGACCCGCCCGTTTTTCACTCCGCGTGCAAATTGTGGTGGACTGGCGGTCCCCTCGAGCACGAAGGAGTCGCCGCGATGAGCCACGACACGATCGATCGCGATGCGCTGCGCGCCAAGTACCGCGAGGAGCGGGACAAGCGCGTCCGCCCGGACGGCAACGATCAGTACCTCGAGCCCACCGGCCGCTTCGAGCACCTGCTCGACGACCCCTACGTACCGCGCGTCGAGCGGGATCCGGTCCACGACGAGGTGACCGTCGCGATCATCGGCGGCGGCTTCGGCGGACTGTGCACCGGTGCGCAGCTGAAGCTCGCCGGCGTGGACGACGTGCGCATCGTCGAGGGCGGCGGTGACGTCGGCGGCGCCTGGTACTGGAACCGGTACCCCGGGGCGATGTGCGACACCGCGGCGATGATCTACCTGCCCATGCTCGAGGAGACCGGCACCCGGCCGAGCATGAAGTACGTGTTCGCGCCGGAGATCTTCGCCCACGCGCAGCGCATCGCCGAGCAGTTCGACCTCTACGACCACGCCCTGCTCTCCACCGACGTCACCGCGGTCGACTGGGACGACGCCGCGGCGCGCTGGGTGATCCGCACCGACCGGGGTGACGAGTTCCGGGCGAAGTTCGTCGCGATGGGCACCGGACCGCTGCACCGGCCGAAGCTCCCCGGCATCCCCGGCATCGAGACGTTCGGCGGCCACTGCTTCCACACCAGCCGCTGGGACTACGACTACACCGGCGGCGACCCCGCGAGCCCGATGACGAAGCTCGGGGACAGGCGCGTCGGCATCATCGGCACCGGCGCCACCGCCGTGCAGTGCATCCCGCCGCTCGGGCGCGACGCGCAGGAGCTGTTCGTGTTCCAGCGCACGCCGTCGTCGATCGACGTGCGCAACAACCACGCGATCGATCCCGACTGGTTCTCCACCCTCGGGCCCGGCTGGCAGCGGGAGTGGCTGTTCAACTTCGCCACGCTCCAGACTGGCGGCTTCGCCGACGAGGACCTCGTCAAGGACGGTTGGACCGACATCTCGCAGCGCATCCGCGACAAGGTGCTCGAGCGCGCGTCCGACGGCTCCGTGTTCGACATGGCCGCGTTCGAGGCGGCCTACGAGGAGTCCGACGACGAGAAGATGGAGGAGATCCGCGCGCGCGTCGACGCGATCGTCGAGGACTCGGCGACCGCGGAGAAGCTCAAGCCCTGGTACCGCCAGCTGTGCAAGCGCCCGTGCTTCCACGACGAGTACCTGCAGGCGTACAACCGGCCGAACGTGCACCTCGTCGACACCGAGGGGCAGGGCGTCACCCGCATCGACGAGACCGGTGTGTGGGTGGGGGACACCCACTACGAGCTCGACTGCCTGGTCTTCGCGTCGGGCTTCGAGGTCGGCACCGAGTACGCCCGCCGCTCGGGCTACGAGACCACCGGTCGCGGTGGCGAGACGCTGTCCGAGAAGTGGGCCGACGGCATGACGTCGCTGCACGGTGTGCACGTGCACGACTTCCCGAACCTCTTCGTGATCACCCCCGCGCAGGGCGCCAACCTGATCTCGAACATCACCAGCAACCTGGTGGAGTCGGGGCGGACGATCGCATGCGTCGTGCGCCACGCGCTCGACTGCGGCGCCGACGAGGTCGAGGTCACCGCCGCGGCCGAGGCCGAGTGGATCCGGATGCTCGACGAGAACCCGCGCTCCTTCGGGGGCAACCCGGACTGCACGCCCGGCTACTACAACAACGAGGGCGGCGAGATCACGCGCAAGATGCGGATCAGCACGAGCGGCTATCCGCTGGGTCCGGTCGCGTTCTTCGAGTACATCGACGCGTGGCGGAGCTCGGGTGCGTTCGAAGGCCTCGAGTTCCGCACCCGCGGCTGAGCGCGCCGCCCGTCAGACCGAGCGGAAGCGGGGCCACAGCTCGGCCCACGGCGCGCGCGGTCCGGTCGCGAGCCAGATCGGCCGGCCGTCCTCGAGGTTGTGGACGCCGTGCGGGGTCTCGATCGTGCCGATCCGCTCGACGTGCCGGAACGACTCGCGCAACCGGTCCTCGTCCTCGAAGCCGATCGCGATGACCTCGCGTGGGTCGTGCGCGGGCGGTCCCCAGTCCCAATAGGTGTTGTGGCCGGACGCCGGCTGCGGGAGATCGGGCGCCAGCAGCTCGAGCGCGCCGGCCTCGGAGTAGTTGGAGGCCAGGATGCCGGCATCGGGGTGGGGCGCGTGCAGGCGGGTGATCCGGTCGACGTACGCGTCCCAGCCGACCATCTCGCCGAGCTCGGGGTTGATCCCGCGCAGTGCCTTCGCCGTGCCGACCGGCGTGAGCGGCGTCGCCAGCGGTGCGAGGAGCACGCCGACGGCGACCAACGTGGGGAGCAGCCACGCGCCGGCGCCCGCCATCGCGACCGCGCCCGCGGCCACGAGCGGGAGCAGCGTCCCCGCCGTGTAGTACGGCTTGCCGCCGGTCAGCAGCGTGACGACGAGCGTGAACGCGAACGCCACGAGCAGGAACCGGTACGCCACGCCGTCGCGTAGCAGCCAGCCGAGCGCGGGGACGGCGACGATCGCGCCCGCGCCGAGCAGCAGCAGCTGCGCCGGGACGACGAGCGGCGTCTGCCCGTAGTCGCGCAGCGTGCCGGCGAACTCGAGCTGCGGCCATCCGTGCGACGCCTGCCAGATCACGTTGGGCGCGACGAGCAGCACGGCGATGGCGACGCCGGCTGCGAGCCACGGAGTCGCGAGCACGTCCCGGTGGTCGAGCAGCAGGCCGAGCGCGAGCCCGGCGACCACCACCGAGAAGGTCCACTTGTTCAGCAGTCCGAGCCCCACGAGCAGGCCGACGAGGAGCCACAGGCGGGGGTCGCCGCCGTGCACCAGGCGGACGAGCACGAGCGCGATCCCGGCGCCGAGCGTGAGCTCGGGGGTCACGGTGCCGAGGAAGTGGCTGGTCGTGAGCACGATCGGGGCCAATGCCACCACCGTCGCGGCGATCACCTGGGCGCGGGTCGACCCACCGAGCTGCTTCGCGAGCAGCGCGACGAGCACGACGTCGATCCCGTGGAGCAGCGCAGGGGAGATGCGCAGCGCGAGCTGGTTGCTGCCGGCGGTCGCGTCGGCGATCCGGTAGAGCACGGGCGTGAGCGGCGGGTGGTCGACGTAGCCCCACGCGAGCCGGCGCGCGCACGCGAGGTAGTAGAACTCGTCACGGTGCCGGTCCCAGACGCCGGCCGTCGCGAGCTGGAGCGCAGTGGTCGCGGCCGCGATCCACGCGACCACGGGGGTCACGATCCCACCAGTGCGCGCGTGAGCAGCTCGACCACTTCCGTGCGCACGGCATCGTCGTCGAGGGCGGCCCCGTCGTGGTCGCCGAACCGGTGGTTCGCGAACCATGCGATCGTCTCCATGACGAAGCGGGCGGCGATCGCCGGATCCGTCACGGGTGCGACGAGACCGGCCGCGTTGCGTGTGGTGATGTAGGCCTCGAGGCGGTCGAGGTGGGGACGGCGCACGCCGTCGTAGAACTCCCGGGCGAGCAGCGGCCAGTCGGCGGCGCAGCGTTCCACCAGGCGGAGCAGCGTCCGCAGGCGGGTGATCCCGTCGAACTGCTCGCCCATCACCGCGGCGATCTCGGCGGTGATCCCGTCCGCGCCCTCGCGGGTGGGGACCGCGACGAGCGCGGCGTCGAGCACCGGGGTGGAGCCGACCTCGGCGAAGATCCCGCGGATCATCGTGAGCAGCTCGTCCTCGGTGGGCGTCGTGACCGGGAGGGGGAGGGTGGTCAGGTCGGTCCCGGCCTCGCGCCGGATCACGAGCGTGAACAGCGCCTCCTTGCTCTCCGCGTAGGTGTAGAGGAGGCCGGGCGAGACCCCGGCGGCGGCCGCGACGTCGGTCATGCGGGCCCGCCGGTAGCCCGCGGCGGTGAACGTCGCGAGGGCGGCGGCGACGATCGTGTCGAGGCGGTCGGGGCTGCGACGGCGGGGCATGACGATCACTCTATAATTGAATGAACGGTTCAGTCAAGCTCCGCGGAACCCGTCGTACGGGGCCGATCGTTGCCTAGCCTCGCCCCCTCATGGAGCTGAACGGGACGACGACGGCGGTGGTGACCGGAGCCGGGAGCGGCATCGGGCGGGCGCTCGCCCACGCGTTCGCGGCGGCCGGGGCCTCGGTGGCGGTGGCCGACATCGAGGCCGGGGCGCTCGACGAGACCGCGGCCCAGCTCGCCGTCGCGGGGGCGACCGCGATCGCCCAGGTGACCGACGTCAGCGACGCCGACTCGGTCCGCGCGCTCGCCGACCGCGTCTATGCCGAGCTCGGCGGCGCCGACGTGCTCTGCAACAACGCGGGCGTGTTCGCCGGTGGCTACATCTGGGAGCGGCCGCGCGCCGACTTCGAGTGGGTGATGGGCGTGAACTTCTACGGCATCGTCCACGGCATCCAGGCGTTCGTGCCGGGGATGATCGAGCGCGGTCGTCCTGGCCACGTCGTGAACACGTGCTCCGCCGCCGGACTGTTCCCGTCCGCGTTCTCCGCGCCGTACACCGCGTCGAAGTTCGCCGCGCTCGCGCTGACGGAGTCGCTGGCCGGCGAGCTCGCGGCCACCGGCGCGCCGATCGGCGTGACCGCGCTCTGTCCCGGCGCGGTGCACACCGGCATCGGTCACTCGGAGCGGAACCGGCCCGACGAGCCCCCGGCCGCGACCGAGTCGTCGGACTTCGTCGAGCAGGCGCTGCGCGACCTCACCGCGCGCGGCGCACCGCCCGAGGACGTCGCGGCGCTGGTCCTCGACGCCATTCGCACGAACCGGTTCCTGCAGCTCACGCACGACGGGTACGTCGGCGCGCTGCGCACGCGCACCGAGGAGCTGCTCGCCGGCGGCGTCCCGGTCCTGCCCTACTTCGACTGAGACCGCGTCAGTCGGCGAAGTCGGCGATCGGCTCGAGCCGGTGCGCGAACCGCCGGAGCGTCGCGAGGATCGCCCCGCCGGTCAGCAGGATCAGCACGAGGTTCGGGATCGCGCGGGCCGCGTCGTACGGGAACGACGTCACGGTGTAGAAGCGCCAGTAGTGCGTCAGCGTCTCGGGCAGGGACTGGCCCGGGTGCCAGCTGAGGGCGCCGCCCCGCTGGAACGGCCAGAACCAGAAGTTCATGATCGCCCCGAACAGCAGGCCCCAGACCCATCCGTAGACGGCGAGCGCGATCACCTCGGCCCGGCGGGACCAGCGACGGGTGACGAGCCCGAGCGCGCCGGCGCCGGCGCCCATCCACGCCGCGGTGAGCATCTGGAACGGCAACCACGGACCGATGCCACCGGTGATGACGGCCGAGACGGCGAGGGACGCGAGTCCGAGGAGCATGCCGAAGCGTGGCCCGAACGCGGCCGCCGCGAGGATGAGGAAGAAGTAGATCGCGTTGCCGCCGGCGGGGAGCGCGACGAGCCGCAGCAGCCCGTCGCTCGCCGCGAGGACCCCGAGCACGGCGACGGTCATCGCGGTCATCGCCCCGCGCCGGATCTCCAGCGCGAGCGCGATCAGGGCGAGGGCGCCGATGAGTCCGGCGACGAGGGGCGCGTCCCCCGAGTGCGCCTGGTCGGGGAGCGTGTCGGCCGGCAGCCAGAAGGGGTAGAGGAACGCGGCCGCACCGACGATCGACACGAGTACGTAGACGGCGACCGGCTGGACCCGGCCCGCCACGCCGCGGGTCGGCCGGGTGGGCGCCAGGGTCGCGGTCATGCCGACTCCAGCGTGGCGGCGACGTCCTCGACCGTGAGGAAGCCGGGCAGGACGCGGGCCACCTGCGGCGCGAACAGCGATCCGGCGAGCACCTCGCGCGCGGGCCCGCTCGCGACGGTCTCGCCGTCGGCGAGCACGACCGCGTCGGTCGCGCAGCGCGCCGCGAGCTCGACATCGTGGGTGGCCAGCACGACCGCTCCGCCGCGCGCGCGGTGCAGACCGATCGCCGTCTCGAGCCGGGCGCGGGACTCGGCGTCCATGCCCCGGGTCGGCTCGTCGAGCAGCAGCACGTCGGCGCCACTCACGGCGACCGCGGCGATCGCGACCCGCTGCCGCTCACCGCCGGAGAGCGAGCGCGGGTGACGGCCGGCGAGCGCCGTGAGCCCGAGCGCGTCGAGCCAGTGGTCCACGTCCCCGGCGTCGGGCCGCCCGAGCAGGCGCAGCGTCTCGGCCACCTCGGCCCGCACCGTGGTCCGGAACAGCAGGGACGACGGGTCCTGGGGCACGTACGCCCGCGTCGCCGCGCCGGTCACGCGGCCCCGGCCCGGTGTCAGCAGCCCGGCCAGCGACCGGAGCAGCGTCGTCTTCCCCGCGCCGTTGCGGCCGAGGAGGGCCACGACGCTGCCGGCCCGCACGTCGAGGTCGATGCCGCGCAGCACCGGCATCCGGTCGAGGTCTGCGCCGAGACCGCGGGCGCCGAGCAGCACGTCGCCCGACGCGGCCGGAACGGGAGGCGGCTCCGGCGCGGCCGGTCCGGGCGCGGTGCGCGCCCGACGACGCGCGTCGCGCACCGTGAGCGGTGGGGGGAGCCATCCGAGCAGGCGACCCAGGCGGGTGACGGGCGGCGCACCCGGGTAGTCGGCGAGGACGAGCTCCGGCGGTGCGGGCGGCGCGAGCAGGCGACCGCCGGCGACGAGCACCGCGTCGTGCGCGATCGGTGCGGCCCGCTCGAGCCGGTGCTCGGCGATCACCACGGTGGTGCCGAGATCCGCGTTGAGGCGCGCGACGGCGGCGAGCACGTCCTCGGCGCCCTGCGGGTCGAGCTGGCTCGTCGGCTCGTCCAGCACCAGCACCTCGGGCGCGGTCACGAGCGCGCCCGCGATCGCGCACCGCTGCCGCTCGCCGCCCGAGAGCGTGGCCGGGTTGCGGTCGCGCAGGTGCGCGATCCCGAGCGCGTCGAGGACCTCCTCGACCCGGCGCCGCATCGCGGCGGGATCGGTGCCGAGGTTCTCGAGGCCGAAGGCGATGTCGGACTCCACCCGGTCGACGACGAACTGCGCCTCGGGGTCCTGGTGGACGAAGCCGACGACGTCGGCGAGCAGGCGGGGCGGGTGGTCGCGTGTGGAGCGGCCGGCGACGACGACGTCGCCGTGGAACCGGCCGCCGGTCGAGTGCGGCACCAGCCCGTTCGCCGCGCGCAGCAGCGTGCTCTTGCCCGAGCCGGATCCGCCCACGACGAGCAGCACGTCGCCCGGCGTGACCTCGAGGTCGACGGCGTGGAGCGCGGTCGGCCCGTCCGGGTAGCCGAACGAGACGTCGCGGTAGTCGAGCGTGCCGGTCATGCGGGGGTGGGGATCAGGTCGGCGGGCGCGGGCATCCCGGAAGCGGTGCGCGTGCGGGGCCGGCGGGCGAGCGGGGCGAGCAGGGGCAGGACCGCCAGCGCGACGAACGGGTCGAACCGGGGCCAGGTGACCGGCGACGCGTACCAGGCGAGGGTGTCGTTGCCGGCCGCGGCGAGCAGGCCGACGATCACGGGAGCGAGCACGCTCACGCCGATCATCGCCCAGTCGGCACCGGCGAGCGCTCGCCGCCGGTAGTGCTGCCGCCGGGTCGCGCCGGACGCGCGCACCACTCCGAGGACGAGCGCGATGACACCGACGACCGCGCAGACGCCGGCGACGACGGTCGCGCGCCCCACGAGCGCGACGAATCCGCCGGCGAGGGCCAGCAGCGCGACGAGAGCGCACCAGCCGGCATCGACCTCGGCGCGCACCGGACCGCGGATCCCGAACCCGCGTGCGTCCATCGACTCCGACAGCGCGACCGCGCGTTCCATCCCGCGTTCGAGGACGGGGAGGATGGTGCGCACCACGCGTCCCCGTCGGACCGGCTTCCCTCCGGTGCGGGCGAGATCCGCCTCCCGGACGGTGCGGACCGACTCGATGGTCGCCGGGACGAAGGCGAGGCCGACGGTCACGACCACCCCGAGCTCGTGGAACGCACGGGGGGTGGACTGCACCAGCTCGTAGTGCGACCACACGGTGTTGGCGGCGCCGAACACCGCCATCATCCCGACCACGGTGAAGCACTCCGCCGCGACCTGCAGCACCACCGAGGACTCGATCGTGCCCCCGATCGCGTAGCCGCCGAGCACGTCGGGGAGGTGGAGGTGGGGAAGCGTGACCAGCACGTCGATGCCGTTGTGCGTGGTGAGCGCGGCGAGCGCGATGCGGAACAACGAGTACACCGCGCCCAGCGCGAGGAGTGCAGGGAAGGTCCGGCGGTACGGACCGTCCGGCGCGTGCGCCTCGACGACCAGCCAGCAGATGCCGATCACGACGGCGACGTACACCGGGCTCGGCGCCAGCTGCACCACGCACGCGGCGCTGACCGCCCAGCCGAGCCAGGCGAGCGAGTGCCAGGGGCGCGGCGTTGCCGCGGGCCGGTGCATTCCCCTAGGGTGCCCGCTCGAACGTGGTCGTGCCCAACCCCACCGGAACGCCGGACGGGAGCGGACACGAACCGGCGCCGGATCCCACCGGCGCCGGGGGAGGAAGCCGGTGCGAGACCGGCGCTGACCCGCAACTGTGAGCGGCCCGGGGGACCGGACCGTGAGCCAGGACCACCACCACGTTCCATCGGCTCGCCGATGCCGCGGTACCGGCCACCCGGGGGTGGTCGCAGAGCGGTCCTCGTGGAGAGGGACCGGCGGAGGTTCTCATGGCTCGGCTCCGGGCAGTCCTGATGTCGCTCGTCGTGCTCGGCGCGCTCGCATTCCCCGTGGCCGCGTCCGGGCCTGCGGGGGCCACGGGTGCGAGCCGGGCGCGCGTCGTGGTGGACACCCGCGGCGGGACCGTCGTGCGCGACATCACCTTCGACGGCACGATCACCGGGCTGCAGGCGCTCCAGCTCGCGGGCGCGAACCCGGTCGTCTACTCGTTCAACGGCCAGGGCGGCGCGGTCTGCCGCCTCTTCGGCGTGGGCCGCGACGCCGGTCCGGGGTGCCTCGGCGGGGGTGACGGCGACCCGAGCTACTGGGCCTACTTCCGGGCACCGGCGGGCAGCACGTCGTTCACGTACTCGCGGGCGGGCGCCGGCTCCGTCCAGGTCCACGACGGCGACGTCGAGGGCTGGCGCTGGGGCACCGGCGCCGCGCCCGCCTGGTCGGCCGCGCCGGCCCCCACCACCACGACCACGGTGGCGGTCGCGGTCCCCGGCGGTGGGTCGGTTCCCGGCGGCGGGACCGTGGCGCCCACGGGACGGGGGAGTGCGCCGGGCGGGACCACGGTGGCCCCGTTCGACCCCGGGGCGGTCGAGGCGCTCGCGCGGGCGATGCAGGGCTCGACGACGAGCACCACCGCGCCGGCCACCAATGCCGAGGTCGCGGGCGCGCAGCGCGTGAAGCCCGACGCACGGCGCGCCGTGGGCGCGCTGCCGGACGCGGGTGGTGGCGACGGGGGCGGGAGCGCCAGTTCGCTGCTCCTGCTGGGCGGCGTGCTCGTCGCGATGGCCGGCGGAGCGGTGTACCTGCGCCGATCGCGTCGGCGGCCGATACGGTAGGCGGATGCCGCCGCGGCGTCGTCCGACGTCCACCTCCAACTTCGGCGCGGGTCGTCGCGAGAGCCACGACGCGTCCGCGTTCTACGAACGCTTCACTGCGCCGACGATCTCCGACGACGACGTGGTGGTCCGCTACGACGACGCCGACCGCGTCGTGGTGGGCGATGCCCGCGACATGAGCGGGGTGCCCGACGCCTGCGTCGCGCTCGTCGTCACCTCCCCGCCGTACTTCGCGGGGAAGGCGTACGAGGAGGAGATGGGACAGGGCCACGTGCCCGCCGACTACGTCGCCTACCTGGAGATGCTCCGCGACGTCTTCGCCGAGTGCGCGCGCGTCCTCGAGCCGGGCGGACGCATCGCGGTCAACGTCGCGAACCTCGGGCGCAAGCCGTACCGGTCGCTCGCCTCCGACGTGAACGCGATCCTCCAGGACGAGCTCGGGTTGCTGCTGCGCGGCGAGGTCGTCTGGGTCAAGGGCAAGGGCGCCACGGGCTCCACCGCGTGGGGGTCGTTCCAGAGCGCCGCGAATCCGGTGTTGCGCGACCTCACGGAGCGGATCGTCATCGCGAGCAAGGGTCGGTTCGACCGCGCCGTCCCGCGCCCGAAGCGCGCACAGCTCGGGATGCCGCACGAGAACTCCATCTCCAAGGAGGAGTTCATGGACGCGACGCTCGACGTGTGGAACATCGCGCCGGAGAGCGCCAAGCGCGTCGGGCACCCGGCGCCGTTCCCCGTCGAGCTGCCGGGCCGGTGCATCCGCCTCTTCACCTACGTCGACGACCTCGTGCTCGACCCCTTCATGGGCTCGGGGACCACGGCCGTCGCCGCGGTCCGGGAAGGTCGCCGGTACCTCGGGTTCGAGACCGATCCGGCCTACGCGGAGCTCGCCGGGCGGCGCGTCGCGGACGCCCGCGCCGCACTGGCGGCGACCGAGGTCACCCCGGCGGCTGCCGACTCCGGCGCCGCCGACCGCGCCTCGTAGCCTCGGGCCCGTGCTCGCGGTCACCACGGAGAACGTCGGCCTCGCCGTCGCGTTCGGTGGGGGGATCATCTCCATCCTGTCGCCGTGCGTCCTGCCGATGGTGCCCGGCTACCTCAGCGTCGTCACCGGCTTCACCGTCACGGAGCTGAGCGACCTCCGCGAGGACCACTGGAGCCGGATCGGCCGCATCGGGCTGATGACCGCGTTGTTCACGCTCGGCTTCGGATCGGTCTTCACGGTCCTCGGTCTGGCCGCGAGCGCCATCGGCCAGGCCGCGTTCGACAACCAGGTCACCCTCACCCGGATCTCCGGCGTCGTGATCATGGTGATGGCGCTCTATCTCGCCGGCTCCCAGGTCCTGCGGGCGCCGTCGCTGTACCCCGAGAAGCGGTTCGAGGTCACCCGGAAGTTCGGCTGGGCGACGGCGCCGATCATGGGGGCGGCGTTCGGCTTCGGCTGGTCGCCGTGCCTCGGTCCCGTGCTCGCGGCGGTCTTCGGTGTCGCCGCCACCCAGACGAGCGCGCGTGCCGTCGCGCTGCTGGCCGCGTACTCGCTCGGCATGGGGGTCTCGTTCTTCATCGTGGGGGTCGCCTTCGGCGCGTCGGCGCCGGCGCTCAACTTCGTGAAGCGTCATCTGCGCACGATCACGTTCGTCTCCGCCGCGATCCTCTTCGTGTTCGGCCTCCTGCTCGCGTTCAACCAGCTGTCCTGGCTCACCGCGCAGCTGTCGAACTTCCTCGACTCGATCGGCTTGGGGAAGCTCGTCGAGATCGGCTGAGAGAGCGACGGCGGCGCGCCCACCCGGCGGTACCATCCGGCCGTGCCCCCGATCACCGATTCCGCCGAATGGCGCGCGCTCGTCGCGCACCACGAGGACGTCCGGGACCGGCACCTGCGGGACCTCTTCGCCGCCGATCCGACCCGCGGCGAGACGATGGTCGCGGAGGCCGGTGACCTGGTCCTCGACTATTCGAAGCACCGCCTGACCGCCGAGACGATCGGCCTGCTCACCGCCGTCGCCCGGACGGCCGGCGTCGAGGCGCTCCGGGACGCGATGTTCCGGGGCGAGAAGATCAACGTCACCGAGCACCGCGCGGTGCTCCATGTGGCGTTGCGGGCCCCGCGCGACGCGACGATCGAGGTCGACGGCGTGAACGTCGTGCCCGAGGTGCACGCGGTGCTCGACCGCATGGCCGACTTCGCCGACCGCGTGCGCTCGGGCGCCTGGACCGGCCACACCGGTCGCCGGATCGAGGCGGTGGTCAACGTGGGCATCGGCGGCAGCGACCTCGGGCCGCGCATGGCCACCGAGGCGCTCGCGCCGTACTCCGACCGGCGGATGACCTACCGGTTCGTCTCCAACGTCGACGGCACCGACTTCAACGAGGCGACCCGGGACCTCGATCCCGAGACCACGTTGTTCGTCATCGCGTCGAAGACGTTCACGACCCTCGAGACGATGACCAACGCGCACACCGCGCGTGATTGGGCGCTGGCCCGGCTGGGCGACGACGCGGCGGTGGCGAAGCACTTCGTCGCGGTGTCGACCAACGACGCCGAGGTGGCGAAGTTCGGCATCGACACCGCGAACATGTTCGGCTTCTGGGACTGGGTCGGCGGCCGCTACTCGTTCGACTCCGCGATCGGGCTCAGCCTGATGGTCGCGATCGGGCCCGCCGCGTTCCGGGAGATGCTCGCCGGGTTCCACCTGATCGACGAGCACTTCCGCACCGCGCCGCTCGAGGCGAACCTGCCCGTGCTCATGGGCCTGATCGGGATCTGGTACGGCGACTGCTTCGGTGCCGAGACGCTGGCGGTGCTGCCGTACAGCCAGTACCTGCGGGACCTGCCCGCCTACCTGCAGCAGCTCGACATGGAGAGCGACGGGAAGTCGGTGCGCCGCGACGGTACGCCGGTGGGGATGCAGACCGGACCGATCGTGTGGGGCCAGGCCGGGACCAACGGGCAGCACGCCTACTACCAGCTGATCCACCAGGGCACGAAGCTGATCCCGTGCGACTTCATCGGCGTCGCCCGGGCGGCCGAGCCGCTCGGTGACCATCAGGACCTGCTGGTCGCGAACCTGCTCGCGCAGCCCGAGGCGCTCGCCTTCGGCAAGACGCTCGACGAGGTGCTCGCCGAAGGCGTCGACCCGGAGGTCGCCCCGGCGCGCGTCTTCGCCGGCAACCATCCGAGCTCCACGATCCTGGTGCCGGAGCTGACCCCCCACACGCTCGGTCAGCTGATCGCGCTCTACGAGCACAAGGTGTTCACCCAGGGGGCGGTCTGGGGCATCAACTCGTTCGACCAGTGGGGGGTCGAGCTCGGCAAGCAGCTCGCGCAGCGGATCGTCCCCGAGCTCTCGGGCGACGGCGATCTCACGCACGACTCGTCGACGAACGCACTGATCCGCCGCTACCGCGCGATGCGCAGACCCTGAGGAGACACAGATGCAGCTCGGCATGGTGGGCCTGGGGCGGATGGGCGCCAACCTCGTGCGGCGACTCATGCGCGACGGTCACGAGTGCGTGGTCTACGACGTCAGTGCCGACGCGGTCGCCGCGATGGCGGCCGAGGGCGCGACCGGCGCCGGCGACCTCGACGACTTCGTCGCCAAGCTCGCACCACCACGCGCCGCCTGGATCATGGTGCCGGCCGCCTTCGCCGGCCAGACCGTCACCGACGTCGCGTCCCGGATGCAACCCGGCGACATCGTGATCGACGGGGGCAACACGTACTACCGCGACGACGTCGACCGTGCCGCGGCCCTGGCGCCGTCGGGCGTCCACTACGTCGACATCGGCACGAGCGGCGGCGTGTTCGGGCTCGAGCGGGGCTTCTGCCTGATGATCGGCGGCGAGGACGACGTGGTGGCCCACCTCGATCCGGTGCTGCGCACGATCGCCCCGGGCGTCGACGAGGCGCCGCGCACGCCGGGTCGCGCCGGCGAGCCGTCCACCGCCGAGCGGGGGTACCTCCACTGCGGGCCGGCCGGCGCCGGCCACTTCGTGAAGATGGTCCACAACGGGATCGAGTACGGGATCATGGCCGCGTACGCCGAGGGTCTGAACGTGCTGAAGCACGCGAACGTCGGCCGGGAGTCCCGCGACCACGACGCCGAGACGACGCCGCTGCGCGACCCGCAGTACTACCAGTACGACCTCGACATCCCCGCCGTCGCGGAGGTGTGGCGGCGCGGCAGCGTGGTGGCGTCGTGGCTGCTCGACCTCGCCGCCCACGCCCTGTCCGAGTCGCCGACGTTGGCGGAGTTCGAGGGCCGGGTATCGGACTCGGGTGAGGGTCGTTGGACCGCGCTCGCCGCCATCGACGAGGGCGTGCCGATCCACGTGCTCTCCGCCGCGCTGTTCGACCGGTTCGAGTCACGCGGCGAGTCGGAGTTCGCGAACCGGATCCTGTCCGCGATGCGCAAGGAGTTCGGCGGTCATGACGAGAAGCAGTAGCCGTCCGGGAGTCGGGAAGGCCGACGCACTCTGCTGGTTCGGGGCGACGGGCGACCTCGGCTACAAGATGACGATCCCCGCGCTCTACTCGATGGCGCGTCACGGCAACCTCGATGTCCCGATCGTCGGCGTCGCCCGCAGCGGGATCGGCCTGGGCGAGTTCGAGGACCGGATCCGGTCGAGCCTCGCCGAGCACGTCGAGAAGATCGATCCGGCCGCGCTCGACCACCTCATGACGTCGATGCACTACGTCGACGGCGACTACGCGGACCCGGCCACGTTCCGCCAGCTGAAGGACCAGCTCGACGCGATCGGCTCCACCGCGCCGGCGCACTACCTGGCCATCCCGCCGAGCATCTTCGGCCTGGTGATCCAGTCGCTCGGCAAGGCGGGCGCGGCCGACAACGGTCGGGTCATCGTCGAGAAGCCCTTCGGGCGCGACCTCGCCAGCGCCCAGGACCTGAACCACGTCGTGCACGAGGTCTTCCCCGAGGACCGCGTGTTCCGCATCGACCACTTCCTCGGCAAGGAGGAGGTGCAGAACCTCCTCTACTTCCGGTTCGCCAACTCCTTCCTCGAGCCGATCTGGAACCGCAACTACGTGGCGAGCGTGCAGATCACGATGGCCGAGGACTTCGGCGTCGCCGGACGGGGCGCGTTCTACGAGGAGGTCGGTGCGCTGCGCGACGTCGTGCAGAACCACCTGTTCCAGATGGTCGCCCTCCTCGCGATGGAGCCGCCGATCGGGATGGGCGATCTCGCGCTGCGTGACGCCAAGGAGCGCGTCTTCGCGGCGGTCGAGACGATGAGCCCCAAGGACCTCGTGCGCGGCCAGTTCCGCGGGTACCGCGACGAGCCCGGAGTCGCGTCCAACTCCGATGTCGAGACGTACGCCGCGTGCCGGCTGCACGTCGACTCGTGGCGCTGGAACGGCGTGCCGTGGTACCTGCGGGCGGGCAAGGAGATGCCGGTGCGCTGCACCGAGGTGCTCGTGGAGCTGCACGGTCCTCCGCAGAAGGTGTTCCCCGACAGCCAGGTCCGCGACGGCGACGGCAACTACGTGCGGTTCCGCTTCACGCCGGAGATCACGATCGCGGTGGGTGCCCGGGCGAAGCTGCCCGGCGAGGAGATGGTCGGCGAGCTGCGCGAGCTCTACCTCTGCAACGAGTTCCCCGACGAGATGACGCCGTACGAGCGGCTGCTCGGTGACGCCCTGCGCGGCGAAGGGCTGCTGTTCGCCCGTGAGGACGGTGTCGAGCAGGCGTGGCGCGTCGTCGACAAGGTGCTCACCAAGCACGACAAGGCCCTTCCGTACGCGCCCGGGACGTGGGGGCCGAACGCGGCCGACAAGCTCATCGCCCACTCGGGGGGCTGGCACGACCCGATCGTCGACGACAAGGACCAGGACCGATGAGCATGACCGCCGACGACCAGAAGCGAGTGGCCGGCGAGCTGGCGGCGTCGTGGGTGGAGTCCGGCATGGTCGTCGGTCTCGGCACCGGCACGACCGCAGTGCACGCGATCCGTGCCATCGGTGAGCGGATCGCGTCCGGTGACCTCCGCGAGGTCGTGGGCATCCCGACGTCGCGCGCCAGCGAGGCCGAGGCGACCGCGGCCGGTGTCCCCTTGACGACCCTCGCGGAGCGGCCGACGATCGACCTGACCATCGACGGCGCCGACGAGGTCGATCCGCAGCTGAACCTGATCAAGGGCGCCGGTGGCGCGCAGTGGCGCGAGAAGATCGTCGCCCAGGCGAGCGTGCGGGAGGTGATCGTCGCCGACGCGTCGAAGCCCGTCGACGTGCTGGGCACCGGCTTCCCCGTGCCCGTCGAGGTCCCGGCGTTCGGCTGGCGCCCCGAGGCGGACTACCTCGACGACATGGGGGCGACCGTCACCGTCCGGCGCGGCGCCGACGGCGCGGAGTTCGTCACCGACGAGGGCAACTGGATCCTCGACTGCGCCTTCGGACCGATCGCCGACCCGGCCCGCCTGGCGACGCTGCTCGACCGGCGGGCGGGGATCGTCGCGCACGGCCTGTTCCTCGGGCTCGCCACCGACCTGCTCGTCGCGACCGACACCGGCGTCGAGCACCGCACCCGCCCGTGACGTCGGATGACGGGCGCCGGGGACCCGAGCTCTGGCTCGTGCGCCATGGCGCCACCGAGTGGAGCGCGGCCGGTCGGCACACCGGTCGTACCGACCTCCCGCTCACCGACGCAGGACGGGTCGAGGCGGCGGCGCTGTACAAGCCGCTCGACCGCCAGCCGTTCGGGGCGGCGTTCACGTCGCCGCTGGTCCGGGCGCGGGAGACCGCGAAGATCGCGGGGTTCGCCGGCGCCGAGGTGCTCGACGACCTGCGCGAGTGGGACTACGGCGTCTACGAGGGGCGGACCACGGCGGAGATCCGCGAGGAGATCCCGGGCTGGAGCGTGTGGACGGATCCGGTGGTCGACGGCGAGACCATCGAGGCGGTCGCGGGCCGTGCCCACCGGGTGCTCGAGCGCTGCGACGCGATCGACGGCCGGGTGGTGCTCTTCGCCCACGCCCACGTGCTGCGCATCCTCACCGCGTGTGCGCTCGGGCTCGACCCGGCCGACGCCCGCTCCCTCGCGCTCGACGCCGCGACGATCAGCGTCGTCGGCCACGAGCACGACTACCGCGCCTTGCGCCGCTGGAACCAGCGGCCGTGATCCGAGCCGTTCGCGCTCCCGCCTCCGTCTTCGCCTCCGTCTTCGCCTCCGCCTCTGCCTCCGCCGGCCGGTTCGTTGCCGATCGGTCGCTCAGCGACCGGATCGCAACGAACGGTCGACGGTCGGGGCGCGGTCACGCCGGTCACGCCGGTCACGCCGGGCGGGTCGGGAGCAGGAGCGCGCTCGGCTCGTCGCCGCCGGTGTGGACGGTGAGCGTGCCCCGCCTCGTGCGCTCGTAGTGCGCCGGGAACTGACCGACGACCGGGTTGGTGATGAAGAACCACCGGCCCTGCACCAGGAGCTCGAGCTCCTCACCGGCGCGCCAGAGGGTCGCCGACGGCGCGAGCTCGATCGCGAGGGTCACCACCTCGCCGGCGCCCACCGGCTCGCGTCGGTCGAACGGGTGGAACGGCATCCCGGGCCGTGACCGCGCCGGATCGACGGCCCGGTGCGACACCCGGAGCGCGCCCCAGGTGACCAGCGCGCGGTCGAAGCCGTACGAGCCCTCGAAGCCGACGACCCGACCGGCCCGCCGCTTGCGGACGCCGACGAACACGGTGGCGTCGTCGGTCCCGGCGAGCGACACGGCGAGCCGCACCTCCATCGGGCCGAGGACCTCGGTGTCCCGCTCGAACCGGTGGGTGAACGACGCGCTCCCGCGCCGGAGCGGGACCGCGACGGAGCCGCTGGGGTCCGTCGTCGCTCCCAGCGTGCCGTCCGCGCCCAACGCCAGGGCGTCCCACTCGACGTCGGCCGGCGGCCAGACGTCGCCCTGGTGCACCGCGCTCACCGTGGAGGCGTCCTCGCGGACCTCGATGCGGACGCGCGGCTCCGTGGTGAACCCGGTGTCGTGGTCCCGCAGGAAGTGGTCGAAGAACCGGGCCTGCCGCGCGGTGGTCTCCGGCGCGTAGAACGTCGACCACTTCGGGCCGCGGTGGGTGTGCAGCCACTTCTGGGCCGAGCCGATCCGGCGGTACCCCTCGAACGTGCCCCGCGAGTGCAGGTTGTGGTCCGAGAAGCTCGCGCCCACGAGCGCGGGCACGTCGATGCCCTCGATGTCGCGCATCTTCGCCGCCCAGAAGTCGTCGACGTCGGGGTGCCGGCGGGCGTCGCCGAGGATGTCGACCGGGCTCCGCCGCAGCCGCTTCATCATCGTGCTCCACAACCGGAGGAACCCGGTCTCGAGCACGCCACCGACCCGCATGAAGTCCCGGTAGGGGTCGGTGAACCCCTCCCACGGGCAGATCGCCGCGAGGTGCGGCGGCCGTTCCGCGGCCGCCGCCCATTGCGTGAGCGCGAGGTAGGACACGCCGAGCATCCCCACGCGGCCGGTGCACCACGGCTGCGCCGCGATCCACTCGATCACGTCGTGCAGATCCTGCGCCTCGAGCGCGGAGAGCAGCTCACCGGTGCCGTCCGACGTGCCCCAACCGCGGAGGTCGCAGTTCACGACGACGTAGCCACGCGGCACCCACGCCGCCGGGTCCGGCGCCTCCCACGAGGTCCAGGCCGACATCCGCATCGGCACCGACTGCGGGAGCATCCGCAGCTGGAACGGCATCCCGTACCGGCCGTTGCCGCGTGGCTTCGGGAGCGAGTCCTTGCCGTACGGCTGCGCGCAGAGGATGACCGGACGGGGACCGTCGTCCGGGTCGGGCCGGAAGACGTTGGCGCGCAGCACCGTGCCGTCCCGGACCGGGATCTCGACGCCGCGGTCGAACGCGACGCCGAGTGGCGGCGGGGTGACCGACACGTTCGGACGCGCGAGGAGCCGCAGCCGCGCCCGGACGTGCGCGGCGTCGACGCCGTTGCCCCGGGTCATCCCAGCGGCGGCAGCGCCTGCTGCTCGTCCATCATCTCGGCCATCACGGCCTCGATGAAGCTCGCCGCCTCGGGCGACGGCCCGCCGGGGATGCCGCCGTAGATCGCGCCGCTCTTCGGCGCGTCGGTCTGGGCCTTGGCGTAGACGACGGCCTCGTCGAGGTCGGTGGCGAACGTGTCCGCGAGGCCGTCCTGGGTCTGCGGACGCGTCACCGCCATGTGGATCGAGTTCGGGTACTGCTGACCGTTGAACCGCCAGCCCCTGGCCCGCATGAAGTCGTTGACGTGGTAGATGTCGAACTGGTCGGACGTGAAACTGAAGCAGAACGTCGGTGATCCGATGATGCGCAGCTCCGAGTGCGCCTTCACCGCGTCCTGCATCGCGAACGCGGTCTCGAAGATCGCGCGGGCGTAGCGCAGGTACCCCTCACGTCCGAGCGAGACCATGCCTGCCCACGTGGCCGCGAGCAGACCGCCCGAACGCGAGCCGTCGATGCCGGGGGAGCAGTACTTCCCGCCCGTCCAGTCGGTCAGGTAGAAGTACTGGCCGTTGCGGAGCGCCTTGTCGCGGAACAGCAGGACCGAGGTGCCCTTCAGGCCGTAGGCGTACTTGTGCGTGTCGGCCGAGATGCTCGTCACGCCCGGCACGCGGAAGTCGAACGGCGGGATGTCGTAGCCGAGCTGCTCGCCCCACGGGAGGATGAAACCGCCGAGGCAGCCGTCGACGTGGAGTCCGATGCCGGAGTCGAGCGCGAGCCGGCCCAGCTCCTCGATCGGGTCGATGGTCCCGTAGCCGTAGTTGCAGGCCGAGCCGATCATCGCGGCCGTGTTGCCGTCGATGAGCGCGCTCGCCGCGCCGACGTCGACCTGGGCGGTTTCGGGGTCGACCGGCGCGCGGCGCAGCTCGATGCCGACGAGGTGACAGGCCTTGTCGAAGGCGGGATGCGCGGTCTCGGGCTTGATGATGTTGGGCCGCGCGATGCCCTTCACGTTCTGCGCCCACTCGCGGTAGGCGAGGACCGAGTGGAGGATGCTGCCGCTGCCGCCCGACGTGATGAGCCCGACCGGGCCGTCGTCGGCGCTCTGCGCCGCGGTGCCGTGCATCAGGTCGAGCGTCATGGCGATGATCTCGCCCTCGAAGCGTGTCGCACTCGGGCACATGTCGCGCTGCAGGACGTTCATGTGGCTGTACATGCCGAACACTTCGTTCATGAAGTCGTAGTGGTCGTGGTCGCCGCAGTACATGGTGCCGGAGCACTTGCCGGTCTCCCATGTCTTGTCCTCGTTGGTCGCGATCTCGCGCAGCTCTGCGATCACCGAGTTGCGGTCGCGTCCCTCCGACGGCATACCGCGGAGGACGGGGTACTGGTCGGCGTAGGGGTAGGCACCCATGAAGACGGTCCTTTCGGGGACGGGAGGTCAGGCGTTGAGGGCGGCCGTGATCGGGCGCAGGGCCTCGAACGCGGCGATGAACTGCTCCTGCATCCGCGCGTACATCGCGCGGTGCTCGGCGCGGGGCTCGACGACCGTGGTGGTGGCGACCAGGTCGTCGAGGTCGTCGTAGGCGAGCACCCCCCCGTGCACGAGTGCGAGGAGCGCGGTGGCGCGGGCGATCATCTGGTGCGGCTCGTGCACCGGGGCGACGGGGCGGTCGAGCACGTCGGCGAGGGTCTGGACCCACTCACGGGACCGGGCGGCGCCGCCGCCGAAGACGACCTGCTGGTCGAGGTGGCCGGAGAACTTCTCCACGATCGGCAGCAGCCAGCCGAGGTTGAACGCGACGCCCTCGACGACCGCGCGCACGAGGTGCCGGCGCTCGGTTCCGAGCGAGAGGTTGAGGAATCCACCCCGCATGGTGCCGTCGGCCGACGGCGAGAGCGAGCCGTTGAGCCAGGGGAGGAACAGCGCGCCGCCGGCGCCCGGCGCAACGGCGGCCAGGAGCGCGTCGAGGTTGGCGAACTGGTCCGGAGTGGTGTGGTCGCCGAGCTCGTCGCTGGCGTGCACCACCTTCTCGAGCATGTGCTCGACGACCTTGCCGCCGAGGCCGTTCTCCGCCCACACCAGGTACTCGCCCGGGAACGGGCTCGGCATGGAGAGGACCTCGTGGTCGAGGTCGGTGCCGAAGCGCGTCGTGGTGTCGAGCATCACCGAGGTGGTCCCGATCATGATGCCGACGCGGTCGGCCCGGCGCGCCCCGGAGGCGATCGCCCCGGCGTGACTGTCGTTGATCGGCGCCTGGACGACAGCGGTGGCGGGCAGGCCGAGCGACGCGGCCACGTCCGGGCGGAGGGTGCCGACCGCCTCGGTGAGGCCGCGCAGCGGGGGAAGGCGGCTCGGGTCGACGCCGCTCGCGGCCACGAGCTCGGGGTCGTACTCCACGGTGTCGAGCGTGCGGTTGTCGACGAGCTGCGCGGTGAACTGCGTGCACTGGTTGCCGCAGATCTCGCCGGTCAGCTGGGCGCCGACGAACTCCATCGCCTCGAGGTAGGCGGAGGTCCGGGCGTGCAGCTCGGGCTCGTCGTGCTGCATCAGCAGGATGTGCGCGAGCGACAGACCGCCGCCGACGGGCGGGATCCCGTGGTGCTCGAGGAACGTCATGAAGCTGTTCTCGTCACGGCCCATGATGTCGAAGCAGTGGTCGGTCCCACGGTGGTCCAGCCACATGACCATCGGTCCGACGGCGTCACCGTTCGCGTCGACGGGCACGGTGGAGGAGTACTGGCTGTCGATCCCGACGTGCGCGATGTCCGCGGCGGCGGCCGGTGCCGCCGCGGTCACCTCGCGCACGGCGTCGCGGACCGCGTCCCAGAGGTGGGCCGGGTCCTGCTCGACGCGGTCACCCTCGCGGGTGGTGGTCAGCGGTCGCGCGGCCGACGCGACGAGCGTGCCGTCCTCCGCGACCAGCGCGACCTTGGCGTTCGTCGTGCCGACGTCGATCCCGAGCGCACTCGTCACAGGATCGTGAGGTTAGCGAGGACGGTCAGTCGTCTCCCCGGCCGTCGCACTCGTGGCCGCGCCCGCGGCCGGGGTGTCCGGGACCGTGGTGCTCGTGGCCGGGCGCGCACCGATGCGCGCCCTTCACCGTCCGGGTGCCGGAGGCGAAGTCGAGCGCGACCGAGCCCAGGGCGTCGCCGATCGTGATCTGCTGCGCGCCGACGGGCGCCTTCGCCCACGGGTTGAGGTAGCGGTAGCCGGCGTTCAGCGCGACCGCAGCGCCGTTCACCGTGAGCGGGCCGGTCGTCCCGAAGTGCACCGATCCCTCGGTGGGGCTCGCGTAGCTGACGTCGAAGCCACCGGCCAGACCGCCGCTCGCCGGCCGCGGGGTCACCGCGATCGCGCCGGCGGCGACCTTCGCCCGGAACGCCGCGAAGCTGCCGAACGTCGCGGCGTCGCCGACCTGGGTGAGCCACACGTCGTCGGCGCCGCCCGGCGCGACGAGGTCGTACGGCTGCGTCAGGCCGTGGGTGTAGATGCCGGGGTCGGAGTAGGTGCGCCACTGGGTCGGCCGCCACGACCAGAGGGCGACGTAGCCGTTGCCCTTGCGTCCGAACGTCCAGCCGTTCTGCTGGACCACCTCGTCGAAGCGCTCCTGCGGGAAGTACGCGTGGGTGTAGTCGAGGTACTTGAACGCGGTGAGCGGCGGGCCGGGATTGGCGAACCCGGGGGTGTAGAGGCTCATCGACAGCGCACCGTGCTGCGCGGCACGGGGCAGCGTGCCGTTCCCGGTCCAGTAGCCGTCGTCGTCGGGCCACTGTGTGCCCGACTGCGGCTCGTTCTTCGGGTGCGTCGTGAACACGATCGCGTGCTCGTCGAGGGTCGCCTGCGAGACGTGGGTCTGCTCGCCGGCCTTCCCGGGCCGGTACGACTGCGCGGTCGACAGCATCACCGAGTCCGAGCGGTAGGTGTAGGTGTCGACGCCGAGCAGGAAGGCGAAGCCGAGCATCGGCTCGAGCTGGTGGGAGAGCGACTGCGCGACTGCGCGGTCGCCTCCGGTGAGGTCGGCGATCGGCTTGAAGGGCTTGAAGAAGTCGGAGTCCCACAGCCCGGTGGCGTCGAGGGTGTCGAGGGTCAACGGGACCGTCTGCCAGGCGGTCTGGAGACCCCGCTCCCAGAAGAACTCGACCTCGTTCGGGTCGGAGAACGAGTGTCCGTCCACGTTCGTCTGGGTGGGGTCGACGGGCGCCGCCGGGTCGAGGGGGATGCCCATGTGCTCCTGGTCCACCGTGGTCGCCTGCGACCGTCCGACCCGCTCGATCACCGCGGGCAGCCGGTAGCGGGCGGCCCGTGCGAGCAGGACCGCGCCGGCGTCGTCGGTGCTGTTGTACGGGAGACTCGTGTCGTCCCACGCGACCTTGGCGAGGTTGAACACGTCCTCGTCCTCGGCCTGGCTCTTGTCCTTCATGTAGGAGCGGCCGTGCGTGACGCCGTTGTTGCCCTTCTGGATGTGGAGGGCG
>WBZN01000262.1_pt1 | contig 59037 bp, 58 predicted proteins | sample 5204281 | NCBI WGS metagenome assembly WBZN01 (sample SAMN12344347, study PRJNA552823) | activated sludge metagenome | biome: Activated sludge suspended growth; feature: Nitrification reactor; material: Wastewater; isolation source: activated sludge from nitrification reactor of wastewater... | reverse complement strand
AGGCTTCGCTAATTCTTTGATGGAAAAAGATCAAATTGCTCGATTTTGTCTTTATTAACACGCCGCTTTTTGAAACTGCTGATCCATAATAACAATTGATGCAGTTTTTCAGGGTCGACTAATTAATGAAAAAGGATTTACGGTTGCATCAAGTACCAGTGCTTGCCGCATTAAATAACGATTAGCTTGATATCTTTTTTGAGCCCTGAAATGTCCCCTCTATTTTTTCAGGGCTTTTTTTAAGCAATCAGTAACTTAAATATTGCGGTGAGATAAAGGTAGCTCAGTCTGATGAAGATCTTTCAATGATTGCATTTGTGAAAGCGCGACTAAAGAACTAATCCGTACACCGAGTAGACGTACCTTTTTATTTAATGTAACGCGTCGTAAGCAGTGACGTACTGCAGATAAAATTGAGGCTTCATCAATGATTGGTTTCTCTAATGTAATATCGCGCGTAATCGTATTAAAATCCTCGAAGCGAATTTTGATGCCGATTGTCCGCCCGTGATAAATCTTACGATTAAGATCATTGGCAACACGATTACAGAGCGAAACCAATTCACGCGTTAAAATAGATCGATCACGAACCGGGTGCAAATCTCGCTCAAATGTTGTTTCACGACTAACCGATTTGGGTTCTGAATACGTTAGAACGGGACGCTCATCGATTCCCCGAGCAACTTCATACAACCAAATTGCATAATTATGGCCAAAGTGGAGTTGTAACCAATGCAACTCCGCTTCGGCTAGCTTCCCAATCGTAGTTATTCCCAATGTGCTAAGCTTTTTCCCCGCTTTAGGACCAATACCATTTATTTTACGAACCGGAAGTGGCCAAATACGACTTGGAATATCTTCCTCATTCAGTATGGTCACACCATCCGGTTTATTGAGATCCGATCCAATCTTAGCGAGTAATTTGTTCGGGGTAATTGCGATCGAACAGGTCAAGCTAGTTGTATTCAGTACCGCTTGTTTAAGCTGTTTTGCAAGTGTATGACTATCATCCGGCAAGTTAGTTAAATCAATATAAATCTCATCAATGCCAGAATCTTCAATTGCTGGAGCAATTCCAATCACGGCTTCTTTGAATAATCTGGAATAGTGACGGTAAGCGGCAAAATCCACCGGTAATAAGATTGCTTGGGGCGCTAATTTTGCCGCTTTCATCACGCCCATTGCAGAATAAATACCCAGCGCACGTGCTTCATACGTGGAAGTAGTAATTACCCCACGGCCTGTATAATCACTCAAACGCAAAAATTGTAGCTGACCATCTGCTGCGACTCGCGGCTTATGTTCCGCCCGACCTGCAATCACAACAGGTAATCCTTTTAACTGTGGGTAGCGCAATAACTCAACAGATGCATAGAATGCATCCATATCCAGATGAGCAATACGCCGGGGTAATTGAGTCACTTCGGTTAAATTAATTTACTGTAAAAACTCCCAAGAGATTTTATCTTGTTAGCCTTTGAGAAGTCATCCATTGCAAAACAACATCGCTTTGTTTTTCCATATAGCAATTTGTGGTAATGTGCCTTCGTTCTTATTCACATTGATCAGAACATTTATTCATAATAATAAGGAGTTGATTCATGTTCACAAAAATCGTCAAAGCATTAGGTTTTAGCTTACTACTTGCGAGTGTTATGGTAGGCTGTAGTACAACCCAGAAAATAACGAGCTCAGTAAGAACATCTACTGAGCAACTATTAATCAGTGAAGCTCTAAAACGCAGTCTTCCTAAGCAAGCCAATGCGCCATTACCGATTCCACAAGGTTCGGTGGTAAAACTCGATGTGATAGGGCTCACTACTGATAAAGATATAGTTAAAGGTGCTGTCGCTGGTTGGCTTGGGCAACACGGCTATATCGCCCAAGACGAACCTGCAACCTATCGCATGAATATCATGGTGGATTCGATTGGCTCAGAACAAGCTAATACCTTTTTCGGTATCCCCCCGATCACTGCTTCGTTGATTCCGATCTCATTACCCAAACTTGCCTTTTACGAAGCAGATTACCAAACAGGATATTCCAGAATTCATCTTGATATTTTTGAAGTACCATCCGGTCGATTTGTTGGATCAACCAGCCCTTTCATTGGCGATACCTATTTTAATGCCCATACCATACTGTTTTTATTTAAACTCAAGAGAACAGATCTCACTTCACCACCAGAAGTTGGTACTTCCATAGGGCAGTAAGCCAAGCCTTGCTTAAATTTATCTGCCTCAGAAAATATATCATTTACTGAGGCAGATAAAAGCTTAGTAATTTTAGCGTGCTATTTGAGTGCATGCGGAATAGCCGCTTTTAAATAATAAATCATTGACCACAGCGTCAGAAATGCAGCAAGGTAAATAAACCAAGTTCCCACGAGATGAGAATTAAATGAGTCTGCTACCGGTTCATGATATAGCAGCAACGGAATTGCAATCATTTGTGCAGTCGTTTTGATTTTTCCCATGAATGAGACTGCCACACTTTTTGCTTTACCGATTTGAGCCATCCATTCGCGAAGTGCTGAAACGGTAATTTCACGACCAATAATGATTAAAGCAATAGGCGCATCTAAGCGTTCTAAATGCAAAAGAATGATAAGGGCTGCTGTCACCATTAATTTATCAGCTACAGGATCAAGAAAAGCGCCAAAAGCTGAAGTTTGATTAAGCGTACGCGCGAGGTAACCATCTAACCAATCAGTAATCGCTGCTACGCTAAAAATAATAGTAGCCACCAAATTCTGACCAAAGGGCGATAACCCAGGAATATAAAAAATCCCGACGAATAATGGAATCGCAAAAATCCTAAGCCAGGTTAAGAGGTTAGGTAAATTAAAGGGCATTAGATAATCTGTAAGAAAAAGTAATGACTAGTTAAGATCATTTGAATAACGAATATACTTATATGCAGCGTATCGTCAATGTAGCTCCTGATAAATACGTTCTGCCAAAGCTTGGCTTATACCTTCTGTTTGCTGTAATTCTTCAATACTTGCTGTTAGCACGCCTTTCATTCCACCAAACCGCCCCAGTAAACTCTGGCGACGTTTAGCGCCAATGCCTGCAATCTCTTCAAGCCTTGAGACTGTTCTTGCTTTATTTCTTCTCGCACGGTGACCTTGAATCGCAAAACGATGCGCTTCATCCCGAATTTGCTGAATTAAATGTAAACCGGCATGATCGGCTGGTAATTTTAACGGGTTTTCTGCTAATGGGAAAACCAATTGTTCAAGCCCTGGTTTACGATCTTCTCCCTTTGCTACACCTAGAAAAGGAATATCTGCCAATCCTAATTCAGTCAGAGTTTCCTGTGCCGCGCTGACTTGACCTTTACCGCCATCAATTAAGATAAGGTCTGGAATCTTGCCATGCCCTTCAACAATTTTTACATAGCGTCGTTGTAACGCTTGTTTCATTGCAGCATAGTCGTCGCCCGGCACGATACCTGTAATGTTATAGCGACGATATTCATTATTTTGCATGGTAAAATGATCATAAACGACGCAGGCTGCAACCGTAGCTTCTCCTGCAGTGTGACTAATATCGAAACACTCGATTCGACTAAGATTCGATAAATTTAATGTCTGCTGCAGAATATGTAACCTATCCTCTTGACTTGCCTGCCGCTGCAATAATTGCTTTAACGCCAAATAGGCATTAGCTGTAGCCATATCCAACCACATTCGACGTTCACCGATTGGATTACTGACTATCGCTACTTTCCGATTTGCTTGCTCGGTCAGCAAAGACTGCAGTGCCTTCATTTGAATTTTGGTGTCAATAATGATCATGGGTGGAATACTTCGATTTAAATAATGCTGTGCAATAAATGCTTCAAGCACATCGACCATCTCATAGCCATGGATATTCTGTGGGAAAAAACTTTTATCTCCCAAATGTAACCCCCCCCTGATCATCACGAGATTAACACAGATTTTCTCTGAACCATCCAGTGCCTTAACGCCTGCAATAACATCAGCATCAAGCGATTTAACGCTGTCAACAAATTGTTTTTCTTGAATTTTTCGTAAAGCCTGCATCTGATCACGGAAAACAGCAGCTTGCTCATAGTTCATCCGATGAGAAGCCTGTCGCATTTTTTCTGCAATCGTATTAATTACCTCACTTTGCTTACCTTGGAGAAAGAGAGTAGCACTTTTAACATCAGCCAGATAATCAGATTGCTTAATTAAATTAACACAAGGGCCGCTACAGCGCTTAATTTGATAGAGTAAACAAGGTCTAGTCCGGTGATGAAACATACTGTCTTCACAAGTTCGAAGCCGGAACACTTTTTGCAACAGTTGAATACTTTCACGTACAACTCCGGCATTGGGAAAAGGGCCGAAATATTGGTGCTGATGATCAATAGTACCCCGATAAAAAGCCAAACGGGGGAACGCATGTTGGCTTAATTTTACATAAGGATACGATTTATCGTCTCGAAACAGAATGTTATAGCGAGGAGTTAAGCTTTTGATCAGATTATTCTCAAGCAGCAAGGCTTCGGCTTCCGATCGTGTAACCGTTGTTTCAATTCCTGCAATTTGCGACACCATCAACTGAATACGCGGCCCTAGCGTTGATTTCTGAAAATAGGATGAAACTCGTTTGCGAAGGTCGATCGCCTTACCGACATAAATGACCTCCCCCGCTGTATTTAACATTCGATATACACCTGGTAAATTTGGAAGCGCAGCAGCGAGAACCTTGCCGTCAAATATAGCTTCAGACACGATGTTTAATGCTTATTATTCAATCGTCACCTAGTAATTTGCCAGCAATGGCCCACGTATCATGCGGCATTTCATCAAAAGAAATATACGTATACGATTTGGGTTTATTAGCAACGCGTTCTAGCGTATCTGTAATTTCTTCAGCAATTTTCTGTTTTTGTTCACGTGTCAAGGTACCAGCAACACGAATATTTACATAAGGCATTCGATTTCTCCTAAGTTTAATGATTGGGAATAGCTAAATCTGCACAAATCTCTGAAAACACTTGCTCGAACATCGCCTGAGTCAAACGCTTGGTTTGGGTATTGTAGCGACTACAGTGATAGCTGTCGTAAAGCCTTAATTCATTGGGCAACACATAAATTGCACCATGACTAAATGGGTAGTATTTTAATTTTAAATTTAGCGCCAATAGTACTGCTTGGTGAGCCACATTCCCCAGCGCCAATACCCCCTTGCCGTTTGATTTAATGAAATGCGCTATCTCATTCGATAAATAATCATTACATTGTTTGATTTCACAGGGCTTAGGTTTATTTTCAGGTGGCAGACATTTTACTGCATTTGTAATGCGAGTATGGAAGAGGCACAGCTTATCAGCGCTCGAAATTGATTCAGGCTGATTTGCCAAACCAAATTTGAATAGCGTTTGGTAAAGCAGAATACCTGCATAATCTCCTGTAAAAGGCCTACCGGTCCGATTAGCACCATGCATTCCCGGCGCAAGGCCCACGATTAATAACTTTGGATTTATATCACCGAAGGCAGCAACTGGCCTTGCATGATAGGTAGGGTATTGCGCTTTTACATCCGCTAAGAATGAGGCAAGACGACTACAACGTTGACAATCATTCAGCAACAGATTATCACTCATCGGTAGAAAATTTAGTTTGATCCTAAACTACGCTGTCTTTGAGTTAGAAAAACTTAGCCATTAGATAAATATAACCAACAACAAAAATTGTTGTGACAATGATGGCAATTTTTTTCAGCATAGATAATTTCCTTTTATTCTTGATTTAATCGATAACAGATATTTTATTATCAAATCTGCACAGATTGAAAAAAGCGCTTCATCCTCATTTACTAGAACTGGCAATAATTATTGATCACAATTATCTTAAACCCACGTAAAATAAGTCACTTTCGAACATACATGTACTAACCTACTCGTCGCTAGGTTTTTTCCCGAATAAATTGAATCTACTCAAAGCATTGGCTACCGTTAGTAGCATGACATTGATTTCCCGTATTCTAGGATTCGTACGAGATGTATTGATCGCTAGAATTTTTGGTGCGGGTGTAGCAACAGATGCTTTTTTTGTTGCGTTCCGAATTCCCAATTTACTCCGCAGATTATTTGCCGAAGGAGCTTTTTCACAAGCTTTCGTTCCTATTTTAGCTGAATATAAAAATAATCGAAGTGAAACTGAAACACGCGAATTAATCGATCATGTGACGACACTATTAGGCGTTACACTTTTTATTGTCACACTGATTGGCATTGTAGCTGCTCCCTTGATTATTTATATCAGTGCTCCTGGATTTTCGGGTGACGCTGAAAAATTTTCACTCACTGTCACGCTTTTGCGTATCACTTTCCCTTATATTTTATTTATTTCATTAGTTGCTCTGGCGGGTGGGATTCTAAATAGCTACAGTAAATTCTCAATACCCGCATTTACACCCGTTTTATTAAATTTATCATTCATCGGTTGCTCATTATGGCTTGTTCCTTATATTAATCCCCCTGTGCTGGCACTCGCATGGGCTGTTTTCCTAGGAGGAATATTACAACTTCTGTTCCAAATTCCTTATTTAATTCGAATTAAGCGGATGCCACGCTTTCGATTCAAATCTACTGATACCGGCGCAGGACGAATACTAAAGCTGATGCTACCCGCTATCTTTGGCGTATCCATTGGGCAAATTAGCTTATTAATCAACACGATTTTTGCTTCTTTACTCGTCACAGGAAGTGTTTCATGGCTTTATTACGCAGACCGATTAATGGAATTTCCCGCAGGACTGCTCGGTGTCGCACTAGGTACAATTTTACTTCCTTCGTTATCGCGCCATTATGCAAGCCGCAGTAATGAGGCTTATTCTCGCTTACTTGACTGGGGGCTACGTTTAACTGTCTTGTTAACCCTGCCTGCAGCTTTCGCATTAGCCTTACTTGCAACTCCGCTGATTACGACACTGTTTCATTATGGTGCATTTACAGCAGAAGATGTTTGGATGACACGGCAAGCACTCATTGCCTATAGCTTTGGATTACTGGGGCTCATCATGGTTAAAGTGCTTGCTCCGGGTTTCTATGCGCGACAAAACATTAAAACGCCAGTCAAAATCGCTGTATTAACGCTCGTTGCCACACAAGTCATGAACTTGATATTTATCATTCCACTGCAGCACGCTGGCCTAGCTTTAGCAATTGGCTTGGGTGCTTGCCTCAATGCAGGGCTACTCTACTATAAGCTGCGCAGTAACGGTATTTATCAACCTTTACCTGGTTGGTTTAAATTTATGGTTAAAATTTTGGTTGCTGTGACTGTTATGAGTGCCACGCTTTGGTTGAGTAGTGGAAATGATAGCTTATGGCTACAGATGAATGCCATCAACCGTACACTCCATTTAACCTTCACGGTCTGTATTGGCGCAATTGCTTATTTTTTGACGCTATGGCTATTGGGATTTCGATTAAAGGATTTTTCTCAACTTAGTTCTACTTGATTGAATCTATTTTTGCTTTTGATGCTTGTCTCCTTCGATCAAGGCATAAGCAGAGTGATTATGTATGGACTCAAAATTTTCAGATTCGACGACATAGGCATCGATTCGATCATCGTGATTTAGTATTTCTGCTACATCTCGTACGATGTCTTCGACAAATTTAGGGTTATCATACGCTCTTTCTGTAACATACTTTTCATCAGGGCGTTTCAGTAACCCATATAGCTCACAAGAAGCTTGCTCTTCAGCAATTTTGATAATATCTTCAATCCAAACAAAACTATTAGTACGAACTGCAACAGTAACGTGCGAACGTTGATTATGAGCACCATAATCAGAAATCTTTTTTGAACAAGGGCAAAGACTCGTAACTGGAACCACGACCTTCATTGTAAAACGATACTCTCCCTGTTTCACTTCACCAATAAATGTAACTTCATAATCGAGCAAGCTTTGTACGCCCGAAATCGGCGCAGATTTATTAACAAAGTATGGGAAACTCATCTCAATATGACCTGAGTCAGATTCAAGTCGGGTAACCATTGCTCTTAATATTTCTTCGAATGATTCAACCGATATTTCACGTTCATGGCTATTCAATATTTCCACGAAACGCGACATGTGGGTACCTTTAAAATTGTGCGGTAAATTAACATACATGTTAAATATTGCTACCGTATGTTGAACACCTCCGCCCTTATCTGCCACCTTGACCGGATGCCTTATTGCTTTAATGCCTACTCGATCAATCGCGATTCGACGCGTATCGAGCGAGCTCTGAACATCTGCAATTGGCATATCAATCTGTTTATTCATATTGATCCTCTGGAAATATTCTTGAGTCCTTTTCTGAGAGATAACCGCCTATTACAGCACTCAATATTGATAGCGCCTCAAGCAATGTGACTACCTTCTATTGAAAATAGTTCTCAGTAATCACTGATTTACCTACTACCACTGAATTAATCACTTAACTTGGCTTGGATCGATTTTAGAATACCCGCTTTATCCAACCCACAATCTGCCAGCATTTGCACTGGATCACCTTGATCTAGAAAAGAATCTGGTAATCCTAATTGTAGAACATTCACAATGACACCTCTCGCCATGAGCGATTCAAGGACAGCACTTCCCGCTCCTCCCATGATAGTATTCTCTTCAACAGTTACTAATAATTCATGCGTTTTAGCTAAATCACTCACTAGCTCATCATCCAATGGTTTTACAAAACGCATGTTGACAACCGTTGCATCCAACACTTCTCCTACGTCTAAACAAGGGAAAAGCAAGGTTCCAAAGACTAAAATTGCAATTTTATTACCTGAGCGCCGAATTTCTCCGCGACCAATCGGCAACGCATTCATTTTCTTCTGAATTTTAACCCCAATACCTGAGCCACGTGGGTAGCGAACTGCGGAAGGTGTGTTGAGTTGGAAAGCTGTATACAACATTTGCCGACACTCATTCTCATCAGCAGGCACCATCACTGTGATATTAGGAATACACCTTAAATAACTTAAGTCAAAGCTTCCCGCATGAGTAGGTCCATCAGCACCGACTAATCCAGCCCGATCGATTGCAAATACAACCGGTAAATTTTGAATCGCTACATCATGTATCAGTTGATCATAAGCGCGTTGCAAGAAGGTTGAGTAAATTGCCACTACAGGTTTTAAACCGTCACAAGCAGCACCCGCCGCAAAGGTAACAGCATGTTGCTCTGCAATACCAACATCAAAGTAGCGATTAGGATACTCTTGAGAAAATCTAACTAAACCCGATCCTTCGCGCATTGCAGGGGTAACGCCAATTAAACGTGTATCTGATGCAGCCATATCACATAACCAATCTCCAAATACTTGAGTATAGGTTGGTTTACTTGCAGTTTTAGCTACAATGCCTTTTGCTGGATCAAATTTACCAACGCCGTGATATAAAATCGGATCATCTTCAGCGAGCTTATAACCTGCACCTTTGCGGGTGACCACATGTAAAAATTGTGGGCCGTCAAGCTGCTTAATGTTATTCAGTGTCGCCAATAATACATCAAGATCATGCCCATCTATCGGTCCAATATAATTGAAGCCAAATTCCTCAAATAAAGTACCTGGGGTCATCATTCCTTTTACATGTTCCTCTGCACGTCTCGCTAATTCTAAAACTGGCGGTACTACACCAAGTACTTTTTCACCCGCCCTGCGCGCAGTGGCATAAAATCGTCCGGACATCAATTTAGCCAAATAATTATTGAGTGCGCCGACAGGAGGCGAGATAGACATATCATTATCATTCAATATCACGAGTAAATTAGCATCCATCACACCCGCATTGTTGAGCGCTTCAAAAGCCATACCCGCACTCATAGCGCCATCCCCAATAATAGCAATGGCTCGCCTAGTCACCTCGCCCAATCGTGAGGCAACCGCCATGCCAAGCGCAGCACTAATCGATGTGCTTGAATGAGCGGTTCCAAATGCGTCATATTCGCTCTCATCACGACGAGGAAAACCAGCAACGCCTCCTTTCATTCTTAACTTTGCCATTCCAGCACGACGGCCCGTAAGAATTTTATGGGCGTAAGTTTGATGACCAACATCCCAAACTACTCGATCGTAGGGCGTATTAAATATGTAATGTAATGCGATAGTCAGTTCAACCGTGCCGAGATTAGAAGATAAATGCCCTCCCGTATTGGCGACCGATTCGATTAAAAATTGGCGTAATTCATTCGCGAGCTGAGGAAGTTGCTTACGATCTAACTTCCTAAGCTCTATAGGACTATTAATACGATCTAGTAATGGATACATTCAACACAGAATAAAATTATTTTCAAAAAATAAGAAGGTAAACTTATCAAAACTAAAAGTGACGTTGAATGATGAAATCGGTTACTTGTAACAAACGCTGGGTCGATTTTATCTCACTTAACGCTTTGTAAGCATCTTGTTGTAGCGATACAGCCAACTCGCGCGCGTGCTTAACACCTAAAATGCTGACATACGTTGGTTTATTTTGTTGAGCATCCTTTCCTGCTGTTTTTCCCAGTGTCGCCGTCGTTGCTTCTGAATCGAGAATATCATCTACCACCTGAAAGGCCAAACCAATACATTTTGCAAAATGATCTAATCGACTTAAATCGTGTGAGGAAAGTTGATCACCACAATGTGCCCCAAGCATGACGGCTACTCGAATTAACGCTCCCGTTTTATGAATATGCATTAATTCAAGTTCTGGCAAGGTAATGGATTTTCCGACACTCGCCAAATCAATGGCTTGCCCGCCAGCCATCCCTCTCGAACCTGATGCTTGAGCCAGTTGCTTAATCATTTCCAATTGATTGTTAGGACTATCCGTTAGAGGAAATTCCGCCATCAGCTGAAAAGCGAGACTTTGCAGACTATCACCGACTAAGAGTGCAGTTGCTTCATCATATTGAATATGGCAAGTCGGTTTACCTCGACGTAAAACATCATCATCCATGCAAGGTAAATCATCATGCACAAGGGAATAAGCATGAATCAATTCAACAGCGGCTGCGACGATTTTAACGCGAGATAAATCTGCACCACTGAGCTCACCCGCTGCAAAAGCCAGCAGTGGTCGAATACGTTTACCGCCCCCGAGTACAGCATAGCGCATCGCATCATGTAAGCGCTCCGGGACTGTTTTATCGACCGGGAGTCGCTCTTCTAAAAACAACTCTAATCGATGCTGACAATTTTTAACCCATTCCTGAAAACTAACGCTCATTGATACTTTCCGTTTCAGTAAAATCCTGTAAATTACCGCTTTCGAGTACACGAATTTGTTGTTGCGCATCTTGCAAGGTTTTTTGGCAATACTGCAACAACTCCATTCCTCGTTTATAGGCTGCTAATGATGCTTCCAGCGTCATTTGACCACTCTCCATCTTTGTCACAATAGTTTCCAGTTCAGCAGATGCTGCTTCAAAGCTTTCTGGCTCAGCAATTAATATCTCAGTTGATTTCTTTCTCATGATTTTTATTGGGAAATCGTATGGATACCCTGATCATATCCATAAAATGCATATCAATTTTCATTTTTTAGCTTGTTAAAGCATTTTGTTTCTTTAATGATAAAGAGAGTAAAAATTGGTTATTTTAACCTGCATAATCAGATTCATGCTATTTTGATTCTAAATCATCGCTAGAAATAACAGAAGATTAGCTCACTTCAGAGGGCCTAACAGAAAATTTTTATCAACTAATAGAATAAGCAAATAAGAACCATTTCCATATAAAATCAAAGCTACTATCTTCACTATCTGTTCTAAACCATGCATTCTAAAACATATTGCTACTCGCTATATCCTATGGCAATATCAAGCAAAATTGATAATTAAAACTTACTCAATATAAAAATTGAGTGAATAAAGTATGATGTTTTTTATTTTGTGTATAACCTATTTTTAAGAAAAATCGAGGATACTTTGGAAAATTCGCTTGATCAGATTATTCGATATTTTGAGGAAGTCCCCCTTTGGCCATTTGTTTTATTAGCCGGACTTTTCTTGCTTTCACTGAGTATTGAGTTTATTAATCGTAGGCGACGTACAGACGCAGTTGAATATTTTGATAGCACTTTCCTAACAGAATTATCGGGTTTATATCCCAAGGCTACTAAATGGCCTGAAGATCTAGCTGATCATCTTAAAGAGAGTTTTCCGGTGATGCGCGATGCGTTTGAAAATTTAAGAGGATTTCTACCTCAGAAGCAATTACGTGAATACAATTTAGCTTGGAATAATTTTTTTGATTTCTGCCGCACCAATGGTTTAAGCCACCGCGATGTCAATGCGAAACCTGCATCTGATCAGTCCTCAGAATTTAATCAATCAATCCAAGACATCGAAACATTTCATAAGCTAGTATCAGACTTACTCGCTTATACCAACCAATTTAAGTGATGATACGCAATTATTCATTGAATGTTATTGATGAGATCTAAGTTAAATAAGAAAAAATAATTTAGTCTTATTTTTTTAAATTGATCGCCAAAGTTTTTATATCTATTTAAATTGAGCTGATGAGTGAGATCGTTGTTCGTCCCGTCGATACTTATCACAGGATGGGGCATTTTATTGAGGTGCCTTGGTATGTTTATAAAGATGAGCCCAACTGGATCCCCCCGCTTCGATTAGAAAGGCGATTTCATTATTCAAAGTTTAATCCCTTTTTTGAGCACGCGAAATGGCAAGCGTGGGTAGCTTATAAAGATAGCTACGCAGTAGGGAGAATTAGCGCACAAATCGATTTTCTGCATCGGCAGCGGTATGGTCAGCATACAGGTCACTTTGGTGCACTGGAATGCATTAATGATGAAGCCGTATTTGCAGCACTTATTAATAGCGCTGAGCAATGGTTAATTGAACATAATGCTTACACAATTACTGGCCCATTCAATCTATCAATCAATCAAGAATGTGGTGTGTTAGTGGAAGGTTTTGATACCCCTCCTGTTGTTATGATGCCACATTCGTGTAAATGGTATGACTCCTTGTTACAGCAACATGGCTATCAATCAGCGCGTGATCTTCTTGCTTATTGGGTAGATATCAATTTCGCTGCGCCTAAAGCGATGCAAGCAGTCAACCAACGCTATAGCAATCAAATTAAGCTGAGAACGCTCAGACGGAAGCATTTTAGTGAAGAAATGGAAGTTCTAAGGGATATTTTTAATGATGCTTGGTCCGAAAACTGGGGATTTATCCCTTTTACTAAAGCAGAATTCTCCGAGTTAGGTAATAGCTTACGCTGGCTGGTTCCTGAAGATTATATTCAAATCGCTGAACTAGAAGGTAGGCCCGTTGCTTTCATGGCAGGTATCCCTAATCTAAATGAGATTTTCTCAAAACTCAGAGGGAGTCTCTTTCCCTTTGGTTGGATTCAATTAATTAAACTACTTAAATCCCGTACAATTACAACAGGTCGTATTCCGCTGATGGGGGTAAGAAAGCAATACCAAAAAACACCCATTGGGCTCGCGCTTGCTTTTGCAGTAATTGACGCTCCTCGGCAAATTGGGATTACACATGGCATTAAAGCGGTTGAGATGTCATGGATCCTCGAAGATAATACGCCCATGCGTAGTATATTAAAAAGCATTGGTAGCAAAGAATATAAACGCTATCGCTTATATGAAAAAACGCTTGCAGCATAATATTCCGATGAATTCAAACCGAAACCATACCACGCTGGTTCTTGTGGCAGACCCTTCCGCAACTAATCTTATTGCGCGTAGAGCACAACCATCTTATAAAGCTTTTTCCCCTATCAATAGAAAATCGATGATAGTAAAGGTGTTAGATACGCTTTCTGCAAGTAAAATGTTCAAACCATTACGCTAGCTGAAAATACTTCGTAAAGAGTGTACGTTTCTTTCAGAGTGAACAGATGAAAATAATAGAAAAATACATCACTCGGGAATTATTGGTCCCTTTTCTTGTCGTCATCGGGATTCTGATTGGTCTATTTTCTAGCTTTAGTATTGCGCGTTTTCTAACTAGTGCGGTAACCGAGACACTTGGTATGGTAGCAATGCTAAAGCTCGTCAGCCTCAGAACCATAATTGCTTTGGAAGTACTGATTCCAATCGCTTTCTACGTTGCTACCATTTATGGACTCAGTCGGTTAAATAAAGATCAAGAGTTGAATATCATTCGCTCATCAGGATTTGGAGACAATCGCATCCTATTCACAATTTTAATAATTGCTTTACCAATTAGTATCATTAGTGGCGTTCTTTCCTTGTATGCGCGGCCTTGGGCATATGCAGAAAGTTATATCTTAGATGCCCAAGCTGCAGCAGAATTAAACGCTGATCGATTTCAAGCGGGTCGATTTTATGGTAGCGAAAAAAGTGGACGCGTTATTTTTGTCCAGTCTAAAGATGATACAGGCCAGCACATGGAAAATATCTTTCACTTTATAAAAAAAGAAGGCAATAGTGAAATCATCGTTGCAAAACAAGCGCACCAACCCTACCAAACAACATTGGATCAAAGACCTCAAACATCATTATTCGAAGGCTATATCTATCAACTCGATAATAACGAACACAAAGATAATGCCATAAAATTTGAGAAATTGACTTACTATAATGAGAATGAGAGTGTAACGAATTATCGTCGTAAAGCTGCATCAACACGAGAGCTTTGGAATTCGGAGCAGCCTCGTGACATTGCTGAATTACAATGGCGACTATCGCGCCCCATTGCGACAATTTTACTGACACTCATCGCCATCTCTTTTACACGCACGATTTCTCGTCAAAGTAAAAGTGACAAAACCTTCTTAATCGCTGCCATGGTTTTTGCGCTTTATTATAATTTGAGTGGACTTGCACAAACTTGGGTGGAGCAAGCTGTTATTGCTAAGGTACCTGGAATTTGGTGGCTTTATATTTTGATATTGATTGCAACCATTATGGCGCTACCAAGTGTTCGACATAAGATATTTAATTTTTCGTGAAAACCGCCTACAGCTACATTGCAAAACAAGTAATCTTCGGCATGCTGATTGCTACTTTTGTATTATTACCATTATTTAGCTTTTTTGATTTATTAGATCAGCTCGATGATGTGGGAAAAGGAACATATCGTACAGCTGATGCTTTTTTGTATGTTTCTTTGTTATTACCTCGTCGATTTATTCAAATTGCACCTTTTATCGTGCTTCTAGGAACGGTAGGCGCATTAGGAAAATTAGCGATTAATTCTGAATTGGTAGCACTACGAATTGCCGGGCTTTCCCCTATGAAAATCTGCTATGCACCGATTTTTATTGGTTTAGGGCTATTGGGTTTAATCGTCATACTCGAACAATTTATTGCCCCTCAACTCCAGCAGCGAGCAATTGCTCAGCGTTCCATCGCATTGGATAAAAGCGCCGAATTAGGAAAAGGATTAGGCATCTGGGCGCGGGATGAGCATCATATTCTCCGGATTGGAGAAATGCTGCCAATAAAACGGGCGACCGATATTGAAATTATGTATTTTGATCCAACGAATGGATCCTTAGCTACCCATACTTATGCAGAGTACGCAGATATCTTTGACGACTTCTGGCAGCTCAACGAAGTTACAGTTAAAACATTTTCTACAAACAAAATTTCTTCAACGCAAGCAAGTTCAGTAGAGTGGCAATCTTTCTTAACTGCTGATGATATCGTCACGTTGACAAAACCACCCGAAAGCTTATCACCTACTGAATTGATGCGGCATGCTGAATTTCTACAATCGACAGGTCAAAAAGCGAACGCATACATTATGGCTATTTGGCGAAAGATTGGGGGAGGCATCATGATTATTGCCATGATCTTACTTGCGGTCCCTTTTATATTTGGTTCCATTCGTGAAGGACTTGGCGGTAAATTAATACTCGCTTCTGTGATCGGAGTCAGTGTCTATTTACTGGACCAAATTATTGCTAATGCAGGATTACTACTACAAATGAACCCCATCTTAATTTCAGTGATACCTAGTTTGATACTTATCAGCATTGCCATCTTTTTCTTGAAACGCGTCCATTAAGCTAATTTGAAAACCCATCAATACACCATGTCAAACATTACCTACATTTACATCCATGGCGATAGTGAAATCAAACTATGGGGGCTGTCGGGTCGCGAACGATTACAACGCATGGTGCTGTCATGCCAACAAATTAAATTAATTGATGATCCATTTAAAACACCAGATGATTCGGCTATTCTGCTATTAAGAGCAGATCAACTGTTTGATATTCGCGTGATTTCTACTTTAATCCAACTACAGGGTGAAATCGTATTGTGCAATCAAACAGGGATTCCAGTTGCGTTGCGAACGGTTGGAAATCGGGTTCCTAGTCGAATTGAGGCACTACGTCATACGACACGTCTTTCTGCAATTCATGGAATGAAACAATATTCCATTCAAGATTTACAAGTCGGCATTCAACAAAAATTAAAGAAAAAAGAACACCCTTATGTTTTACCAATAGCAGTCAATCAAAAGAAAACACTTGAATGGGAACTTTTTGCTGGTTCTTATAAAGGAGTCACAGATCTCGTCACGAAATGGTTATGGCCTATCCCTGCATTCTGGGCTACTCATTTGTGTATTCGCTGGAAAATAACTCCTAACCAAGTTACCGTATTAAGTATTGTACTTGCTTTACTAGCAGGCATTGCTTTTGGGTATGGTTATTATGCCAGCGGCTTGATTATGGGTTGGATCATGACTTTCTTGGACACGGTCGACGGAAAGCTCGCACGGGTCACGATCACCTCGAGTCGAATCGGCGATGTTATGGATCATGGCTTGGATCTCATTCACCCTCCCCTATGGTATCTAGCCTGGGGTATTGGTTTAGCTGCTGCCGAGCTACCATTAAATAATCTAGAGTTTCTTGTTTGGTTAATATTCATCGGCTACATCGGTGGGCGAATTTGTGAAGGATTATTTGAATTTTGGTTAGCGCCTTTTACACTATTCATCTGGCAGAGAATCGACTCTTTCAACCGCCTTATCACAGCAAGACGCAACCCTAATCTAATTTTATTAACGACTAGTTGGCTTGTTGGACGTCCTGATATCGGCTTTATACTGGTCGTAGGCTGGCATCTACTATCGACTGCATTTCTCGCATGGCGACTATTCAAAGCATGGCAAGTAAAACACGAACAAGGCACGCTCATATCATGGATGGAGACCATCGATCCGGTGCTTGATCGCAATCAAATTGCAGTCAAAGTTTTTACACGGATACCCCTAGCAGAGAAAGATTACCAGAATCGTGGACGCGCTTAATTTACCCCTTACATCTCTGCGCATTGGTCTCATTTATAATCCGTTAGGTGGTTTAGCACGAAAGCATCGTCATGTGATATCGACTATCCTGGCTGAATTACCTAAAGTTTCACAGTGGCAGATATCAACCGGTGATGATTTCGATAGTGCAGTAAATGCGCTCATTCAAACAAAAATTGAATGGCTCATTATTATTGGTGGCGATGGAACTATTCAAGGTATTTTTACGCGTATCTTTTCAAGGCTGCCATCTAACCGATGGCCTTTCATTTCGATTATCCCTGGTGGAACGACCAACATGACAGCCTTTGATCTGGGAATTCATGAAAAACCGAACCAGATCCTGGAACGCCTTAGACAGCATTTAAATCAAATGACAAACAATCTGACACTCAAAACAATCAATAAAGCCGTGATGCGTATCGAGCAAACAGGTCAACCAGCGCTATATGGCATGTTCTTCGGACTAGGACTGATTGCCCGAGGTGTAAAATTCTCGCGAAGCCGCATCAAACAAATTGGTATCACCGGTAATATTTTTACCAGCATCATCGTTCTTCGTTCTTTGATTGGTACTTTTTGGGGTCGCCCCCATCCCGCTTGGGCACCAGTACACATCATGCCACCGCAAACAACCGAAGCTAATGAACCACAGCCTTATTTGTTAATCATGATTAGTACGTTAGATCGCATCTTAATGGGAATACGCCCCTATTGGGGACAAGAAAAGGCGCCGCTGCATATGACATTTATCAAGCAACACTGTATCCGATTCTGGCTCGCTATATTGCGAATTACCCTAAATCAAGGTCAATTGCTCAAAAAAGAGCACGGTTATCTGAGCTACAATACCGAATCACTTGAATTACTGCTAGACGATGAATACATTGTGGATGGTGAGCTTTTCTATGCTGCGAGTCACCAAGGACCTCTAAGAATTTCAGCAAAAGAAAAGGTTAAATTTCTTATACTCTAAGGTTATAAGCCGTGACGAACAAAATTAGTATGACGCCTCCGCAATTACCATCGGCGCTGATTCAAGAAATGGCAATACTTAGCGCTCAAGCGGTTTCCATTGAATTTAATGCTTTCGCTTCAGCACTCAAACAACGCTTCGGGGATTCTTTGGATGCCATCCTATTATATGGTTCTTGCCTGCATACAACGGATTTAGCTGAAGGTGTCGCTGATTTTTATGTGCTCGTTGATGATTATCAGAATGCTTATGCAGAACACTATCTCAAGTTCTTTAATCGCATCCTTCCCCCGAACGTTTTCTATCTTGAAGTCAATTACCAAGAAAAAATCTACCGTTCTAAATATGCTGTATTCACAACCAGCCATTTCGAAAAGGCGGCTAATGATTGGTTTCATCCTTACATTTGGGCAAGGTTTGCCCAACCCTCACGCATTCTCTATGCACGAAATGAAATCATTCGCCAAAGAATCAATACAGCTTTAGCTCAGTCAGTTGTTAAATTCCTTAGAACAACGCTAGCCGCACTGCCAGAAAATACTTTAACGGTTGAAGCAATTTGGACAAATGGCCTCATGCTAACGTATGCAGCAGAGCTACGTACTGAAAAGCAAACACGTGCCCAAAAATTAACTCAGCTCAGCTTGAGTGAGTATACCGGCCTAACTGCCACTGCACTTCCCGCTTTGCAAGATATGATGGAAAAATCTGAATCTCAACATTGCTATCATATCCACTCAACACGATTCAAAAATAACGTTACAAAATTCCAGTGGTGGTTGAGACGATGGCAAGGGCGCGTGCTTTCTATTTTGCGGTTAGGTAAAGCAACGTTTACTTTTCGTGATTGCGCCGATTATGCTGCATGGAAAATTGAACGCCATACTGGCGTCCGAATCGAAGTGACTCCCATGCTAAGACGCCATCCTATCCTCTTAGGTTATAAAATCATTTGGAAACTCTTTCGTAGAGGCATTGTTCGTTAACAATTTACTCACTATAAATTACCATATCCATAGGAGAATTTTATGATCCCATTATGTCGTTGGTCAGTATGGTTCGCATGCGGGTTAATATTAGTGTTAACCGCTTGTTCAACCATGTATTACAGCGGGCTTGAAAAAATTGGCATTCCTAAGCGTGATGTTCTTGTTCACCGTGTCGAGAAAGCACGTGATACCCAAGAAGAAACCAAAGAACAATTCAAATCAGCCTTGGAGCATTTCACAGTAGTTACCAACTTTAAGGGTGGAGATCTCGAAGCCAATTACGAGAAACTCAACACTGAATATGAAGCAAGTGTTGCCAAGGCAGAAGAAGTTCATGATCGAATCAGCGATATTGAAGATGTTTCGCAAGCATTATTCAATGAATGGGAGCAAGAAATCGCGCAGTATACGAATCAAGCCATGAAGCATAGTAGTCAGCAAAAGCTAGTAGCAACTCGTTCACATTACAAACAACTGATTACTACCATGAAGCAAGCAGAAGCAAAAATCCAGCCTGTTCTTGCTGTATTCAAAGATCAGGTCATGTTTCTTAAGCATAATTTAAACGCAAAAGCGATTGCTTCACTTAAAGGTGAATTAGGAACACTGCAATCTGACGTAAATACTTTGATTTCATCGATGGAAAAATCGATTAATGAGGCTAATTCATTTATCAGTAAGATGGAGCAAAATTAATGGAATTTAATAACTACGGATAAGATTCCACCATAGCTAATGAGGCAAGCCAGTAAAACCTGCTTGCCTCGATAAAAGTTACGAACTTAAATAAAGCATCCCGCTGCAAGTAGCGGAGTATGAACTGCGCTTTTCAATCTACTGGTTTTCAACCAGCTTTCGCCCCAAGGGGCGGGGAATTTAACCCGCAGAGATTAAATTTAGGGGACGTGAAAAAGAATAGATCAGAATTGCTTCAAATCGTATTTCAGAAGATGAGCACTAACCCTGTACTCAGGAATATAGATAGGTGCTGAGTAGATCTCCCAATTCAGCAAGTTAGAATAATGCTTAGCATGTTTCTCAGTCGCAGTACTTAATAAGCGTGTAATACCTTCTGATAGCATAAATTGATGAATATAGGACCAAAAAAAAATAATATCTTTCAATGTCATTTTACTATTTCCAACAAATCGTCCAACTGAACAACAAGATTCTCCACGCATCAATTCTTCTAAAAGACTATCCATTACTGTGTAGGGAAAAATCTTGCCATCAGTTGCTTTATCTATACAAACACCTGAAATAAGTACATCATTTTTGCTAAGGCTTAGAACTTTGGTCGTTTCACCAATATCTACTGGATAACCCAACGAGCAGTAACGTTCTAATAAAAAATTAACAATCTCTATTGTTTTATTATGATTGATTGTGTACATATCGGCTCCAGAAGGAGCTTATAGAACTTTTACCACAAGTAATATCCCCACTCCAGAGTTTGATCTCCAAGAAATAGAAATAAAACAAATTTCAATAACTAATTAAAAATAATCCAGCGATGGTACAACGCGTAGCGTAATGGTGACATAAGTTTTATTTATCTTCAACTCATTAAAATAACACGCTATTTACTTTTTAGTCCTGAAAGCAGAGTAGCAACGCCAATGAAAATAAAAGCGATTAATGACCAGTCGGGAATCGTCAGAAGTATAAATTTCCAACTCGTATCTGCGCAGTCACCATTAGCTTCAAACATCATAGGCCACCATTGTGCAAGCGGTAACGCATTTAAAAAAGCTTCCTCAGGACTAATTCCACATTCAAATGATTCAGGAAAACGAATTAACCAAGCATGCCGAGCGGCAATAACTGCACCTGTTATTGAAAATAAAACTATCAAGCCGCGATAAATTTTTAGAAGACTTGAACTGGCTTGATTTAAATAAGCTACCAACGCCGTTATTCCAATTATCCAATAAACAATTCGTTGCGCTACACACAATGGGCAAGGAAGTAAATTTTCAAATAATTGCAAATAAACTGCGTAGCCAATCAATCCAGTGCAACTCAGAAAAATCATCAGAAAAATATAACGCATATTAGATCATGATAATTATCGATTAGGGAAAACGGTAGTTAATTCAGCCGGAGTAGAATTTGAAGATCGGGAGTCTCCTTTACGCATACTCCCCTCTATCATTCGGTATTCGAGTAAGCGGCATTCTAATGCGCCATTAAATAGAGGGATTCGACGCGAAGGATTCAGTCGAATTAATTTAGGTAACGATGAGTCTGCAGTCAAAATATAAACACACCATCCGCTAAATTTCTTTTTAAGCCGATCTCCTAATTTAGGATAAAAATCAGCAAGTAACTGTTGTTCACTCATGCGCACACCATAAGGAGGGTTCATGACAATGATACCACCGGGCTGGTAGGGTGGATTAACTTCGAGGATATTGGCCTGTTTAAGTTGAACTATTTCAGCTAACTGATTGGAAATCAAATTCTCACGTGCATCGTCTAATGCATATCCGGATAAATCACTGCCAAAAATAAGCTGAGATGTAAAAGAAGATAGCCGCTGAGCCAGTGCAGCTTCTCTTAATTGTTTCCATAATGGAGAATCAAAAAGTGAAAATTGTTCAAATGCAAAGTGTCGATTAATACCAGGTGCGATACGACAACTGATTTGTGCCGCCTCCATGAGAAAAGTACCACTACCACACATCGGATCAAATAAGGGAATATTGGGTTTCCAACCTGCTAGCGCAAGGATACCGGCAGCCAAATTTTCTCTTATCGGTGCATCCCCAGCACTCTTTCTCAAATTGCGTTTAAATAATGCCTCACCAGAAGTATCCAAATAAAGTGTAAATTGCTGCTGATCAAGAAAGCCATGAATTCGAATCGCAGGGTTAGCAGTATCAACGTCTGGACGGGTATTTTTTGCTTTCCTAAACTTGTCACAAACCGCATCTTTTATTTTGAGCGTAACAAAATCAAGGCTGCGCAAAGCGCATTTTATGGCACTGACCTTAACACGAATCGTTAATTTAGGAGAAAACCACGTATGCCAAGGCAATTGAAACGCAATTTGATAAATATCCGCTTCACTACGGTAATCTTGTTGAGCGATCCTCCAGAGAATACGGCTAGCAATACGACTTTCCAGATTAGCTTGATAACAAGTTTGCCACCCCCCCTGAAAAATAACGCCACCTTGAACTACTTCGATGGATGTTGCACGTAATTGTGCTAATTCAGTAGCAAGTGTTGACTCTAGACCACGCGGACACGTAGCAAAGAAAACTAAATCTTCCATCTTAAAATCAATAGCTTATATCGCCAACGTTGCTTCCATTTCATTTCTCAGACCAAATACCATAAGCAAGAATTAACCAGGCACTCATTAATGATAAACCGCCAATCGGCGCAACCATACCTAATGCTCGCATTTCGGTAAAGCTAACAACGTAAAGCGTACCTGAGAAAAACAATATGCCGGTAAACATCACCCAACCTGATAGTTTTACAAATTTTGATTGGGGCAAATGAAATAACAAGATACCAATTAAAATCAGGGCCAGTGCATGATAAAAGTGATATTGCAAACCAGTTTGGAATGTATTGAGCAATTCGCTAGAAAATTTATGCTTAAGTACATGAGCACCAATCGCGCCTAATAGGACACAAAGAAAAGTATTGATTGCTCCCAAAACAATGAATAAACGTGACATCATGATTCCAATAAATTCTAAAATAAACGAGCGATTATAAAGTTTGTCAGTCTGCACTACCCTAGCTGAAATGTCTATTGAATCTACTGGCCGATATCACTAATCTTAGCTTTTATCCAACCATCAGCCAAAACAATTTGAATTGACTCATTAAGGTCAACCTGTTGACTATCACGTAAAATTTTACCTTCAGCATTAAAAGTGATGCTATAACCTCGCTGCAATACCGATTGGGGATTAAGATGAGCAAGTTGAGTGTGATATTGAACTAACTTCGTCTCATGACGTTCTAGATAATAATTCATTGCTTTACGCAATTTTGAGGCTTTCTCAAGCTGCTGGTTAAATATATGATGAAAGTTAAATATATTTCTAAAGAATCTCTGATGTAAATATCTATTTTCAGAATTAATTTTTTCAATTTCTCTACCCCAGCACAATACCAATTTTTCACGCAAATGTTGTAAGTGTTTTACTTGATATTTGAATGATTCCCGGGGATCAATTAAACGATGACATAATAAATCCAATGATTGCATGCGACGTTCTATCCCTTGCTTATAAGCACGCATCATTCGATGGCGTAAATGATTTAAATGCTTTGCTATCTCCCGAACATCAGGAGAAACAATTTGTGCTGCTCCTGTCGGTGTTGGGGCACGCTTATCTGCAGCAAAATCAGCAATAGTAAAATCAGTTTCGTGCCCGATACCCGTTACAATGGGAATTTTGCTATGAAAAATGGCATAAGCCACGATCTCTTCATTAAAAGCCCAAAGATCTTCAATTGAGCCTCCTCCCCGACAAAGCAAAAGCACATCGCATTCTGCCCGTCTACCTGCTAATTCGATTGCAATCGCGATTGATTTCGCTGCATCCTTACCTTGTACTGGAGTCGGGTAAATAATGATCGGTAAGGATGGCATTCGACTACGTAATGTAGAAAGAATATCATGCAATGCAGCGGTATTTAGCGATGTAATAATCCCAATCTGCTTAGGAAACTCCGGGAAGTTTTTTTTATGAATGGCATCAAAGATACCCGCAGCTTGTAATTTAGATTTTAGCTTTTCGAAAGCTTCGTATAGATTTCCCAAGCCAGCTTGGCGAATATGTTCTACTGTAAGCTGAAATTCACCTCTTGCTTCATACAAGGTTACGAGTGCTTGAGCCTCAATTTGCATGCCATCTCTAAGTGGCCAGTCTAAACATTGATTTTTATGACGAAACATGACGCAACGGACTTGAGCATCATTATCTTTCAGTAAAAAATACCAATGCCCTGATGGATATTGTTTTAAATTAGAAACTTCACCTCGGATCCACAGTAAAGGAAACGACAATTCCAATAATGCTCTCGCATAGCTGTTAAGCTCAGAAACACTTAATAAAGTATGAACATTAAATGGCACGGTTGCATGATGACTCATATAACAAACCTAGTTATTCCAGCTTTGGGAAACTCTATAGAGAAATACAACTATAAATAAAATCTTGATATATACATTCTTGACCTAATATTTATTGAGATTAATTGCTATTTTCATTTATCTTAATAGGTATTAGATACGATTCATTGAGAAGAGTAAGTAACAAACTTAAATTAGCTATTTAAAATTTTTTTTATGGAGGGTATATGAAAAACTATTTAAAGCATTATGCGCTAGTATCGTATTAGGATTAACCGTTGCATCCAATGTACAAGCAGGTTGAACAAAGCTTCACCGTTGTTATCAATGGCTATGATACGACTATTCCAGAACTCAATGTTGAAGGAGTTACTGTTAAAAATATCCGTGCCTTCAATGTGCTGAATGAGCCTGAAACATTAACTGTACACAAAGGCACATCAGTCAAAATTACCGTAGAAAACTAATCTCCAATTAGCGAAGGTTTTACCATTGACGGTTATGGAATTCAGGAAGTCATTAAAGCAGGCGAAACCAAAACAATTTCGTTTGTAGCCGATAAAGCAGGTGCTTTCACGATTTGGTGCCAACTACATCCTAAAAACATTCACTTACCTGGTTCTTTAAATGTTATTGAATAATTAAAAGAACTAAGAAACAAAATTGTAGCAATACAATAAGATTCTTGTTTTTTTCAATCCTAGAAACCAGATACCATCAGGTTTCTAGGATTTATCATCATACTGCGCACTCATCAGGACCGCATGTATTAGATTGTAAATTCTTTCGACCTTCTTGCTGACTCGATGACGTAAGTTTAGCTTCATCATCCGTTTCTTCAGCTAATAAAGTGCCAATTGAGTAACCAAGCACAAAATCAGTAACATGGCCAAATTTATGCATTCGTAAATGGCCTGTTTTATCGATCAGAATCGTTGTCGGTGTACCTTGCATTTGATATGTCATCATGGTGTGAGGAATAACATGATGTTCATTGGGTTTATCAATTCCAATTGGAAAATTTAAACGATACTCATAAGCAAACACTTCCAATGCATCTCGCCCCATTACGGCATGGTGCTCAAACACGGTATGTAACCCAATCACAGCCACTTTACTGGGATCAAACTCCTCAAAGATTTTCTTGGTCTGAGGAATACCATGCTGAACACACCCTGGACAAAGCATTTGAAAAGCATGTATCAATACAACTTTTCCTCTCAATGAAGCGAGTGCTATAGGTTCAGCAGAATTTAACCAACCAATTGTTTCCAACTCCGGCGCTATAATTTTTTCAGTTGATGATTGATGAGTACTCATTTTGTAATAAACTCTAATTCAAAGACACAATTATTTATATCAAATAAGCGAAGGGCAATTCTTTTTTGTAATTTTAAAAAGAATTGCCCTTTAGCAATGGCTAGCTTTACCATGAAACCCTTATTTTGATGGGTTCCACAAAATAACAATTAAATTACTTCTTAGCTTTCCCTGCACGTAAAACAGGGTAGTGCTGCGTAAACACATTATCTTCAGCTGCATTGGCTTTATGGCATGCAGCACATGCCTCATCTGGCTGAGCTGCAGCACTTGCACTTTCATAGCTCGCAAAACCAAAATAAGCCCAGTTATTAGGGCTATTTGCAAAACGTTTAGAATCTTTTACTGTCGCAGCAATCCCTAAGAATTCACCTTGGAAATAGCCATTTCCACTAGAAGATTCTTTGGTACCAACACTTACCATTTCTTTAACGATAATCGTACCGTCTCGGAAGGTTCCAGTTTGTTTCCAATGAGCCCAACTTGCTGGATCGATATAGACATTATGGAATTCAGGAAATGCTGGATTACCATCATTCATATCCTTAGGTGTGACAGGAGAACCGACAAAAATCCATTCACGATAATTTTTAGGTGTTAATAATTCCCCATCTTTATTAAAATGAGCATAAGTCTTATGATGACCATGGTGCCCATCATGTTGACCTGCAAGAACCTGACCAACCGCCAACCCTGAAACAAAAACTGAAACGAGGCTACATATTAATATTTTTTTAAACTGTGACATAATTAATCCTTAAAATGTAAGTATAAAATTCACAGAGAACAGACAAACAATAAGACTGCTCTCCTGCCTTAATGGTAGTCAGGGTAACGAAACTCGTCAAGGTAAGTTTCGTTTCAATTATTTTTCACTTATTGAACAACAATAAAATCTCGTTGGGCGATCAAATCGGTTGACCCCGATTTCATCCTTTTTGATGTTGGATTGAGCAATTTTTCTTGTTAGCAATTTGTTCACCGACAGAAACCATGGATACGCCTCTCACCCTATGGATGGAGTTAATTTTTAACGCAGTCGCTAATTAATCCATTCACCCAGAGACCATGTCATAGCAACATTCGTTGCAATTGACAAAGAAACAACCAGCATGGCCACGCGGTAATCGATTACTATTAAAAAAATGGATATCTATAGTCAGTTTGATAATTAACTTCCTAAATTTTGTAATGCTTCGAGATTTCCTTTGGCTTCTTCATTACCTTGTGCAGCTGCCTTCTCAAACCAGTGCTTAGCTTTTTCAACATCTCTCGTAATCCCTTCACCAACAAAATACATAACACCTAAATTATTTTGCGCATCGACATTTCCTTGCTCAGCGGCCTTAGTAAACAATTCTACGGCTTTAGCAGGGTCTTTTGGGACACTCTGGCCTTCTGCATACATTAACCCCAAGTTAAATTGGGCTGCAGCATGTCCTTGCTCCGCTGCTCGATAAAACCATGCAGCAGCTGATTCTAAATCATAATCAAGAATTTTTCCTGATGCGTCTCTCGAGATCGCATGCCCCGTATAAAAGAGTGTTCCTAGACTGTTTTGTGCTTCCGCATTACCTGCACTGGCATCTTCACGTAATTTTTGGAACTGTTCATCCGGCGATAATGTACTATCACTTAGCGGTGATATTTTTTTGAGAAGGTCTGCTTTTTCTTCAGATGATAAGCTTTCTTGGAGTACGGATGGCAATTCAGTAATACTCGTTACCTCATCCATTAATTTCATCGAAGCGCTGCCAGTGCCACTTTTATTGGTCGCCGACTCATCACTACAACTGGTGAGTAGCACAATAAATAAAGTACTAACCAAGCTATAAATAAAAAATTTAGAATAAATGTTCACAATTGACCTATACCTATTGTCCAAAAAGTTAATAAAGTCCAAGTTCTATTATAGAAATATCAGTTCTACAAACTGAAAACTCTTCAATGCTCGCTTCTTCAAATTACCGAGCACCTGCTTGCACGAGCAAATCGATGACGCCTTTATGATTATATCTCTTTGCCAGTAATAATGCTGTCGCACCGTTTTCTGCCTCGGCATTAATATCCGCCCCACTAGCAATTAATGTTCGCGTGGTCCCTTGATGGCCATTTTGGGCTGCGAGTATCAAAGCTGTAACACCATTTTCAGCCCTACTATTGATATCAGCGTTGGCTTTAATTAATTGCTGAAGGATAATTTGGAAACCATTCTGAGCAGCTAACATGACAGCGGTTAAACCTTTGTTGGATGTCGCATTCACATTTGCCCCGGCATTGATTAAGATTCGTAAGATTTCTATTCGATTTTTATACGAGGCAAGTAGTAACGGGGTCATACCATCTCCATTTTCTGCACTAATATCTGCTTTTGCTTCCAGTAGCACACGTACTACTTGCTCACGATCATCTTCTGCAGCATACATTAATGCGGTGTAGCCTCTTTCATCCCTGACCTGGACACTTACCCCATGATCTAAAAAGAACTGCACAATTTTATCGTGCCCATTTTTTGCCGCAACCAGATAAGCTCGTTGCATAGCTTCTAATTCAGGTTGGTGTTCTGCTTCTGCAAATAACGTTTTGATGCGACTAAAGTTACCACGTGCCGCCCAATTTACTAACTCGTCACTTTCAATATTGGATGACCACACAGGATTTAATTCTAAAGAAAGCACTAGAACTGTTAATAACAACACCTTGGCTAGCTTTACGACGCTAATCATTCATTTTCTCCTTACTATCTCTCTTCTCTATTAATCTTAATTTTCGCTAATCGCAAAAATTCGTTGATATTCCTTAATGGCAAAACGATCAGTCATACCTGCAATATAATCAGCAATAGCTTGATGGCCATAGTTAGAAAATTTTTGCTGATATTCGTTAGGTAAAAGTCGAACATCAGCACTAAAAGCATCAAAAAGTCGAGTGATCGTATGCTGTGATTTATTACTCATCCGCATCACTTGAAAATGCTTATAAAGATTTTCTCTTAAGAAAGATTTTAGTGCCTGCTGTTCCTTACTTATTTTTCCACTAAATTCAATTAATGGGAGCGCAGCTCGCACCGCTTCAGGGTTTGCTGGTTTGATTGCTGCAATGTTTTGTTTACTCTGCAACGTTAAATCAGTCACTAGGCTATTGATCATACTACGCACTGTTTCATGGATTAGTCGCCTACCTGATATTTCTGGATATTTCTTTTGAACTTCATACAAATGCCGAGCAAAGATATCGATTCCCTGCAGTTGCGCTAGCGTAATCAAGCCAGAACGCAAACCGTCATCGACATCATGATTGTTATATGCAATTTCATCAGCGAGATTTGTAAGTTGCGCTTCAAGCGAAGGTCTTTGTTTTAATATAAAACGTTTCCCTACCTCACCCAGCTTTCGTGCATTCTTGAGTGATGCATGCTTTAAAACCCCTTCTCGAGTCTCAAAACAAAGGTTTAATCCATTAAAAGTAGCATAGCGTTCTTCTAATAAATCAACGACCCTGAGTGATTGAAGATTATGCTCAAATCCCCCATATTCTTGCATACAACGATTAAGTGCTTCCTGCCCTGCATGACCAAATGGGGTGTGCCCTAAATCATGAGCTAAAGCAATGGCTTCGACTAAGTCCTCGTTTAACTGCAAATTGCGTGCAATAGAGCGCCCAATTTGAGCGACTTCTAAGCTGTGAGTAAGCCTCGTACGAAATAAATCACCTTCATGATTAACAAATACTTGTGTTTTATATTCCAGCCGACGAAATGCGGTTGAATGAATAATCCGATCACGATCACGCTGAAACTCACTACGTCCTACAGGAGGATCTTCCTTAAATAAACGTCCTCGTGAATGTTGGCAAGATATGGCATAAGGCGCTAATTCAGTCATTTGCCCCACAAGCTAACATCGTCTCAATCACAAGGGATTCCGGAATATTATCGAAGATCGCTGCTTGACCAATCCGGTTAAGCAATATAAAGCGCATTTTTCCACCTTCTACTTTTTTATCTAATTTCATCAAATCAAAATAGCGATTTGGAGAAATCGCAGGCAAAGAAACGGGCAGATTTGCAAATTTAAATAAATACCGAATACGCACGAGATCCATTTCATTGATTAGATTCATGCGTTTAGATAATTCAGCCGCGACGATTGTTCCAGCCGCAACGGCCTCACCATGTAACCATTGTCCATAGCCCATTGCATTCTCAATCGCATGACCAAAGGTATGTCCTAAATTTAACAATGAACGAACACCATTTTCATGTTCATCTGCTGCCACGATCTCAGCTTTAATTTCACAGCTGCGACAAATTGCTGTATTCAGCGTGGTTAAATCCCGTGTAATCAGCTTATCCATATTTGCTTCGAGCCAATTAAAAAATCCGACATCACGAATTAATCCGTATTTAACAACTTCAGCAAGACCAGATCGAAATTCTCGATCTGGTAGGGTAAACAATGTCGAACTATCCGCTAGCACCAGTAATGGTTGATAAAATGCACCAATCATATTTTTACCTAATGGGTGATTGATTCCTGTTTTACCCCCTACTGATGAATCTACCTGGGCTAATAAGGTCGTTGGGATTTGAACAAAGGGTATCCCCCGCAAATAAGTAGCCGCAGCAAACCCAGTTAGGTCGCCGATTACGCCACCACCCAAAGCGATCAATGTTGTTTTACGTTCACAATTTTGCTTCAGTAATGCATCAAAAATTATATTGAGCGTTTCCCAGTCTTTGTAATTTTCTCCATCCGGTAGAATGATTGCTACAGTACTAATTTGATGATGCTCGAAAGCATTTTTAATTTTTTTCAAATAAAGGGGAGCAACGGTTTCATTAGTTACAATTGCAACACGTTTTTGCTTAAGGTAGGGCAAAATATACTCGACTTGCTCCAATAACCCACTTCCGATATAGATTGGGTAAGATCGATCGGACTGCGGTGATATGAGTTGAACTTTGATCGTTTCGATGTTTGCCATGAATTTCGTACAATGTGTTGTTATTTTAATACTGTTATGTTCTTTCGTTTGCATGCTCCAAATGTGCAGCGTGTTGTTGTTTTACATCGTACATCCGCAGCTTTCGAATCAGTTTATAAACAAGCGATCTGACACCTTGTTTCCCACTATCAATAATAATATCTGCTGTATTCCGATAGAGAAAATCACGATGTTCTAACAATTCAGTGAGTCGCGCATGCTGATCTTCAGTTTGCAATAATGGCCTATTCTTATCTGTACGAGTTCTTCGCAATAATTCATCAACAGATGCACATAAATAAATCACAATTCCATTTTGTTTTAATAGCCTACGATTTTCTTCGTTAAGAATTACACCACCACCAGTTGCCAAAATAATGTTCTCGAGCTTAACGAGGTCTCGCAGTGCCTCCGTTTCACGTTTACGGAATCCGGCTTCTCCTTCAATTTCAAAAATTAATGGAATCTTTACCCCAGTTCTTAACTGAATTTCATGATCCGAGTCCACAAAAATTTTATTTAAGTAGTTTGCTAGTGATTTACCAATCGTAGTTTTCCCAGCCCCCATCATTCCAATCAAAAAAATATTTTTTTTGATTGATTGTGTTTCAATATTTCTTTTATTGAGCGCTTTGGAAAAATGCATTTAAATTGATAAATAATCAAACGGTTTGGGAAGAAGATAATAAGCTCATGAATAAAAAAGATTCAAAACTTCTTTTTAAGTAAGAAAAATAAAAGTGAGTCGTTGCGATAAAAAAAAGTAATGTGAACAATCAGAATAGCTCGAATGATTCTGTGATTAACCCCGCAAACGGAAAGTATACTATATTACGATTAGGGATTTAGCCGAATCAAATATCGTGTTCTCTTAATAGTCATCGAAGGGAACCAAGCGCCTATTCATTAGTCAACTTGATCTAAGAGCCTCTACTAAGTACCCCACCAAGTTAATATTCTTCAAAATTCCTTAAAAGGTATAATAACAAATTAAGAAAAGCGAAAGTTAAGTTGATTATTTCTATGGATACCACTTTTTTTCAGAGAACACCTATTCTCGATGGCGACGACCCCGAAGCGAAACGCGATGAGATACGTCGTTACTTTCATACGACTCTCGATCGGTACGAGCTACTTTTTGAAACTTTGGTAAGCGACGAAGCCTATTACATTAAGCCTATCACGCTGCGCCATCCGCTTATATTTTATTTGGGACATACGGCTACTTTTTTTACGAATAAGCTAATTCTAGCCCGAGTTATCACTCATCGAATCAATCCCAGGTTAGAGTCGATGTTTGCGGTGGGTGTCGATGAAATGAGCTGGGACGATCTAGATACGACCCATTATGATTGGCCGAAGGTTGATGAAGTACGTCACTATCGCAGCATAATGCGGGAAACTATCGATCGGCTGATAACGGAGCTACCAATTACATTACCAATTGGGTGGAATAGTCCTTGGTGGAGCATCATCATGGGTATCGAACATGAGCGCATTCACCTTGAAACATCTTCAGTGCTGATTCGTCAGCATGCTTTAAAATATGTTAAACCGCACCCCCAATGGGAGCCTTGTCGGAAAACAGGAATCGCTCCAGAAAATCAATTAATAACAGTGCCAGCTGGATCGGTGCAAATCGGTAAAAGTATAGCTGATACCACCTATGGTTGGGATAATGAGTATGGTTCACACCATACTGAAATCCCAACTTTCCAGGCTAGCCGTTACTTAGTCAGTAATAAGGAATTCTTGAGCTTTGTAGAAGCTAATGGCTACACTACTGATCAGTATTGGGAACAAGAAGGCCTCGGCTGGCTTCGGCATTCACAAGCACAGCATCCAACTTTCTGGATAAAGCTAGATAACCATTGGCATCTCCGCCTCATGACAGAAATCATCCCAATACCATGGGATTGGCCAGTAGAAGTAAATTATCATGAAGCCAAAGCGTTCTGTAATTGGAAATCAACGCGTGACAAATTACCGGTTCGCCTACCTACTGAAGATGAATGGTATCGACTATACGATAGCTCAAATTTGTCAGATATACCCACCGCCCAGCTTGCATCAGGCAATATTCATCTTGATTATCATGCTTCAAGCTGTCCGGTCAATGAATTCAAGCATGGTGATTTCTTTGATATCGTTGGTAATGTATGGCAATGGACAGAAACGCCTACTTATCCTTTTACAGGATTTGAAGTTCATCCTCACTATGATGATTTTACGACCCCTACTTTTGATGATCGACACAATCTCATCAAAGGTGGCTCATGGATTTCGTGTGGTAATGAGTCATTAAAATCATCACGTTACGCGTTCCGTCGACATTTCTTTCAGCATGCTGGATTTCGCTATGTTGTTACTGAAACACCTGCCCTGATGCAAAATTCTTACTATGAAACAGATAAGTTAATGTCTGAGTATGCTGAATTTCATTATGGAGATAACTATTTTGATGTGCCGAATTTCCCAGCCACATTGGCCAAAATGGCCATTATCGCTATGGGAAATCGACCTGCTCACAAGGCGCTTGATTTAGGTTGTGCTTCGGGGCGCGCAACGTTTGAACTAGCAAAACACTTCGATCACGTTACGGGTGTTGATTTTTCAGCTCGCTTTATCAATCAAGGAGTCCAATTAATTCAGCAAGAGCTACTGCGCTATACCCTCACAGATGAAGGTAATTTAGTTTTTTATAAAGAGAGATCGCTCGCTGGCTTAGGGCTTGAAAACGTAAAGAACAAAGTTGAATTTTTTCAGGGAGACGCTTGCAATCTCAAATCCATCCTCACCGGATATGATCTGATACTTGCTGCAAATTTGATTGATCGCTTGTATGACCCAACCAAATTCCTTGCAAATGTTCATGAGCGCATCAATTTAGGGGGATTACTTCTTATCGCATCACCTTACACTTGGTTAGAAGAGCATACCAAACGAGAGGCTTGGATTGGTGGATATAAGCGAGACGGTGAAAGTTTTACTACGCTAGATGGATTAAAAATGATTCTCGGTGACCATTTCAGGCTGATTCAGGGTCCCCAAGAAGTTCCTTTTGTGATTCGTGAAACGAGACGGAAGTTTCAACATACATTATCTGAAATCACTATCTGGGAAAAAATGGCTTGAGTATTAATTTCGATGAAATTATTCCTAGAATTGGAACAAACTGTACAAAGTTTGACAAACGTTTAGCAGTATTTGGAAATAGCCACGTTATCCCACTGTGGGTGGCTGATATGGATTTTGCTGTTCCTTGTGAAGTGACTGAAGCGCTTATCAGCAGAGCCACACACCCCATCTATGGTTATACGTTTGCGCCAGATAGTTTATACGAGGCTTTAATCAACTGGGTTAAGCAACGTTATGATTGGTCAATTAAACAAGAATGGATTATTCTCTGTCCTGGCGTGGTTCCATCGCTTACTGCTGCAATCCTAGCGCTTTCTCAAACGCATGAATCAACGATTATTCTTCCACCTGTTTACTTCCCTTTTTTTTCGGCAGTTACTAAATCGAATCGACCGCTAAGTTTGTGCCCTTTGCATTATCGCAATCATCGCTATGAAATCGATTTCGATCGTCTAGAAGCATTAGAAAACAACTCGCGGATATTATTATTTTGTTCTCCCCACAACCCTGTAGGTCGGGTGTGGTCCCGATTTGATTTAGAACAATTAATTAAAATCGCTCAGAAAAAGAACTGGATTATCATCTCCGACGAAATCCATGCTGATCTAACCTATCCAGATTACCAACATATTCCGCTTGCACACTTGACAGATGAGACAGCGAATATCATAACTGCCATAGCACCGAGTAAAACGTTTAATATACCAGGGCTTAATCTTTCGGCACTGATCGTTTCCGATGTAAAATTTCGTGAGGCAATCCTCAATTTTTTTGATCAGTTACATATCAATCCAGTAAACCCCTTTAATATCGTAGCATTTGAAACAGCTTATCAAAAAGGAGCTGGTTGGCTAGATGAGCTGACCAGTTACTTGAGCTGCACGCGCGATCAAGTTGATGATTATCTAACTAAATACTTACCCGATATACAACTGGTTAAACCAGAAGGAACTTATCTATTGTGGCTTGATTGCCGTCGGATGAGTATGACGGATTCTGAACTCAAACGCTTTTTTGTTCATCAGGCTGGTGTTGGCCTTAGTCCAGGTATTTTATTTGGCGATGAAGGGAGCGGTTTTATGCGTATGAACATTGGCACGCCTCGATCTAATATCTTGGCGGCACTTGAGAAAATTAAAAAAGCCTATGTTTAGCTACCGCTCTCTTGTTTTACTTTAGTCGATTCAAGAATGAAGAAATACTAGAACTACCCCAAGGTAAGATATCTTCATCTCTTATGAGCTCTGGTAATTTCTTAGCTGACATTTCGCAAACTTCATCATCACCTATTAATAATAATTTCATTTGCGCCTCAAGCACGCAACGAAGCTCCCACAATTGCCCATCAGCACGACTTATATTTTTTGTGATAATGCCGATGGCACCGTCGCAGCCATCTACTTGCCCTTGACATTCTGCCTTCCATGAATTTTCCCACGACTTCTTTTCAGACATAAAAACAATATTCAGCTCCGGATGTGTTTGCTTTAATTGTTCAATCAATTTATCTCTAAGTTCAGTATCTCTAAGTGCAAAGCTAATAAAAACGCGATTTGTCTTATCCATAGGTTTCCTCTCTGACTTATTATTGTTCTAGTGTATTTTTCTCAACGATATCTCTTATTGCGCTCTTGGGCAGCTAAAATCAATATAGCATTCACATTATCAAGCGTCAACGCCGCCCCTTAAGCAGTCCTATTCCAGCAATCGCCATCAAAACCGAAACAATAGGATTCAGTAAGTTAAAGAAAGCATAAGGTGCATAATCCAGCACTGCGATACCGAGTGTCACCGCATAAAAAGCACCTGCTGTGGTCCACGGAATTAAAGGGGTTGTCACGGTAGTGCCTTCTTCAACAGAGCGCGAGAGAATGGCATGGTTTAACTCTAGTTTTGTGTAAAGCGCTTTAAATAATTGGCAATTTAGAATAATCGAAATATAAGCCTCGCCCATCCCTAAATTACTAACCAATCCGGCTGTGATTGTCGTAGCAACTAAGCTACCAACCCGTCTAATTTTGCTAATAAAACTATTGATTAATACCGTCAAGAATTTGGCTTGGTAAAGAATACCGCCTAATGCGAGTGCCATCAGCGATAATATCAATGTCCACGCCATACTATAAATACCCCCTCGGCCTAATAAGGCATCGATGCTTTCTATTCCTGTATTAGCAGGCGTATTTAGCCAAAGAATATTTAATACTTCAACGATCGGTTTATCCTGATACAGAATCGAAATAATAACCGCAATCACAATACTACAAGTCATACAAATTGTAGGTGAAAAACGAAGAAGGCTAAGAACCAGCATACAAGCTAGCGGTAATAAAGTAATCCATAAATTAAGGTAAAATAAGCTTGCCAAGGCAGTTTGAATTGCTGAAATTTGTTCGATTGGCATTTCAGATCCATTCAATTGCCATCCAATCACACTAAATAGACAAAGTGCCAAGATGAAGCTAGGTAGCGTTGTATACAACATCGCATGAATATGCTGATAAAGCCCGACTCCTGCTGTCATTGCAGCAAGGTTGGTCGTATCCGATAATGGTGATAACTTATCACCAAATGTAGCACCTGATACGATCATTCCAGCGGCAAGAAAAATTGGTATATGGATCGCATCAGCTATTCCTATTAAAACAACACCTACCGTTCCAACAGTTCCCCATGACGTTCCCGTCGCAACTGACATCAAACAACACAGTATTAAGCCTATTGGTAAGAAAATTGTAGGAGTTAATAAGGACAAGCCATAGAAAATAAGGCTTGCAATAGTGCCACTGTACATAAAACTAGCGATCACCATCCCCATCAAAATGAAAATATAAATAGCAGGAAGTGCATTATGAATACTATCACTCATCATGCGCTGGATATCGGTATAGCTGTAATTGAGGTAAGCAGCGTGAATACTAACCCAGATTATGCATACAAAAATAAGAACATGAATTGAAATCCCTGCCATAAGCAATCCTAAAGCGATTGTGAGAAAGATTCCAACAATACAAATCAAAGCATGTAATCGAGAGGGTTCGCGAGGTAGTTTAGTCAAAGTGAGTTGATTGGATAACATCCTTCAATTCATAACAGCGAAAGTGAAGCTTTTAAGCAAGGATAATAGAAAATAATTAATGGAAGGACCAGAAGAGTGGTATAAGCAGCGCAGCCCCAGCGCCTAACAAAATATTGAGCGGGATTCCTAGTCGTGCAAAATCACTAAACTTATAGTTCCCTGCGCTATAAACGAGCGTATTCGTTTGATAACCAATGGGTGTTGCAAAACTCATACTTGCAGCAAACATTACACCCACGACAAAAGGTCTTGCATCTACCCCCATGTGATCGGCCATTCCAATGACAATTGGTGTCATCAAAACTGCTACAGCATTATTACTGAGTACTTCAGTAAGAATTGAAGTAAGGAAGATAACAGCAAGCAATATCCACCAGGGATCAAGACCTTGGCCTACACTAAGCAGGCTACGCGCAACCATATCTGCTAATCCAGAGTCGCGCATCGCAATACTAATCGCCAACATACCAAATATCATTACGATGAGTGGCCACTCAATTGCCTTATAAGCTTCATCAGAACGGATACAACCTGTCACTAAAACGATTGCAGCACCGATAATCGCTAAACTCTCTATTGGTAATACTTTAAACGCAGCAAGTAGAATGACGCCTGCCATGGTAGCTAGGGCAATCGGTGCCTTATTTTGCCGGGTACTGGTTACTTTCCCTTCTGTCAATGCAAATAAATCACCATTTTCACAAAAACGTTTAATTTGTGCAGGCGTTCCTTCGACCAATAAAACATCACCAAATTGTAATTGGAAATCATCAACAACATCACCAATACTCGCATCCTTACGATGAACAGCAATCAAATGGATTCCATAACGTGCGAGCAGATCCAAGTCACGAATCGGTCTTTGCACATACCGTGAACTAGAACCTACAATCGCTTCAATAATAACCGCATCTTTACGTCTAAGTGTTTCAAAATCAGGATTAACATTATTTTGTAAACCTATCCAATCTGAAGAATGCAGATCCATCATGGCGCTACTTTTACTATGCACAATCAATCGATCTCCCACTTCGAACCGAGTGTTTTCTGTAGGAGAAGTAATTGCTTCATCCGCTCTAAAAATTTTAAGAATCGTTACCCCAACTTGGTTTAATTTAGCTTCAGCCAACGTTTTGCCAGCAAGCCGCGAATTTTCAGGTACAAATAACTCGGTCATAAAAGCGCGATCGCTTGCCCCCATGAATTGCTGTGCGAGCGTCTCTCGCAATGGTAATAATCTTGGGGCGAGTAGAAAGATAAAGAGATAGCCAATTATTCCTATTACAATTGCAGGCACGGTAATTTCAAACATACCAAAAGGTGCCAAACCCATATCACGCGCGACACCATCGACTAGAATATTGGTTGATGTGCCGATTAAAGTCATCATTCCACCCAGTATCGTTGCATAAGATAAAGGAATTAAAAATCGTGAGGGTGATGATTGAATTTTAACGGCCACAGCGATTACCGCAGGCATCAAAACCATGACAACTGGGGTATTATTAATAAATGGTGATACAGCTAACGCTGTCAGCATGATCATTGCTAATAATTTTTTTTCATTTCTTCCCGCAATACTCGCAATCCACCCAGATAATTTAGCAACACAACCAGTTTTCTCGAGTGCGGCGCTAATAATGAATAATGCTCCCACTGTAATAGGTGCACTGTTACTAAAGACGCTTAACACCTGCTTGCTATCCAACAACCCCAGAATCATCAAAATCGATACGGCAACAACAACAGCAATATCGGGTTTAACCCATTCTTTGATAAACGCAAAAAATAAACCTAGTATCGTTAAGCCAACAATAATTGGATCAATAAGCTCTGAAGTCAAAAATCACCCCATTTTTCATTGCAGAAAATTACAAAAATCGTACATATATATAAGTTAAAGTTACAAAAACTTAACTATCACTGGATTATAGTTATGAAAATATTACGCTTATACTGGATTGTAATTTGCGTTAGCTAAGATTACTAGTTGATTCTCATGAAATCACTTGCTCTTAAGAAAAACCAAGGTATAGTGTTTTAAAGCAATGATTCCAATAGGAATGAGTTACCTAACTATTATTCATATAGTGAGGTTCAATTTTGGTATAACCGTGGATCTAATGGTCCCACGGTTACACATTAATTATTAGGCTGAAGGTCAATGGGCCATATTTCACCCTTTAATTTATTGTGGGATAGCAATCAAACCTATTAATACTTCTATCAGAATTTAATAAAGGAACTATTATATGACAAAGAAAATTGCCCATATTGATGATGATCCCGATATTCGGGATACGGTAAAACGCGTTCTAGAAATGCATGGTTATCAAGTAGAGAGCTATCATACATCAAGTGATTTTATCAACTCACTTAACGATGCCGCAAAAATTCCTGATTTAGCTATACTCGATGTAATGGTCGAATCAATGGACGCTGGTTTAACGACTTATATCCAGCTACATGATCGCTTTCCTAAAATGCACGCAATTTTTATGACTTCTCTAGGGGACACGATCTTGCCTTATTTTGAAAACAAATCGCAAGAATGGGTGTGTATTCTTGAAAAACCAGTCCAACCATCTCTATTACTTACCATCATCCAGGATAGACTCGGTAAAGCTAGCTAGTTACCAAATATTTACCTAATCAGGCAATTACTATGACATCTGCTAATTTTTCTTGGAATCGACCTACTGAGGAATTAAGTTCTACACTTGAAAAAAAGATGACTTATCAAAAATTAGGTGATGGGATCCTAATTAGTAACATTCGATTATTTATTATTTTCAGATGGGCTATCGTTCTTGGGTTAATTTTATTCCAAATTGTTGCCATAGTTGCTTCTGATACGCTTACCCAATTAGGAATAAAAGATCAAGAAGATTGGCCACTTGCTATAACGGTCATTTTGACAATTACAAACATCGCCTACGCATATGCGCTTGATTACTGTCAGCCTTCAAAATATAACACGCCCAGTATAAATATCTGGGTACAGATTATTATTGACTTACTGTGCTTATCCGTTGTCGTCCATTTTGTTGGTAGCACTGAGACGCCCGCTCCATTTTTTTATATTCTCCACATTGCCCTAGCATGTATATTCTTCTCAACTTTAGAAAGCTTGTTTGTAACAGCGATTGTTTCTGCGATGTATTCAATTCTATTGGTTATAGAAAGCGGAATGATTTTCCAAGTACCTCAATCCATGTTAATTGATGCTCACTATTCGGGAGAAAAACTACATAAAGGCCATATTCTAGTTTGGATGACAGCACTTAATACACTTTTCTTGACAGTTTGGTATGTTGTTTCACGCCTGGCTATTATTCTAAGACAACATGAACAGCGTCTGCGTGAAGCTTATGAGCAAATTCATCAAACGCAAATTGCTAAAGATCAATACGCCATGCTAATGACTCACCAACTAAAAGCACCATTAGATGCGATTCGTAGCAAAATCAATTTAATCAATGGCGGTTATTGTGGCCCAGTCCCACAAGAAATAGCAGATGTATTAGATCGTATTGATAAGCGTGGTTCGAGCATGGCGAAACTTATACTCGATGTACTTCGTTTAGAAAGGTTAAAAACTGCAGGAAGGAATCTTGAAGCAATTGAATATGTAAGTATTTCATCTATTATTAATAAATCTGTAGAGAAACTCATACCGGTCGCAGATGCAAGGCAGGTAGAATTGATATTATCAATAGAAGATTTTCGCGCTCATGGCATTGCAGATCAAATCGAAATATTAATCGAAAATATTGTTTCAAACGCAATTTCCTATTCTCATGTAGGAAAATCTGTAGAAATCAGTTCAATAGTCAATAAAAATCAAAACACGGCAGTCGTATCAATAACTGACCATGGAATAGGAATTGAAGAAAAGGACTTACCCAATATTTTTAATGAATATTTTTATTCTCCAAGAGCGGTACTTCATAATCAATCATCGAGTGGTATCGGTTTATCGCTTGTAAAGATTGCGGCCGCCAATAATAACCTGCAACTTAAAGTTACTAGCGAACCTGAAGTAGGCACTACTTTTTTTATAATCTTTACTGACATACAACAAGTTGAGACTCACTGATTTGAATGTAAACGATCAATTAATTCCGATATATGCCAGCTTTTACCTTCTTTTCTCAATTTCTCATGTATGACAAAGAATTTATTATGCAATTAGACCATACGATAAAAGTTTATCTATCAACTAATGAAAGATTCAAGATTATTACATTAATGACGTAAGATTGTTCAGATTCTAGCATTCACGAGGGGATTATCTTGAAAATAAATAAAGTAAATCAGTTATCTACCAATAATAATACCGTAAACAAAGGAAATCAAAGTGAAAAGGTCAGTTCAAGTAAATCTGAAGGAGTGGATGACCAGCAATCAAATGTTCATTTAAGTCCAACTTTTTCAAATTTGAGCGATACCTCAGCGATGAATATCAGCAAAATTGCTGAAATTAAACAAGCAATGACTGAAGGACGTTTCAAAATCAACCCAGAAGTGGTTGCTGATCGTCTATTAGAAACAGTAAAAGAGCTTATTCAGAACAACAAAAAAGTGTAATGCAGCGCTTGATTGCTAAAGACAAAAGAAAGTTACTTGATATCTTAGTGGCAGAACGTAAGGCTATACTTCTAATTATTGATACACTTAAGAAAGAGCAAGAGTCTCTAATTAACGGGAAAGTTGATGATATTTTTAAATTTGCTTCCGAAAAAGATTTCCAACTATATCATTTAAGCAGTCTTTATAAGCAACAATGTGAACTTCTTCAATCTTATGTTTTTTGCACTAAACCAGATAAGAGTATAAGCTACGATTCTACCTTCAATCAGCTATGGATAGATATCCTCAACCTCGTTTCATCTGCAAAACAACTTAATAGCGCAAATGAAACTATTGTTTCTATGAATCTGCAATATTCACAGAATCTTTCTTTTGTCCTTCATAGTAATTACCAAAATCATGTGTTATATAACGCTAGGGGCATAAAAACGTAGTAAAGTAGCCTTCTAAAATTATTTCTCGTTAAATAAATAAAATAATTACTTACTCTCATAAACTAAATTCTTGAGATCATGGTCTAGCAAATGAGTTAATAATCCTTGGCTCGACTCCTCTACTAAATCTAGAACGCGTTCAAAACCATAGCTCCCTCCATAGTAAGGATCATCAATTTCCTGGAGGGTATCCCACTGACTACTATATTTCATAAATAAATCGAGTTTATAGTGATGCGTTGGAGGACAACGATCTCTAAGAATCTCAAGGTTATCTTTATCCATTGCTAGAATATAATGAAATCTTACAAAATCTTTACTTTCTACCGACCGCGCTTTCAACTCATGCATGCTATAACCTCTTTTTTTTGCCACATTCTGCGCCCTTTTATCTGGAGGTTCGTTGGTATGATAGGCGTGCGTGCCCGCAGAGTCCACATATATAAGATTCTCAAGCCCAGCCGCCTGCACATATTGCTTAAATACTGCATCTGCTGTTGGTGATCGACAGATATTGCCCATGCATACAAAAAGAATATTGACTTTTTTATCGTGAATCATTTAGTTTTTCTTAATATTATTCTTATTATTAGATTAGAAAAAGTTACCAAGGAGTAAATTAATCTACTTACCCACCGCTCAGCTTATTATTCTAGAAAAAATTAAGCTAACTTTCATCAACTATCCACAAAAAAATATCAATCTGTCCGTATTCACTTCAAGATCACAACTCTTCAAAATAGCTTAGTTGTACTAGTTTAGTCTGTACTCGCTCCAATTTTATAAAACGCTAAATTAAATTTTAATTCGATCATCCTTTTAGTTTTTCTCTCAAAATTGTATTAACTTGCATAGGATTTGCTTTACCCTTTGAAGCTTTCATAACCTGCCCTACCAAAGAATTGAAAGCTTTTTCTTTACCATTTTTGTAATCATTAACTTGTTGAAGATTCGCTTCTAAAACAGCATCAATCAGTTTCTCTATCTCGCTTTGATTCGAAACCTGTATTAAACCCTTAGCAGCAATAATCCTGTCTACATCTCCAGCATGTTCTCCTTGCCACATACTCTCAAAAACAATTTTTGCCGCTTTGCCTGAAATAGTTCCATCAATAATTCTCTGAAGCAATCTACTCAATTGTTCAGGTTTAATAGAACAATTTAATATCTCAGAATTTTCCTTATTAAGCTTGCCAATTAATTCACCCATAATCCAATTTGCACAAAGTTTGGGCTGATCCGGCAAAGATTGAACCATAACTTCAAAATAATCTGAGACTGCTTTGCTCGTAGTCAACACCGCGGCATCATAATCTGATAGGGCATAATCACCCTGATATCGAATTCGTTTCGCCTCAGGTAATTCTGGAAGCTGTTGCTTAATTTGTTCAATCAATTCCGGTGATATTACTAACGGTAACAAATCAGGATCTGGGAAATACCGATAATCATGTGCATCTTCTTTACTGCGCATAGTTCGAGTTTCATCTTCATTGGCATCATAAAGCCGCGTTTCTTGTATTATCCTACCACCATCTTCTAAGATCTCGATTTGTCTCTTTACTTCATATTCGATAGCTTTCTCAAGAAAGCGAAAGGAATTTAAATTTTTGATTTCACAACGTGTACCCAATTTGTCAGTACCATAGGGCCTTACTGATACATTAGCATCACATCTAAATGAGCCTTCTTGCATATTCCCATCACAAATTTCCACCCATTGAACGAGTGCATGCAATGATTTAGCATAAGCTACTGCTTCAGCACTACTTCGCATATCAGGCTCCGAAACAATTTCAAGCAAGGGTGTTCCAGCCCGATTTAAATCAATTCCACTCATCCCATGAAAATCCTCGTGTAATGATTTTCCAGCATCTTCTTCTAAGTGAGCGCGAGTGAGTCTAACAATTTTTGCTTTATCGCCAATTTGGATCGTTACGCTACCACCTTGCACAATCGGTATTTCATATTGACTAATTTGATAACCTTTTGGTAAATCAGGGTAAAAATAATTTTTTCTTGCAAAAATCGAAGGCGAATTAATTGCTGCTCCGACTGCAAGTCCAAACTTTATCGCACGCTCTACTGCTCCAATATTGAGAACTGGCAAAACACCTGGTAGCGCAATATCAATCCCACAAGCCTGAGTATTGGGTTCCGCTCCATAAAGAGTGGGGGCACCAGAAAAAATCTTGGCCTTTGTGGAAAGTTGTGCGTGTACTTCAAGACCGATAACTGTTTCCCATTGCATGAACAATAAACCTTTTTAACAAATAATCGATTACTCAGGTTATTTTATTGGAACTTGTAAATGCCAATCAGTTACTTTCTGATACTGATGTGCAACATTTAACATTTGAGCTTCCTTAAAATAATTCCCAATAATTTGTAATCCAATCGGCCTACCTTTCTTCCCGAAGCCTATAGGAATGGACATACCAGGCAATCCTGCCAAATTCACAGAACTAGTATAAATATCTGACAAATACATTTGAATAGGATCATCACTTTTCTCTCCTAAATCAAATGCAACTGTAGGTGTTGTTGGACCCATCAGCACATCGCACCGTTTAAAAACATCCGTAAAATCATTTGCAATCAAACGTCGCAATTTCTGAGCTTTAATATAGTAAGCATCATAATAACCATGTGAAAGTACATAAGTCCCAATCAGTATTCGACGTTTAACCTCTTGACCAAAACCCTGCGTTCGAGTTTTCTTATACATATCATCAAGATTTACGTATTGTTTAGCGCGATAGCCATATCGCACTCCATCAAACCGCGATAAATTACTGGATGCTTCAGCCGGCGCGATCACATAATAAACAGGAATCGAAAGTCCAGCGTTTGGTAGTGAAACCTCAATAACACTCGCACCAAGTTTCTGATATTCTTCAATCGCTTGAGTAACCGCGTGTGCCACCTCGTCGTTTAAACCTTGATCAAAATATTCTTTGGGCAAACCAATACGTAATCCAGCAAGTGGTTTTTCTAAATCACGGCGGTAATCTTCAATCTCTCGCTGTAAACTTGTAGAATCACGCTCATCAAACCCAACCATAACATTTAGCATCAATGCTAAGTCTTCAGCTGATTTAGCCATAGGCCCGCCTTGATCAAGGCTTGAAGCAAAAGCAATCATCCCGAAACGGGAAACAAGTCCATAGGTAGGCTTGATACCTGAAATACCGCATAATGCGGCGGGTTGTCTAATTGATCCACCAGTATCCGTACCAGTTGCAGCTGGCGCCATTCCTGCCGCAACAGCACAAGCAGACCCCCCTGAACTCCCTCCTGGAACAGCATGAATATCCCATGGATTCTTAACAGGACCAAAAAAAGAAGTCTCATTACTCGAACCCATCGCAAATTCATCCATGTTAGTCTTACCAATATTAACAGCACCAATTTGATTAAAGCGTTCAATAACCGTAGCATTATAAGGCGCTGTAAAATTAGCTAACATCTTTGATCCACATGTAGTTAACCAGCCTTTAGTACAAAAAATATCTTTTTGAGCGATCGGAATCCCTGTCAATGGTGAAGCATTCCCAGCCGCAATTAATTGATCGGCCATTCGCGCTTGTTCAAGACTCAACGCCTCATTGGTTGTAATAAATGCATTGAGCTTAGCATTCAGAGATCGAATTCGATTAAGGTATTCTGTTGTTAATTCAACACTCGAAATTTTTTTATCGTTTAATTGAGCAGATAAATACTTAAGGCTTTGACCTAACATAACACTTCTAAAATAAAGAGAAAAATAACGGAGCAGTACTCAGCATGAATTATTCAATGACCTTGGGAACTAAATAGAGCCCTGTTTCTACTTGCGGTGCAATCGATTGGAAAAGCTCATGCTGATCAAATTCAGAAACGACATCTTGACGTAAGCGCAATTTCATTTCTTGTGCATGACTCATCGGTTCGATAGCTGCGGTATCTACTGTTTGCATTTGTTCGATTAAATTGAAAATATTGGATAACTGTCCTAATACGGCTTCTGCTTCGTCGGTTTGGATTTCAATCCGAGCTAAATCCGCAATTCTATAGACATCAGTAAGTAAAATTTTCATCTGTGATTCGGCGCTTTATCTTAAAATGGGTAATAGAGTATCATGACATATCTGATGAACGCATATATTTTACACGTCACACATTAGTATTGCTGCAATAGCATTTATTTATCAAAATCTGTCATCTTTAATGGAAATTTCACCAATATGTTTAACCTCCTGAACAATAACTTTTTAGGGAATTACTTTTCAACTGATATGGCAGTCGATTTAGGTACAGCCAATACCTTGATTCATGTCCGGGGGCGCGGTATTGTTCTGAATGAACCCTCTGTCGTTGCTATTCGGCAAGAAGGCGGTTCAAGTGGTAGAAAAGTCATTCAAGAAGTCGGTTTAGCTGCAAAACTGATGTTAGGAAGAACTCCCGGAAACATTACCGCCATTCGACCCATGAAAGATGGCGTAATTGCTGATTACACCGTAACTGAGCAAATGCTCAAGCAATTTATTCGTAAAGTAAATCCACCCAGACTCTTTTCTGCAAACCCCCGCATTGTTATTTCAGTTCCCTGCGGTTCAACTCAAGTTGAAAGGAGAGCGATCCGGGAAGCTGCAATTGGTGCAGGCGCTAGAAAAGTCGAACTCATAGAAGAACCTATGGCCGCAGCTATTGGAGCTGAGTTACCCGTTGAAACTCCCACCGGATCAATGGTCGTCGATATTGGCGGAGGAACGACTGAAGTTGCAGTTATTTCTTTGGGTGGCGTTGTTTACTCGAATTCCGTTCGTGTAGGTGGAGATAAATTTGATGAAGCTATTATCAATTATATTCGGCGCAACTATGGAATGATGATTGGTGAAGCAACGGCTGAATTAATTAAAACACAAATTGGTTCTGCTTACCCTGGCTCTGAAGTTCGTGATATTGAAGTTAAAGGACGTAATTTAGCAGAAGGAATACCTCGGAGCTTTACAATTTCCAGTAATGAAATCATGGAAGCCTTAACTGAACCGCTTAACAATATCGTAAGTGCCGTCAAAACTGCTCTAGAGCACACACCACCCGAGCTAGGCGCTGATATTGCAGAAATGGGAATGGTTATGACGGGAGGAGGTGCACTACTTAGAGATATCGATCGATTGCTAATGGAAGAAACTGGGTTGTCAGTCGTGATAGCAGACGATCCGCTGACTTGTGTCGTTCGGGGAGCAGGCATAGCGCTAGAAAATATTGACCACTCTATTGGAATTTTTGCTCGTGACTAGTAAATGCATAAAGTCATGGCGTCATATCGTCTCATCAATCTAAGTAAAATCAGTGTTTATATCAAATAAACGCAAGATACATTTTTTAGTCTAGAGCAGAGCAATTAATGGAATCAGTCCCACAGTTTTTCAGGACGGGCCCCGGTCCACAAGCGCGTTTATTCTTTTTTTCCTTGCTATCCATTTTACTCATGATTGTTGATTTACGATTTGAAAGCTTACATAAAATGAGGCAAGCAATCAGTGTCATTCTCTATCCCTTACAAAGAATTGCTTTAGCGCCTGCTAGTCTCTATGATCAAGTCGGTACCCTAATTGAAGATTTACGTTTATCGAAAGAAATTAACTATCTCAGACAACAATATTTTCTTTATCAGCAGCAATTTTCACGATTACAAATTCTTGAAGAAGAAAATACACACTTAAGGCGATTATTAAATGCTGCCAAACAAACTGAGGTTAAGTCGGTTATGGCAGAAATTCTTTATATTCCCCGTGATCCTTTCAAAAGGAAAATTATTTTGAATAGAGGCACTTCAGATGGAATTGAAGCTGGTCAAGTTGTGGTTGATGATTTAGGCGTCATTGGGCAAGTCACTCAAATTTTTCCATGGTCTGCTGAAGTAACCTTAATCACAGATAAGGATCATGCTGTCCCAATCCAAGTTGCTCGAAATGGGTTACGTTCCATTATTTCCGGCGTTGGTAAAAACAATGAATTAGAGTTACGCTATTTATCCATTAATGCAGACGTACAAGTTAACGACTTATTAGTTACATCAGGAATTGGAGGAGTTTACCCACCGGGATTACCTGTTGCAAAAGTAGAAAAAATCGAGCACGATCGATCCTATAATTTTTCCCGAATTACCTGTATACCCATTGCAGGTGTCGATAGGAATCGGCATGTATTAATCCTTTCGATGCCTTTGTCCGAACCAGAATCAACGAATAATAGTAATACCACAGAATCAAAATCGTAAGACTAAAGGCAAATAGCATGTCGAAAGATTATCTCGAGAAGGAATTACCACTAGAAGCAAAGCGTCGCTTTATATTCATAAGCTTAGTTATTGCGTTCATTGTCAATCTTTTCCCATTACAAGAAATAATCTTTTTATTACGTCCTGATTTTGTAGCGCTAACATTACTTTTTTGGAATATCAACCAGCCCCACCAAGCAGGAATGAGTGTGGCTTTTACTTCAGGGATTATCATGGATGTATGCAATAGCAGCATCTTAGGTCAACACGCGCTTGCTTATTGTTTTATGTCATTTCTCGCAATCATCTTACATCGGCGCCTGGTATTGTTTAGCATCTTTCAGCAAGCACCGCAAATTTTTTGGATTTTGCTGCTTACTCAAGTAATTATCTACATTTCAGGAACAATAACAGGCTCATATCACTCCGATTGGTATTTCTTTCTTTCCAGTGTAACAGGTGCTCTAATTTGGCCAATCATTGCGTTAATATTAGGTATATTACAGAGACCTGAAATAGATCCTAATGCGTTATGAATCAAGTCATCGAATTACGTAACCATTTACTTGAGTTACGTCATTTTCATATAAGACTTGCTGTCGCCGCGATTTTCGTTACGCTATTATTTCTCGTTCTATTTTCGCGTTTCTTTTATTTGCAGGTTCTGCGAAGCGATCATTTTACCACCTTAGCTGAAGCAAACCGCATAACCATTTTACCTTTAGTCCCCAATAGAGGATTAATTTATGATCGACATGGTGAGATTCTTGCACAAAATCTAACCACCTATGTATTAGAAATTGTTCCTGACAAAATACGCGATTTAGATTTGGTAATCGATGAGCTTTCCAAACTCATTGAAATAACACCCGTCGATCGCCGGCGTTTTGAAAAATTGCGCAAAGAAAATACTCGATTTAAAAACCTACCCATTCGAACTCACCTATCCGATGTGGAAGTTGCACGTTTTGCAGCCAATCGTTATCGATTTCCCGGTATGGAAATTAATGCGCGCTTACTTCGTCACTACCCTCATGCAGAATTAGTTTCGCATGTCATCGGCTATATCGGGCGTATTAGTGATAAAGATCTTGAACTACTTGAAAGCAATAATGCGTTAGAAAATTATCGCGGGTCTTCTCATATAGGAAGAATCGGTATTGAACAGAGCTATGAAAAAGAATTACATGGCATTACCGGATTTGAACAAGTAGAAACAGATGTTGCTGGTAGATCAGTCAGAACGTTATCACGAATATTACCCATCGCTGGAAGCGATTTAATTCTTTCCCTAGACTTAAAACTTCAGCAAGCAGCAGAACGTGCATTTGGAGAATATCGTGGGGCTCTCATCGCAATGGATCCCAACACTGGCGAAATTTTAGCATTTGTCAGTAAACCTGGATTCGATCCCAATTTATTTGTTGATGGTATTGATCACATCAATTGGAAGCTGTTGAATGAATCGATCGATAAACCCCTCAATAATCGTGCATTACGGGGTGTATATCCCCCTGGTTCTACTTATAAACCTTTTATGGCGCTTGCTGCATTAGAATTAGGCAAGCGATCACCGGATTATGCTATCAACGATCCTGGTTTTTTTAGTTTACCGGGTAGCAAACATCGATTCCGTGATTGGAGGGCTGGTGGTCACGGTAGAGTAAATCTTCACAAATCACTCGTAGTTTCCTGTGATACCTATTACTATATGTTAGCCAATGACCTCGGCATTAACGCTATTCATAATTTCATGGGCCAATTTGGATTTGGTAAAAAAACCGAAATTGATATTCCAGGTGAAATTGTTGGATTATCACCTTCCCCTGAGTGGAAAATGAAACGCTTCAAACAAAATTGGTTTCCCGGTGATACTATATCAATTGGTATTGGGCAAGGATACAATTTAGCAACCCCGCTACAATTAACATTTGCTACCATGATTCTTGCAAATAATGGTCATGCCTTTCGTCCTCATTTTGTTAGGCAAATACATGACAGTAAAACGGGGCGTTTATACGAAAATATGATCAAACAACTTTACCCTCTTAATTTAAAAAACGAAAATTTGATGCGTGTTCGGAATGCTTTGGTTGATGTAACACGTCCAGGCGGTACTGCTGCAAGGGCTGGCGCTAATGCCAGTTATACATTTGCTGGAAAAACAGGCACCTCTCAGGTCATCAATATCAAACAAGGTGAGCGCTATGTTGCAAGCAAAATAAATGAGCGTCACCGCGATCACGCGATGTTTATTGCTTATGCTCCTGCTGAAGCGCCCAAAATTGTGGTAACGGTTTTAGTTGAAAATGGCGGTTCTGGCGGATCTACTGCCGCACCCATTGCCCGGAAAGTGTTTGATTATTATCTATTAGGGCAAATGCCAGAGCCTCTACAATCGGATAGCGTTAATAATCGCCGTGACTAATTCACGTTTCATCATAATTTGTTAATTACAATCGTTTCGATAACTCAGATAACCCACTAACCCTTTAACGCTCCCGAATGGAAAGCATTAATCGATTCTGGCAATACTGCACGCGCTACATTGATGGCTTCTTACTAGGTGCTATTTCTTTATTGATGATAACAGGCCTAATCGTGCTCTACAGTGCAAGTGGCGGTAACTTCAGTCGGGTAAGTAGCCAATTTGTAAATATGCTTATTGCTGTTTTTATTATGTGGAGTATCGCAAACATCCCACTCCAACAATTAATGCGACTTGCGCTACCATTATATTTTATCGGTATCATCTTATTAATTGCTGTAGCACTCTTTGGTGAGGTTCAGAATGGTGCACGACGCTGGTTAAATATCGGTATTACTCGCATCCAGCCTTCTGAATTGTTAAAAATAGCGGTCCCGCTTATGATGGCTTGGTATTTTGAAAAAACAGAAATAAAGCTACGTCTTCGGGATTATGCAGGCGGTGCACTTATTTTAATATTACCGATATTGTTAATTGCTCGCCAACCTGATCTTGGGACTGCAATATTAATTAGCGCGAGTGGATTTTACGTACTCTATTTTGCCGGGTTATCTTGGCGAGTAATGGGAAGTCTTGCTGTTATTGCGGCGGCGGCAATTCCTTTATTCTGGTCATTGGGGATGCGCGATTATCAACGTAAACGTGTCCTAACGATGTTAGACCCATCCCAAGATGCGCTTGGGGCTGGCTATCATATTATTCAATCGAATATCGCGATTGGGTCGGGTGGTATTACTGGGAAAGGATGGCAGAATGGTACGCAATCTCAACTTGACTTCTTGCCTGAGCAAAGTACGGATTTCATTTTTGCTGTATTCTCAGAAGAATTTGGGTTGATAGGCAATAGCTTATTACTGTTACTTTATCTCATCATTATCGGACGTTGCATCTATATAACTGCCAATGCACCCACGCAATTTACGCGTCTTGTTGCGGGTTCGATTACACTGACTTTCTTCACATACGTATTTGTTAATATGGGCATGGTCAGTGGTATCTTACCGGTCGTGGGTGTTCCACTACCATTAATTAGCTACGGTGGTACGTCATTGGTTACCATGCTCTTGGGATTTGGTATCCTCATGAGTATCCAAACCCACCCTAAGTTAGTCAAGACATGAGGCGCTTTAAATGCATTTAAAGAAAGATTTTTTTAATAACAACCTTAATTGGCTTAACTTCTTCTTAGTTATCACACTCCTTTATGGTTGTAGTAGTCCTTCCCCTTACGTTCGCTCAGGTGAAAAAATATCGCTGGTTCCATCTAACTCACCGACAGTAACACAAGGCAAGAATTATTATCTTGATGACGGCCCTGAAGAAAATCCACCAACCAACTTAGACGCCATCCCCAGCGCAAATCCTCAGCCAGAAACAATCAGGCCTGCTAACATGCGGCCTTATATGGTTTTTGGACAAACCTACACACCGATGAAGCGTATCGAGCCTTACAAGCAACAGGGTATCGCGTCTTGGTATGGCCGCCGTTTCCACGGCAAACCGACTGCTTCTGGTGAAGTTTATGACATGTATGGCATGACAGCTGCTCACCCTACTTTACCGATCCCCAGCTATGCGCGTATTACAAATCTGAATAACGGTAGATCCATTGTTGTTCGAATCAATGATCGAGGCCCTTTTATTGCAAATCGACTTATTGACCTATCCTATACCGCAGCCTACCAACTTAATATTCTTGCAAATGGGAGTGGGCCCGTTGAAGTAGAAAGTATCATTCCTCAAAATGATCAATTTGTTTCAAATCGTTTGAATCAGCCGATAAAAACTACGCCTATTAACCAAGTTAACCAAATATTTTTACAATTAGGTGCATTTGGTTCAAAACATAATGCAGATAAATACTTGTCACAAATCCGTCAGGAACTCGCATCGATTGGAGAAAATATAAATATCACGCAAGAAGGAAATTTATATAAAGTACATATCGGACCCTATACCAATCATGCCTCAGCTAAAGAAATCGCTCATGAAATTTTGCAGCGCATTGCGATTAAACCCTTACTTACTATGCGCTAATAATTCAATACCTTGTAACTATCACTGATACCAATAACGTCGTTTGCTTTCTCGCCAACTTTTAGCCGCAAAACCATGTTGAGAGAATTGCAGTGTAATGGCTCCATGGTGATCGCTACGCATCATCTGACTTCCGATTGCCTGATAACGTTTAACCACCGCTTGATTAGGATGCTTTAAATGATTGCGGTAACCCACTGTAAAGATAGTTAATTGCGGATTAACGCTTTCAATGAAAACAGCCTGAGAAGAAGTTTTACTTCCATGATGCGGTGCAATCAAAACAGTTGATGGCAATAGATGAGAAAAGTATCTTAATAAATCTAATTCAGCTTCTTTTTCAATATCTGCTGGAATAAGTATACTGTACCCCGCCGCAGTAGTTATCTTTAATACACAGCTCGAATTATTCTGCCTACTTCGATATACCCTCTGTTTAAACTCAGATGATAAAGGATAAAGAAATTCAAATAAAACACCATCCCATATCCAGGCATCACCCACCTGACAAAACTGACGATGCGGAACAGCAGATAAGACTGGATGACCTAAGTCTACTGACGACACAATCGTTTTAACGGGTATCCCTGCTAAGATTGATATCAATCCACCACTATGATCTGAATCAGCATGGGAGATCACTAACTGATCGATATATTGAATCCCTGCACCGCGTATAAAAGGAATAATGATCCGTTCACCACTATCGCTATCCCCATAACGCGGCCCAGTATCAAACAGTAGCACATGATTTTCAGTTTGAACCACAATGGATAATCCCTGCCCCACATCTAATACCGTTACCCATAATGCCCCTTGATTTGGTTTGGCGGGTGAAATTAGAAATAAGGGTAGTAAACCGATAATACCCAACCATCGCGAAGGAAAACCCGACGTTAAGAATAAACGCTTTCCGCCAGGTAGAAAGAACCAGGCGATTCCCAGCAATCCAACCACGATAGCCCATAAAGGAGGCTGATGCTGTTGCCAAATAGTATCGGCTAACTCACTAAGCCCTTGCAATAACGCCATGCCTCCTGTTAATGCAAGGTGGGCTGGAGCCAGTAAAAAATCGAATAGTGGTATCACTGAAATCACCGCCAGGGGCACCACAGCGATGCTGACGAGAGGGATCATAACTGCATTGGCAATCGGGGATATCAGTGAAAATTGATGGAAAAAGATCAGCGAGCAAGGGATGAGGCCGATGGTAATGACCCACTGAATAGTGATCCAACTGCTGATTTTATGGGACTTTAAATTGCCAATTCGATTACTTGCAATATAGGCAATCCAGCCCATTGCGCCAAACGATAACCAAAACCCGGGCGATGTAACGCTCCAGGGATCTAATAGCACGACGATAACCAATGCCCATTTGAGCAGCGTAAAAATAGCAATGCGACGATCCTGCCATAACCCGATTGCAACCACGAAAAGCATTAAGAATGCACGGCGTGCCGGTATAGCAAATCCTGAAAGTAATACATATCCCAACGCAATGATCAGTCCTGCACCTAATGCAAATTTACGCGCTGGTAATCGCGCGATGAGCCATGGAAACCGACACCATAGCCAATAGAAAAAAGTAAACGCAATCCCAGAAATCATTGTGACATGCAGCCCAGAAATTGCCATTAAATGGCTAGTGCCGGTCTGGATAAATAATTTCCATTGATCTTTGGGAATGGAACGTTGATCACCAATCGCCAGTGCGATCAAAACTTCGGTATAAGGATGATCCGATAACACCGCTTTAAACCGCTTACGGATTTGATCTCGCAATTGCTCAATGAAATAAAATAGTTTATATACTTTTTCATTGAGACGAATATTCTGATCTGAATAGCGAACATAGCCAATCGCCCGGATATTACGTTCTAGATACTTTATTTCCGTATCCGCCACATAAGGGTTAGCATTTCCATGAGGGCGCTTTAACCGAACCACCAATTGCCATCGCTCCCCAGGTTGAACTGTAATCATTCTTTGCTGATGTTGATACCAGGTAATTAAAATATGCTCGGGTACGTGAGCACCTTCCGTTTGAATTTTTTCGATATCAAACTGGAAGCGCGTACCTTGCTGATTGATTTCTGGTATCTTTGCAATCACCCCGGTCACGACAATATCACGACCTTCCCACGCTTCTGGTAATTCATCCGCTAAACGCCAATGCGCATTAAACGCTGCCCAAAGAAAACCTAAAGCAAGAAAAAAACAAAAAATAAGGAGCGCGTTAATCAATCTTGCAAGCGGAGCGCTGTAATTGGCAGAGTAAATAATTAAAACTGCTAATAATGGAATTGTCCAAGCGACTGAATTTTCTGGTAAAGTTGCTTGCTGCTGTAGCCAACAAACACCTGTCACGAATCCTAAACTTTTAAGAGGATTAAGTAACTGCGTAACGATTTCAATTACCCTAATCTTTGTTAACATTGAAGCGAACGTTAAATACTGCGTTTGCAAGTAAAAATAAAAGAAATTTCAAAATTCACACGACTGACATTAACGCGAAATAACAATTTACGGTTAAAATGCACAATTTAATAATAAGAGGCTAGCTATGTTTCGAATTGCTCCCAGTATTCTGTCTGCAAATTTTGCAAAGCTTGGTGAAGAAATCACCAATGTATTAGATTCCGGTGCAGATATTATTCATTTTGATGTAATGGATAATCACTACGTACCGAATTTAACAATCGGCCCACTGGTGTGTGAAGCAATTCGCCCGCTTACTAAAGCAATGATTGATGTTCATTTAATGGTAGAGCCCGTTGATCGCATTGTTCCTGATTTCGCAAAAGCTGGCGCAAATATCATTTCATTTCATCCAGAAGCTTCTAATCATATCGATCGTACGATTGGTTTAATTAAAGAACAAGGTTGCAAAGCAGGGCTAGTTTTCAATCCCGCTACCCCATTAAGTTACCTCGATCATATTTTGGATAAACTAGATTTGATTTTAATCATGTCAGTTAACCCCGGGTTTGGTGGTCAAAAATTTATTCCGGAAGCGCTTAATAAACTCCAAGCTGTCCGTAAACGAATCGATACCAGTGGTAAAAAAGATATCTTGCTGGAAATCGATGGCGGGGTAAAAGTAGATAATATTGCTGAAATTGCTCGTGCAGGTGCTGACACTTTTGTTGCAGGTTCTGCAATTTATGGGGCTGGAAAGGATAGTGACCCGCATCGTTATGATACGGTACTCGCTGCCATGCGCAGTGAATTGGCAAAAGTAAAAGCATAAGTGATCAGTTCAAAAGATTTACTGTTGATCGTATTCAATCATAAAAATAACAATTTCCTATGACACACGCTGCTCCCCATCAACAGATTTATCTAAAAAAAGAACTGCCTCACCCACTTGCCATTAAAGCTGTCGTCATCGATCTCGATGGTACCTTGCTGGATACTGCCATGGATCTGGCGACAGCAGCCAATCTTATGTTGGTCGAATTAGGAAAACCGGAATTACCGTTTGCAACCATCCAATCTTTTATTGGGAAAGGGATACATAAACTTGTCAAACGTTCATTAACCAATCACTTAGACGTTGAACCTGATTTAGCCTTATTCGAGAAAGCGTTACCTATTTATGAGCATCATTATCGAGAAAATCTCAGTAAACATACTCGCCCCTATCCAGGCGTTGTCGATGGGTTAAAAGCGCTGCGACAAAAGGGGTTTCGTTTGGCTTGTATCACCAATAAAGCTGAAGCATTTACCCTACCCTTATTAAAAGCAACTCACTTATTCGATTATTTTGAACTGATCTTATCGGGCGATAGCTTATCAAAGAAAAAACCTGATCCACTGCCTTTATTACATGCGTGCCAATTTTTTCAGATTGAACGCCATCAATTATTACTGATCGGTGATTCGTTAAATGATGCCACCGCAGCACGTGCAGCAGGTTGTGCAATTTTTTGTGTACCTTACGGTTATAATGAGGGACAAGACGTGAAGGCGCTCGATTGCGATGCAATCGTGCCATCGATTATTGCCGCAGCAGAAATCATTGAAAGCGCGTAACACCGCAGCCACTCACTGTCAATTTCCTTGATAACACTCAGCTCCTCAACACGATTTAACTATTACTATTCTGCTAATCTGTATAAATCATGAATGAAGATAAATTTAATGAGCTAGCAGCACAAGGTTATAACTACATTCCTTTCGTGCTCGAAACCTTCGCTGATTTAGACACGCCACTTTCGATCTACCTCAAATTAGCTAATCAACCTTTCTCGTATTTGCTTGAATCGGTGTTAGGGGGTGAACGATTTGGTCGATACTCCGTGGTAGGCTTACCAGCTAGAACGCGTTTAGAAGTTTTTAACCAGCAAATCAACGTTATTAATGGTACCGAAAAAGAAATTCATCAGGTAACTAATGTTTTGGGTTTTATTGAGTCCTATTTAGCAAATTATAAAATTGCACCGAATGATGACTTTGATTTACCTCGATTCTACGGGGGATTGGTAGGTTACTTTGGCTACGATACGATACGCTATATCGAACCCAAGCTTAGTCATTGCGCAAAGCCAGATACACTCAATACGCCTGATATCCTGCTGCTCTTATCGGAAGAACTCGTCGTCATTGATAATCTCGCTGGAAAAATTTATCTTATTGTTTTCATCAATCCTAATACCGATCGCGCTTATCAAACAGGTAAAGAGCGAATAAAAGTGCTGTTACAACAGCTCCGGCAGCCGATTACAGTTCCTTTCGAATCACCTCACTCACCCGGTACTGCAACCAGTGAATTTTCAGAATCAGCGTTTATTCAAGCCATCGAACGGGCAAAGCAATATATTGTCGATGGGGATATCATGCAAGTAGTGCTTTCACAGCGCACTAGCTTACCTTACGCAGCTTCCCCGCTTGCCTTGTACCGGGCATTACGCAGCTTAAACCCATCTCCTTATATGTTTTACTACCATTTAGGAGATTTTCATATTGTAGGCGCCTCACCTGAAATCTTAGTCAGACTTGAGAAAAATGTAGTTACAGTCCGCCCTATTGCTGGAACCCGCCCGCGGGGTAAACATTTCCAGGAAGATCAAACGTTCGCAACCGAACTATTAGCTGACCCCAAAGAACGTGCAGAACACGTCATGTTGATGGATTTGGGGCGCAATGACATTGGTCGAGTTGCTCAAACGGGCACCGTAAAGATAACCGAAAATATGACTATTGAACGATACTCCCATGTAATGCATATCGTTTCCAATGTCGAAGGGCAACTCAAGCCAAATTTAACTGCGATTGATGTATTGCGTGCAACCTTTCCCGCTGGCACTGTTAGCGGCGCACCTAAAATTAGGGCGATGGAAATCATCGATGAACTTGAAATCTCCAAGCGTGGTATCTATGCAGGAGCCGTAGGTTACCTCGGATTCAATGGTGATATGGATCTTGCTATAGCCATTCGCACGGGTGTTATTCAGAATGGTAAATTATATATACAAGCCGGTGCTGGTATTGTTGCTGATTCAGTGCCGCATAATGAATGGGTAGAAACACAAAATAAAGCGAAAGCATTGCTACGGGCAGCAGAAATTGCTGAAAAAGGGCTTGATAGTAAAATAGAGTAGCGCAAACTACTTTTAGACAACGATCGAAGATTTATTTTAGCGCATCGATAAAAACAATCTGGAGAAGTGACCGAGCGGCTTAAGGTGCACGCCTGGAAAGCGTGTGTACGCTTTAAAACGTACCGCGGGTTCGAATCCCGCCTTCTCCGCCAATTATATTTCCATACAAATCTATAACAGTCCAATTAACATAGTGTTTAAGCAGTTATTAATGAATTTCAATTCCGTATTAATCCAGAATAATCCGCTAGAGGCCGATAAAAAAATGTGGTAAAAAGTGTGGTAGCTATTTTTACCACACCAAAAGTTACCACATTATGGCTTTGAAAGAATTACTGACAGACTTAGCTTGCAAGAATGCAACAGCTGAAGGTACTAAAATACGTAAATTACATGATGGCCAAGGGCTTTATCTTTGGATATATGAAGATGGTCGTAAATATTGGCGATTACGTTATAAAATTCACGACAAAGAAAAATCCCTCTCATTAGGTGTTTACCCTATCGTAGGATTGAAACAAGCCAGGCAGCTTGCGCAAGCTGAACAAGTAAAACTGAAAAGTAATATTGATCCTTCTATTGATCGCCAGATCAAAAAACAATATGCCTCTAAACTATTTTCAGTTTAATCTGGGTGTGACTCAAACAGGCATTGAGAAGTCGGGAAGGTAGTTCTGTTTCCCACTCACGTCGATTAAAGCGATAGCAAAATTCATTGAGGTATTCT
>WBZN01000261.1_pt1 | contig 59150 bp, 49 predicted proteins | sample 5204281 | NCBI WGS metagenome assembly WBZN01 (sample SAMN12344347, study PRJNA552823) | activated sludge metagenome | biome: Activated sludge suspended growth; feature: Nitrification reactor; material: Wastewater; isolation source: activated sludge from nitrification reactor of wastewater... | reverse complement strand
GATCCGCGCGCCTGCGCGGAATGCGCCTTCGTCCTCACCGCCGTCGGCATCCGGCATCTCGTGGCCCTGGCCCCTGCAGGTCACGCGCTGTTCGTCGATGCGGCGCGCGCCGCCGAAGCGCGCGAGCATCTCGCGCGTTATGCGGTCGAACGGCGCGTACCGCCCGGGCCGCCACCCCTCGCGCGCCGGCCCGGCCATCCGCTCGCCTGGGTGGGCAGTGCCGCCTTTGCGCTCACCCTGCTGGCAATCGGCCTCGCGATCGGCGCGGGCCTCGGGCCGCTCGATGCGTATGCGCGTGGCGTCGCCGACGCCGCGCTGATCCGCCAGGGTGACTGGTGGCGCGCGATCACGGCGCTCACGCTGCACGTCGACGCACCGCACCTCGTCGCGAATCTCGTGGCGGGCGCGTGGTTCGGATATCTCGCGGGTCGCCGGCTGGGCCCCGGCACCGCATGGCTGCTGACGCTGCTCGCGGCCGCGGCGGCGAATGGCTTCGAAGCGCAGTTCGGACCCGTACCGCACCGCTCGGTCGGTGCTTCCACGGCGGTGTTCGCGGCGCTCGGACTGCTCGCGGCGCACGCCTGGCACGAGCGCTATCCGCTGCGCGCGCGCTGGGTCGTGCGCTGGGCGCCGCTGGTCGGCGGCGTGCTGCTGCTCGGCTGGCTCGGCACCGAAGGCGAGCACACGGATGTGATGGCGCATGTGCTCGGCTTCGGTTGCGGCATCGTGGCAGGGCTTGCCGTCGCGCAGGCGGGGGTGGCGCGCGCCCTTGAGCGCCTGCCGCAGGCGCTGGCGGGTGTGATGGCGGTCGGGCTGGTGGTGGGGGCGTGGGGGTTGGCGCTGTGTGCGTGATGCGGGTTGCGTGATGCGTGTTGCGGGCCAGCGGCGCGGTGATTCATCCGCCTCCTCGCGAATCGGGCGCGCCATCTCCGATGGCGTGCCCTCGGAGCGGGGGCGCTCGGCGCATGATGTGGTCAGAAACAGAGGCGTCGCGTACGCCTCGCTCTGTCCCCCGCTCCTCGGCGCCCTCCACGCTCGTCCGCGGATGAATCACCGCGCCGCTGGCCGGCAGCTTGCAGCGCGCAGCCCGAAGCCGAACTTGAGCTGAGGATCGCTCGACCCGAGAGGAGCCGGATGTCCCCCCAGCCCGGGGGATCGCCGATGGCGCCTACTGCGCCGTCCATCCCCCGTCGATCGCGATCGCCTGGGCGGTCACGTTGCGGGCCGCATCCGACAGCAGGTACTCGGTGAGCGCGGCGATCTCGGCCACCGTGACGAAGGCCTTCTTCGGCATCGGCCGCAGCATGATGTCGCTGACCACGCGCTCGGGCGAAATGCCGTGTTCGCGCGCCTGCGCCTCGATCTGCTTCTCGACGAGTGGCGTTCGCACGTACACCGGGCAGATCGTGTTCACCGTGACGTCGACGTCGCCGTTTTCGAGCGCCAGGGTTTTCGACAGTCCGATCAGCCCGTGCTTGGCGGCGATGTAGGCGCTCTTGTACGGTGAGGCGACCAGCGAATGGATCGAGCCGATATTGACGATCCGGCCGAAGTTGCGAGCGCGCATGCCGGGCAGCACGGCGCGCGCCATGTTGGCGGCGCCCGTGAGCATCACTGCGATGAGGAAGGCCCAGCGGTCCGCGGGAAACTCCTCGAGGCGCGCCACGTGCTGCAGCCCGGCGTTGTTCACGAGGACGTCGACGCGCCCGGCGGCGCGCACGGCCGTCTCGATCGCCGAGGGCTGTGTCACGTCAAGGCCGTAGCCGCTCGCGGTTCCACCACGCTCCACGATGTCGTCGGCCACCCGCAGGGCCGCCGCGCGATCGATGTCGGTGGCGACGATTTCGTGGCCGGCGGCGGCGAGCAGTACCGCGAGCTCGGCACCGATGCCGCTGCCGGCGCCGGTGATCAGGATGCGTCGTGCAGGCATGGCGACACGCTAGCCCAGCCGCGTGCCGGAAAGCCCTGATACTTTAGTATCATTCTGCCCCCGCGCGGATCGGGTTGAACTGGCGCCATGAACACGCAATCGCCTCGATACCTCGCCGCGACGCTCGGTGTCGTCCTGTTGTCCGGATGCGCCGCCACGGCTCCAGTACCCGCATTGCACGCCGAGCGCATCGGTGAGCCGATCCGCTACGAGCTCGACGGGACCAGCGACGACCTGCTGACGGCGGGCCTCGGCGCGGCCGGGCTGCTCGGTGCGCCACCGGGGTTCGTCGATCCGTCGCATCCCACCGCGCGCGAGCTGCGCCGGCGCGCCATCTACATGAACTACCGTGGCCTTGCCGACCTCGCCGCGGCGCCGGGTGGCGGGCCTGCAGTCGCGGGCGTCGAGCTGCTGGTCGGCCTGCGATCGGCGGCAGGCCCCTCGACGGCGATGTTGCAGGTTCCGCACAACTTCGATCCCGCGAGGCCCTGCCTCGTCGCGGTGGCGAGTTCGGGATCGCGCGGCATCTACGGTGCACTGCCGACGGCTGGAGGCTGGGGGCTGCGCCACGGCTGCGCCGTCGTCCACACCGACAAGGGCACCGGCAGTGGGGTCTTCGACGTGGCGAGCGGCCGCGGGCTGCGCATCGACGGCACGGTGGGCGTGGCCGGTGATCCGCTGCTTTCGTTCTCGCCCGATGCGGCGGCGGTCGCCCGGCTCAAGGCGAAGCGGCCCGATGCGGTGCTCTTCCGCCACGCGAACTCCGGCCTGAATGTCGAGGCGCACTGGGGCGAGTACCTGTTGCAGGCCGTCGATGTCGCTTTCGATCTCCTGAATCGCGAGTACCCGGGTCGCGCCGCGCCGCTTGCGCCGGCCAATACGCTCGTGATCGCCGCCGGCATTTCGAACGGTGGCGGGACGGTGTTGCATGCGATGGAACTCGACCGCGCGGGCTGGATCGACGGCGCGGTGGTCTCCGAACCGAACATCACGGTGCCGGGTTTTCGGCTGTTCGGTTATCAGGCGAGGCCCCTGTACGACCTCGCGGTGGCGCAGCTGTTGCTGCAGCCCTGCGCCGTGCTCGCGGACGACGACCCGACCGCGCCCTTCCTGGCTGCGACCACGGCCGCACGGCCGGCACTCGAGCAATGGTGTCGCGACCTCGCGGCGCGCGGCGAGATCGCGGCGAACGGCCCGGGCGTGGGCGCGCTCGCTTCCGCCGCGCGCGAGCGCATCCTCGCACTCGGCATCCTGCCCGAGGCGCTACGGCTCGGGCACGTGAACGTGCATGCTTCGCTCTGGAGCGCAGTGGCGGTGTCGTACGCGGCGGCCTTCGCCCGAATGGCGCCCGATGAGCTGCCTTGCGGCGTGAGCTTTGGCGCGACCGACGCGAAGGGTGCGCCGCGCGCGCTCACCGGCGAGGAGTTCGCGCGACTGTTCGCCGACGGCAGCGGCATCGCGCCGACGGCGGGGATCAATCTCGTGATGCCGGATGCCATTGGCGCCCAGCGGGTCGCCAATTTCGGCAGCATCGACCTGGCGTCGTGCCTGCGCGGCCTGGGTGCCGCCGTGGCGCCGGGCACGGCCGCCGTCGCGGCGCATCCGCGCGCCGACGCGCGTCCGCTGATCGTGATGCATGGCCGTGGCGACGGCCTCATCCCCGTGAATCACACGTCGCGACCGTACTTCGCGGCGAGCGTCGCCGCCGGCAGCGCGGGTATCCGCTACTACGAGGTCGAGCGCGGCCAGCATTTCGATGCCTTCCTGCCGCTGCCGGGCTTCGCCGGCCACTATGTCGCGATGCAGCCGGTCCTCGATGCCGCGATGGACCTGATGGCCGCGCGCCTGCGGGGCGAACTCGGCCAGCTGCCGCCGAGCCAGGTCGTCCGCCAGGAGATCCTGGCGGCTCCGGGCGCGGATGCGATCATCACCGCGGGACGGGAGCTCCGCATTCCGAAGTGAAGATGAATAACCGAACAACCGAAAACCCGGCACCAACGCGAAGGCCGCGGCAGGTTCCCCCGCCGCGGCCTCTTCGTTCTGGCTGTCAGCCGTCAGCCGTTCGCTTCAATCCTCTTCTCAGTACTGGTACCTCACACTGAAGGTGAGCGTGCGCGGCGGGCCGTAGTAGCCGATCTGGCTCACGTTCGCGAAGGTGCCGGTGGTGCCGAAGTCGTAGCCGGCCGTGCGATAGGCCTTGTCGGTGACGTTCTTCGCATCGACCGCGAGGCGCCAGTGCGAATCGGCCGTCAGGTAGGACAGGCCGAGGTCCAGCAGTCCGTAAGCCGGCTGGTCGGTCGGGCTCGTCTTCGTGAACGGCGGCGGGGCGATCGAGGTGTCGTCACGCCACTGGTAGCCAAGTCGCGCCACCGCCTTGCCGGCGCCGACGTCGAAGCGGTACTGCGCGTCGAGCGAGGCGGTCCAGTCCGGCGCGTTGATGACCGGCGTCACCGAGGCGAAATTCTGGATCGTGCCCGGGCTCGCCGGGTTCGAGGCGTAGAACTCCTTGAACTCGGCATCGAGGTAGCCGATCGAAGCCGAGAGCGTGAACGCATCGAGCGGCTGCCAGGTCGACTCGATCTCCACGCCCTGGTTCACCTGCTTGCCGGCGTTCAGCACGGCCGTCGCGTTCGTCGGCACGCCCATCACGGTGACGAACTGCTGCGTCGTGATCTGCACGTCGGTGTAGTCGGCGTAGAAGACCGTCGCATTGAAGCGCAGGCGGCCGTCGAGCACCGTGGAGCGCAGGCCGAGCTCGTAGTTGTCGACCGATTCGGGCTTGTAGCCGTCGACCGTGCCGGGGAACACCGTGGCGTTGCCGCGCATGTCGAAGCCGCCGCTCTTGAAGCCGGCGCTGTACTGCGCGTAGACCATGATGTCGTCGTTGACCTTGAAGTCGGCGCCGAGCTTCGGCGAGAGCTCGCTGTCGGTGCGCTTGCTCGTGTAGTTGCTTTGCGGCGCGCCGAGCGGGAAGACGCCCGTTGGCAGGTGCGCCGGGTCGAACATGCCCGTGTTGGCCGGGATCTGGCCGCCAAACTGCGCGACGAACACGCGGGCATCCTTCTTGTCCTCGTTGTAGCGCGCACCGAAGTTGATGTCCCAGCGATCCGTCAGCGAGAACGTGCCGTCGAAGTAAGCCGCGACGCTCTCGGTCGAGACGGCGCCCTGCGTGAGGCCGATCAGGCCGCCGAACAGCGGGAAGGTGCCGAGCACCGCATCGAACGAGCCCGCCGCCGTGCCATCGAAGTAGTAGACGCCGCCGACGCCCTTGATGCGCCCGCCCGTGTAGTTCACCTGCAGCTCGCCGCTGCCCTGGTGGTCGGAGTACTTCGCCGGCACGTTGAACTGGTTGACGTTGCGGGTCTCGAAGTCGAGGAAGGTGGTGCCGTCGCCCTCGCGATAGGCGCCGACCGCCTTCAGCGCCCACGCGTCGTTGAGCGACACCGTGTAGGTCGCAGCCAGGCCCTTGTTCTCGAAGTTCTCCTCGTTGACGGGCATGTCGTTGCGCACGTCGTAGCGGCTGTCGAGCCTTGGGCCGAACACGTCGTTCAGGCGCTGGCCGCCGCGCACGTTCGAGGTGTCCTTGACGAAGTCGCCCATGATGCGCAGGCGGCTCGAATCGCCCCACAGGAAGTTCACTTCGCCGCGGCCGGCAAGGATGTTCTTGTCGCTGACGTCCTCGCCGACGTGGTTGAACTGGTAGGGGCTCGCATCCGCCACGACTTCGCCGTAGCCGTTGCGCGTGAGCTTGGCGAGCGAGGCGCCCACGTAGACGTGTTCGCCGAGCGCGTGCGAGCCCGCGAGCTTCAGGTCGAGCTGGCCGTAGCTGCCGGCCGCCACCGTCGCATCGAACGAGGGCTCCCCGACGATGTCGCGCGTCACGTACTTGATGGCGCCCGCGAGCGTGTTCTTGCCGTAGAGGGTGCCCTGCGGGCCGCGCAGGATCTCGATGCGCTGCACGTCGTAGACGTCGAGCAGCGCGCCCTGCGGGCGGGCGATGTACACGTCGTCCATGTAGATGCCGACGCCCGGCTCGAAGCCCCACAGCGGGTCGTTCTGGCCGACGCCGCGGATGTAGGCGTTGATCGTGTTGCTCGTGGCGCGACCGGGATTGACCTTGATGTTCGGGGCGAGGGAGTTGATGTCCTCGAGGTTGGTGATCGCGAGTTCGCGCAGCTGGTCGGCCGAGAAGGCCGAGACTGCCGCAGGCACGTCCTGCAGGCTTTCCTCGCGCCGGCGCGTCGTCACGACGACTTCCTCGAGCACGGGTCCAGCATTCGCGGCCGACTCCTGGGCGCGCGCCGGTGTCGCAACCACGCCACTCGCCGCGAGGCTCGCCAGCGCCGCAATGGCGAACGGCGTCGTTTCTCTGATCGTCATGGAACTCCCCTCCTGCTGGATGACCGGCAAGCTACGCCGCCACCCCCGGGTCCGCATTGGTACCTTAGTACTATGGAGCCCACGGCCCCGAAGCGGGCACCTTGCGTGCCCTATGCTGAGTTTTTTCGGACTGCTGCTCGGGCTCGCGCTGCTCATCTGGCTGACGATGCGCGGCACCGACCTGCTGATCGCGGCGCCACTCTGCGCGCTGCTGGTAGCCGCCACGTCGGGCTTCGCGATCTTCCCGCAGCTTGCGGCCGAGGGTGCGCCGAGCTTCACCGCGAGCTACATGAGCGGTTTCGTGGGCTACGTGCAGGACTGGTTCTTCATGTTCCTGCTCGGCTCGCTCTTCGGCAAGATGATGGAATGCACCGGGGCGGCCGACAGCGTCGCCCACTGGATCGTCGGCCGGCTCGGCGCGAAGCACGCGGTCGCCGCGGTGGTGCTCGCCTGCGCCGTGCTCACCTACGGCGGGGTGAGCCTCTTCGTGGTCGCGTTCTCCGTGTATCCGATGGCCGTGAGCCTCTTTCGCCGCGCCGACCTGCCGCGCCGCTTCATTCCATCGACCATCGCCTTCGGCTCGGTCACCTTCACGATGACCTCCGCCGGCTCGCCCGAAATCCAGAACTGGATCCCGACCCGTTTCCTCGGCACCACGGCCTATGCGGGCTGGGAAGTCAGCCTCGTCGTCGCGCTCTTCATGCTCGCACTCGGCCAGTGGTGGCTGATGCGCATGGTGCGTGCGGCGAGCGCGGGTGGCGAGCGCTTCGAGGCGCGCGGCAACGATCCCGAGCCGCACGATCGCAACCTGCCCGCCGTCTGGCGCGGCCTCCTGCCGCTTGTCGTGGTGCTCGGGGCGTCATGGCTGCTGCATGGGCGACTGGCGCAGTCGGCGCTGATCGTCGCGCTCGGCGCAGGCGTGCTCAGCGCGCTGGCGCTCAACTTCCGCTATGCGCAGCGCGTCGGCGCCGCCGCGGCGGCCGGCGCGCTCGGTGCGCTGGTCGCGATCGCCAACACGTCCGCCGTGGTCGGCTTCGGCGGCGTCGCCAAGCTCACCGCCGGTTTCCAGGCGGCGGTCGAGGCGATGACGAGCCTGCCCGGCAGCCCGCTGATCGGCGCGGCCATCGCGGTCAGCGTGATCGCGGGCCTCACCGGCTCGGCCTCGGGCGGGCAGACCATCGCGCTGCCGCTGATCGCGCCGCACTATCTCGACCAGGGTGTCGATCCCGAGGCGCTGCACCGGGTGGTTGCAATCTCCTCCGGCGGGCTCGACTCGCTGCCGCACAACGGTTACGTCGTGACCACGATCCGCGCGATCTGCGGCGAGTCGTACGCCGGGGCCTATCCGTCCCTTGCCGCGCTGACCATCATCGTTCCCGTGCTCGGCACGATACTCGCGGTGGTGCTCTTCAGCCTGTGAGACCATGACGGTGGCATGTTGACACCGTGGCTGATCGCGCTCCTCGGGCTCGCCTACGTGGGCGTGCTGTTCGTGGTCGCGCATCTCGGCGATCGCATGGCGGCGGAGGGCCGCGGGCTCGCCCTGCGTCCCTGGGTCTATAGCCTGTCGCTTGCGGTGTACTGCACCTCGTGGGCGTTTTACGGCACGGGCGGCCAGTCCTCGAAGCTGGGCTGGTGGCTGCCGCCGACCTACGCCGGCACGATCCTGCTGTTCCTGCTCGGTTCGCGCTTCCTCGGCAAGATGATCCGGCTCGGGCGCAAGCAGAAGATCACCTCGATCGCCGACTTTCTCGCCGCGCGCTACGGGCGCGATCCGCGCGTGGCGGTGCTCGTCACGATCGTCGCGGTGTGCGGGCTCACGCCCTACATCGCGCTGCAGCTGAAGGCGATCGACATCAGCTTCGTCGCGCTCGCGGGCATCGATGGCAATGCGGGCCGCGCCTTCTTCGATACCGCCATCGTCGTCGCGATCGCGCTCGCGGCCTTCGCTATCCTCTTCGGCACGCGCCACGCCGACGCGACCGAGCACCATCCCGGCATGATGCTCGCGCTCGCCTTCGAGTCGCTCGTCAAGCTCGGCGCCTTGCTCGCCGTCGGCGCCTTCGTCACCTTCGGCCTCTTCGACGGCCCGGCGGAGCTTGCCGCGCGCGTCGCCGCCGATCCGCAGGTGCGCGCATTGCGGGAGGCGGCGCGCCCCGCCGGCCACTACCTCGCGCTCACCGTGCTCGGCGTGCTTGCGATCTTCTGCCTGCCGCGCCAGTTCCATGTCGCGGTGGTCGAGAATGCGGGTCCGCGCGACCTGCAAATCGCGCGCTGGCTCTTCCCCCTGTATCTCGTCGCGATCAGCCTGTTCGTGCTGCCCGTCGCCAATGCGGGCCTCGTGACATTCGGCGCGAACGCGCTCGACCCCGACCTGTTCGTGCTGAACCTGCCGCTCGCGGCAGGGCAGCCGGCACTCGCGCTCCTCACTTTCATCGGCGGCCTTTCCGCCGCGACCGGCATGGTGATCGTCGCCTGCATCGCGCTGTCGACGATGGTCTGCAACGAAATCGCGATGCCCGCGCTGCTGCATCTCTTCCCGGCCCTGCGCCGCCGTGCCGACCTCACGGGCCTGCTGCTGCGCGTGCGACGGGTCGCGATCGTGTTGCTGCTCGCGGCAGCCTATGTGTACTACCGCTCCATCGCGTACCTCGGCGCGCTCGCGGAAATCGGCGAGATCGCGATGGCGGCGGCCGCGCTCTTCGGGCCGCTCGTGTTCGCGGCGCTCTACTGGAAGCGGGCGAATGCGGCCGGCGCGCTCACCGGGCTCGCTTGCGGCTTCGCCGTGTGGCTCTACACGCTGATCGTGCCGGTGTTCGCCTCGGCGGGCTACCTGCCGGCCTCGCTCGTGGCGACGGGGCCCTTCGGCCTCGCCTGGCTGCGGCCGACCGCGCTGCTCGGCATCGAGGGCGTCAACCCGCTCGCGCACGGGCTCGCAGCGAGCCTGCTGGCGACGGCCGCGGGCCTCGTCGCGGGATCGCTCGCCACGCGCCGCACGCTGGTGGACCGCATCCAGGCGGTGGCGTTCGTCGACGCGGCCGATGGCGGGCATTCCGAGCACCCGGGCGCGCGGCCCGGCGCGCTGACGCTGCGCGAACTGCGCGCGCTCGTCGCACAGTTCGTCGGCAGCCATCGCACGGCGGAGCATTTCGCCCAGTTCCACGGCGGGGAGGACGCGGCGGGCGGTGCTGCCGCGCGGCGCGCGAGCGCGGCGCAGCTCGAGTCGGCGCAGCGCCTGCTCGGCTCCGTGATCGGCGCGGCGTCCGCGCGCCGCGTGATCGATGCCGCGGTGTCCGGCAAGGAACTCGTGCTCGAGGACGTCGTCTCGATCGTGGATCGCGCCTCGCGCGCGCTCGAGTTCAACCGGGACCTGCTGCAAGCGACCATGGAGAACGTCAGCCAGGGCATCAGCGTGGTGGACGACGAGCTGCGGCTCGTCGCGTGGAACCAGCGCTACCTCAAGCTGTTCGACTATCCGCCGGACCTGCTCTACATCGGCAAGCCGATCCTGGAGGTGCTCGAGTTCAATGCGGCGCGTGGCGAGCTCGGCGCCGGCGATGCGGCCCTGCTCGTGGCGCGGCGCATGGCACACCTGCGTCGCGGCACCGACTACGTCTACCAGCGCGTCGGGCCGGACGGCACGGTGCTCGAGATCCGCGGCAACCGCATGCCGGGCGGCGGCTTCGTGACCAGCTACACCGACGTCACCGAGTACAAGCGCACCGAGGCCGCGCTCGAGCAGCGCGTCACCGAGCGTACCCGCGCGCTGTCGGCCATGAACGAGGAGCTCGCCGTCGCGAAGGCCGCCGCCGAGCGCGCCAACCTCGGCAAGACCCGCTTCCTCGCCGCCGCGAGCCACGACGTGCTGCAGCCCCTCAATGCGGCGGGCCTGTTTGCCGGCGCGCTGCTGCAGAAGCTCGAGCGGCCCGAGCACAAAGGGCTCGTCGGCGACATCGAGAACTGCCTGCGCACGGCGGAGGGCGTGCTGACGGACCTGCTCGACATCTCGAAGCTCGACGCGGGCGTCGTGCAGGCGCAGGAGAGCGACGTGCCGGTCCGGGAACTGTTCGGCGCGCTCGAGGCGGAGTTTGCGCTGAGCGCGCGCGCCCGGGGGCTCGAGCTGCGCATGCGATCGGGTGATGCGATCGCGCGCAGCGATGCGAAGCTGCTGCGCAGGGTGCTGCAGAATTTCGTCGCGAACGCCATCCGCTACACCGCCGCGGGCGGCGTCCTCGTGGCATGCCGGCGGCGGGGCGGGTTGCTGCGCATCGAGGTGCGCGATACCGGTCCCGGCATCGCAAGCGACCAGCTCGGGCGCATCTTCGAGGAGTTCTACCGGGCGCCTGCGGCGCGCACCGGCGACGCCGCCGCGGGCAAGGGCTTCGGCCTCGGGCTCGCCATCGCGGACCGCATCGCGCGGCGGCTCGGGCACCGGCTCATCGTGCGCTCCACGCCCGGGCGCGGCTCGCTGTTCGCGGTCGAGGTGCCGCGCGGCACGGCGGCGCCGGTGCTCGCGCGGCCCGCCCGACGAGCGCCGGCCACGGGCTCGCTGGATGGAGTGCGCGCGCTCGTGATCGACAACGATGCCGCAGTGCTGCGTGCGATGGTCGCGTTGCTCGAATCATGGCGCTGCGAGGTGCGTGCGGCAGGCGCGGAACGGGAGCTGCCGCCGCTCGAGGGCTGGTGCCCCGACGTGCTGATCGTCGACTATCACCTCGACGACGGCGTCACGGGCCTCGCGGTGGCGGCGCGGATCCGTGCCGCGATCGGCGCCGACCTGCCGCTGGTCGTGATCACTGCCGACGCGGCCGACGCCATCCGCGACGAAGTCGAGGCCGCGGGCGGCGCCTGCCTGCGCAAGCCGGTGCGGCCGCTCGCACTGCATAGCGTGCTGCGCCGGGCGGTGCTGCGCGCGGCCGATCAGCCGTCGAGGGACAGCGGCTCCGCGTCCTGAATCTCGAGCGAGCGGAACGCGAGCGTCGCCTGCGTGCGGTTGCGCGCGCCGAGCTTGGCGAGCGTCGCGGAGACGTGCGCCTTGGTGGTCTGCTCGGTGATGCCGAGCTCGGCCGCGATCTGCTTGTTGGGCTTGCCGAGCGCGAGCAACTCGAGCACGCGGAACTGCTGTGGAGTCAGGCTCGCGAGGCGCGCTGCGATCGCGACCTGGCCCGCGGCCGCGCTGCCGCCCGCCTCGAGCGCAGCCGCCGGAAACCACTGGCCGCAGTCGAGCACCGCGCGGATCGCGGCGATGAGATCGCCGAGCGGCGCCGATTTCGGCACGTAACCGGCGGCGCCGAAGGCGAGCGCGGCGCGGGCGGCGTCGGCGCCCTCGTTGGCCGATACCACGATCACGGCCATGCCGGGATGCTGGCTGCGCAGCCAGGCGAGCGGCGCAAAGCTGCGGCTGCCCGGCATCATCAGGTCGAGCAGCACGAGGTCGGCATCGGGCGCGCCGGCGGCGGCGGCGCGCAGCGCCACGGCGTCGGCGGCCTCGATCACCACGGCTCCACCCATGGCTTCCTCGACCGCGCGGCGCAGCGCCGCGCGAAAGAGCGGATGGTCGTCCGCGATCAGCACCGTGCGACGGGCGGGTTCGTGCATGCTTGCGCATTGTCGCAGGACGGCGGGCCGGCCGCATTCTGCCGCCCGTGCTACCCTGCACTGCCCGGTCGCCGCGCAAGGCTCATGGTTTCCGCCGAAATCCTCGTCATCCTGGTCCTCGTCCTGCTGAACGGCTTCTTCGCGCTGGCCGAAATGGCGCTCGTGTCCTCGCGGCGCGCACGCCTGCAGGTCCGGGCGGAGCAGGGCAGCCGCGGTGCTCGCGTCGCGCTCGCGCTGCTCGAGGACTCGACCAGCTTCCTCTCCGCCGTGCAGATCGGCATCACGCTGATCGGCATCGTGACGGGCGTGTATAGCGGCGCGACGCTTGCGGCGCAGCTCGACGACGTGATCGCGGCTTGGGGCGTCCCGATGGCGTACGCCGAGGAGATCGCGTTCTCGGCGATCGTCGTCGCGGTCACGTTCGTGACGCTGATCCTCGGCGAGCTCGTGCCGAAGCGCATCGCCCTCGAGAATGCCGAGGGACTCGCGATCCTGGTCGCGCCGTTGATGCGCGGATTCTCGGTCGCGATGACACCCTTCGTGTGGCTGCTGCGCGGCACGGTCGATGTGCTGCTGAAGATCGTGCCGGTGCCGGCGGCCTCGCAGAAGTCGGTGACCGAGGACGACGTGCGCGCGATGATCGCCGAGGGCACGCGCTCCGGCGTCTTCCTCGCGAGCGAAAAGCGGCTGATCGAAGGCGTGCTCGCGCTCGCCGACCAGCGCGTCGGCGCGGTGATGGTGCCGCGCCAGGACATCGTCTGGCTCGATCTCGACGAGCCGCTGGCGAAGCTGTGGCAGGAAGCCAAGGAGAGCGGCCATGCGCGCTTCCTCGCGGCCCACGGTTCGCTCGAGCAGCTCGCGGGCGTGCTGACGCTCGCCAACCTGAGTGAAGCCCTGCGCCGCGGCAGCCTCGACCCGGATCACGACCTGATGCCGGCGCTGCACGTGCCGGAGAGCATCACCGTCATGCAGATGCTGGACCAGTTCCGCCGCTCGAGCACGCATCTCGCCGTGGTGATCGACGAGTACGGCGCGGTGGAAGGGGTGGCGACGCCGATCGACATCCTGAAGGCGATCGCCGGCGAGCTGCCGGACGTCGGCAGCCGCGAGCGGCCGGAGATCGTTGCGCGCGAGGACGGTTCGCTGCTGATCGACGGCCACCTGCCGATCGACGAGCTGCAACGTGCGCTCGGGCGGCGGGACATGGCATCGGTCGACTACCACACGGCCGCGGGCTTCGTGCTCGCTCGCCTCGGCCGAATCCCGCAGGCGGGCGACGTCGTCACCTGGCGTGGCCTGCGATTCGAGGTGATCGACATGGACGGCAAGCGGATCGACAAGTTGCTCGCGGTGCGCGCGGGCTGAGCGTCGGGCTGCGGGCGGGCGCCGCGCGCTTCAGCGGGCCGTCACGTTGCCGTCGTCCTCGAGCACGAGCGCGCCGTCCGGGAACGCCTCCGCGGTCAGCGAGCGCATGAGCAGGAGTGCCCGGCCCTCCGGATCGATCGACGGGCCGTCCGGCCGCAACTGGACCGTGGAGTCGATATGGCCGCCGCGGAAGCGGCCCTCGGCGTCGAGGCGCGCGGTGAGGATCGGCGCGATGCCGCGGTTGCCCTCGACGCGTATCCCGTAATAGGTCGCGAAATTGCCGAGGCTGTAGGCGATCAGGCGATCGCGATACAGCTCCATCGCACGCGGGACATGCGGGCCGTGGCCGATGAGCAGGTCGGCGCCGGCGTCGACCATGGCGTGCGCGAACATCACGACGTCGCCGCGATCCTCGCCGGCGTAAAACTCGCGCGCGAACGGCAGCCGCTCCGCGCCGTCGCCCTCGGCGCCCGCGTGGAACGACACGATCACGATGTCGTTGGCCGCGGCGAGCGCCCGCACGCGCTCCACGGCGATTTCATGGTCGTTGAGGGAGTTCGCGCCGACGTTCGGCGCAAACGCGATCATCGCGACGCGGACGCCCTTCACGACCATCTCCGCCCACGTGCCCTCGCGGCCGGAGTGGCGGATGCCGACCGCGTCGAGCGCCGCCATGCTCGAGTCGCGGCCCGCCTCGCCGAAGTCGCGTGCGTGGTTGTTCGCGAGGCTGAGTGCGTCGAAGCCCGCGGCGGCGAGATACGCCGCGTAGCGGGTCGGCGTGCGAAAAAGGAAGCAGCGCGTCGAGCTGCCGCACTGCTTGGCGGGCTCGCCCCCGTCCATCAGCACGCCCTCGAGGTTGCCGAAGGCGATGTCCGCCGCCGACAGGATCGGCGCGACGTGGCGCAGGAAGCCGGCGCCGTCGTCGTCCGGCAGGATGTCCCTTGGGTAGTCGGTGCCGAGCATGATGTCGCCGACCGACGCGATCGATACCAGGGTCGGCGGCGGTGGCGCGACGGCTTCGGCGGGAGGCGGCGCCGGTGCGGCGGGTGGCGCGGATGCGCAGCCGGCGAGTGCCGTCGCCGCGACGGCCAGGATCGTGGCGGCCCGCCATGCGAAGCGACCGAGCGGCCTGCCCGACGGCTGCGGCCCCATGCTCAATCCCCGACGCGGATCACGAGCGCGTCGATGTCAGCGGCCCGCAGCCGGTCGCGCACGCGGTTGAGTTCCCTGAGATCGGAGATCGGCCCGATGCGCACGCGATGCCACACGTCGGCATCGACCGCGACCCGCTGCACCACCGCCTGGATGCCCTGCAGCGCGAGCTGCGAGCGCACGCGCTCGGCATCGGGCTGGTTGCGATAGGACCCGGCCTGCAGCACGTAGACGCCGGGCCGCTCGACCGTCGATGCGGGCGCGTCCGGCTTCACGTCACGGTCCTTCTCCGGCACCACGACTTCGAACTTCGGCAGCATCTCGTAGAAATCGTACTGCGCGCCACCCGCCTCATCGCCCGCCGGCGCGGCCTCGGCCGGCGCGGCCTCGGCCGGCGCGGCCGCGCGCGGCTCGGGTCGGGGTTGCGCGGCGGCGGGTTGCAATGCGCGCTGGTTCATCACGACGAACACGAGCAGCGCGACGGCTAGCCCGCAGGCAAGGCCGTAGCCGAACTGGCGATAGCGGCCGGCGTCGAAGCCGCTGCCCTTGACCGACTTGTAGTCGCGCGCGGTCGGCCTCACATCGATTCCGGTGCGGACACGCCGAGGAGGCCGAGGCCGTTGCGCACCACCTGTTGCACGCCGAGCGCGAGCGCGAGGCGCGCATTGCGCAGCGCCGGGTCCTCGACGATGAAGGTCGCGGCGTTGTACCAGGTGTGGAAGGTGTTCGCGAGTTCGCGCAGGTAGTGCACGACCGTGTGCGGCGTGCGGTTGGCCGCGGCCTGGCGCACGGTCTCGGGATAGCGCACGAGCGCGGTGAGCACGGCCTGCTCGTGCTCGTCGGTGAGCAGGCCGAGGTTCGCGCGGGCCGCCGCCTCGTCGTAGCGATAGCCCTTGGCGGCGAGCTGCTTCATCACGCTCGCGACGCGCGCGTGCGCGTACTGGATGTAGTAGACCGGGTTTTCGTTCGAGCGCGACTTCGCGAGCTCGAGGTCGAAGTCGAGCGGCTGGTCGTGGCTGCGCATCAGGTAAAAGAAGCGGCAGGCGTCGGTGCCGACCTCCTCGCGCAACTGGCGCAGCGTGACGAACTGCGCGTCGCGCTTGCCCATCGGGATCTTTTCCTTGCCGCGCCACAGGCTCACGAACTGGATCAGGATCGCCTCGAGGCAGTCGGCCGGCTGGCCCATCGCGACGAGCCCGCCGCGCACGCGCGCCACGTAGCCGTGGTGGTCGGCGCCGAGCACGTCGACGAGCAGCTCGAAGCCCCGCTCGCGCTTCTCGAGGTGGTAGGCGATGTCGGAGGCGAAATAGGTCTTCTCGCCGTTGGCGCGCACGACGACGCGGTCCTCGTCGTCGCCGAATTCCGTGGCGCGAAACCAGGTGGCGCCGTCCTTTTCGTAGAGGCGGCCCTGGCCACGCAATACCTCCAGCGCGTGGTCGATCGCGCCGCTCGTCGTGAGCGTCCGCTCGGAGTACCAGCGGTCGAAGCCGACGCCGAAGTCCGCGAGGTCGCCCTTGATGTCGGCGAGCATCGCCTCGAGCGAGAAATCGAGCACGCGGCGGAAGTCGACGTCGCCGAGCAGGGCGCGCATGCGCTCGATGATCGCGTCGACGTACTTGTCCTTGTCGCCGCCCGCGGGCGCATCGGGCGGGAGTGCCTCGAGCACCGCGGCGGCGGGGCGGCGGAAGGCGTCGGCCGCGACCGCCTGCAGCGCGCGGGCGAGCGCTCGCACATAGTCGCCGCGATAGCCGTTCGACGGGAACTCGAGCGCTTCGCCGCAGGTCTCGAGGTAGCGCAGCCACACGCTCGCCGTGAGGATGTCCATCTGCCGGCCGGCGTCGTTGATGTAGTACTCGCGATGCACGGCGTAGCCGGTCGCCTCGAGCAGGTTGCCGAGCGTGGCCCCGAAGGCCGCCTGCCGGCCCGTGCCGACGTGCACCGGCCCGGTGGGGTTCGCCGACACGAACTCGAGCAGCACCTTGCGTCCGCCGCCCGGCTCGGCGCTGCGGCCGTACTTCGCGCCCGACTCGAGCACCTGCCACAGCTCATCGAGGTTGGCCGCGGCGTTCAGGTGGAAGTTGATGAAGCCCGCGCCCGCGATTTCCGCGCGCGCCACGAGCGGGCTTGCCGGCAGGGCCGCAATGATCCCGGCCGCGAGTTCGCGCGGATTGAGGCCGGCGCCCTTCGCGAGGCGCAGCGCCACGTTCGAGGCGAAGTCGCCATGCCTGGGGTCGCGGGTGCGCTCGACCACGATCAGGGCGGGGTCGGTGGGCGGCAGCCGGCCTGTGCCGCCGAGGCGATCGAGGGCCGCGGCGAGCAGTTTTTCGAGTTCGGTTTTCAAGCGGCCATTTTAGCGGAACCGGGCGGTCAACCGGCAGGGTCCGCTTGCGTTATAAATGCGGAAGACGACGGAGAAAGACGATGAAACCGACCCTGACGATCCTCGCACTGCTGGCCGCGCCGCTCGCCGCCCTGGCGGACGAGCCGCAACCGGACCCCGGTCGCCCGATGGCGGACGAGGCATCGCTGATCCGGCATTTCGACCGGGACGGCGACGGCCGCGTCTCGCGCAAGGAGTCGGTCGATGCGGCGGTCGAGCGCGCGAACCGGCGCTTCGATGAGCTCGACACCAACAAGGACGGCTACCTGACGCAGGATGAAGTCAACGCCGCCCGCCAGTCCATGCGCGAGCGCGTCAAGGATCGCGTGGTCGAGCACTGGAAGGCCGCCGACAAGGACGGCGACGGCGCGATTTCGCGCAGCGAGGCGGAGGCCTCCATGCCGATGCTGGCGAGGCGCTTCGACCAGCTCGACAAGAACAAGGATGGCAAGATCACGCGCGACGAAATGCCGCAGGGCAAGCGCATGGACAACCGCGGGGCGCCGCAGCGGCCGTCAGAATAGTTCGAGCGGATCCACGTCGAGCGCCCAGCGCACGCGCCGGGCGCCCGGCAGGCCCTCGGCCTGCGGCAGCCAGGCATCGAGGAAGCGGTGCAGGGCCGTGCGATCGATGCTCTCGACCAGCAACTGCGCGTGGAACCGGTCGGCGCGCCGCGCCATCGCGGCAGGCGCCGGCCCGAGCAGCCTGATCGCAGGCGGCGGTGCCAGCAGGCGCCGCGCTTCCGCAAGGAACTCCACCGCCTCATGCAGGCTGGCCGCGGACGCGCGCAGCGCGGCGAGCCGCCCGAAGGGCGGCCAACCCGCCTCGCGCCGCTCGGCGAGTGCGGTCCCGGCGAAGCCGTCGTAGCCCCGTTCGAGCAGGCTCGTGAGCAGCGGGTGGCCGGGATACTCGGTCTGGATCAGCACCTCGCCCGGCCGCGAGCCCCGGCCGGCGCGGCCGGCGACCTGCACGATCGTCTGCGCGAGGCGCTCGGCCGCGCGAAAGTCCGTGCTGAAGAGCCCATGGTCGGCATTCAGCACGACCGCGAGGGTCACGTCCGGGAAATCGTGGCCCTTCGTCACCATCTGCGTGCCGACGAGGATGCGCGCCTCGCCCGAGGCGACGCGCGCGAGGACGGCCGCGAGCTCCTCGTCGCGGCGTACGACGTCCCGGTCGAGGCGCGCGAGCGGCACCTGCGGGAACAGCATCGCGAGGGTCTCCTCGACGCGCTCGGTGCCTTGGCCGACGGCACGCACTTCGTAACCGCAGGTGGGGCAGCGGGTCGGCAGGGCGGCGTCGGCGCCGCAGTGATGGCACTTGAGGCGCGCGGCGCGCGCATGGACGGTGAGCCGCGCGTCGCAGGACGTGCAGCCCGCGATCCAGCCGCAGGCCGTGCAGGCGAGCGTCGGCGCGTAGCCGCGGCGATTGAGGAACACGAGCACCTGGCCGTGCCCTTCGAGATGGCGGCGCATCGTCTCGACGACATGGGTCGAGAGGCCGTTGCGCAGCGCCTCGGCGCGCAGGTCGACGAGCGCGAGGCGCGGCGGCAGCGCCTCGCCGGCACGGCGCGGCAGCTCGAGTCGCGCATAGCGTCCCTGCTGCGCATTGTGCAGGCTCTCGAGCGACGGGGTCGCCGAACCGAGCACGATCGGCACGCCGGCGCGCTGCGCTCGCATCACCGCGATGTCGCGGGCCGAGTAGCGAAAGCCGCCCTCGTGCTGCTTGAACGAGGCGTCGTGCTCCTCGTCGATCACGATGATCCCGAGCCCCGCCATCGGCGCGAACACCGCCGAGCGCGTGCCGAGCACGATGCGCGCGCGTCCCGACAGCGCATCGCGCCAGGCGGTGAGCCGCGCGGTGCCGGTGAGCGCCGAGTGCAACGTCGCGATCGGTGTCGCAAAGCGGGCCGCGAAGCGGCCGACGAGCTGCGGCGTGAGCCCGATCTCGGGCACGAGGATCAGCGCGCGCTCCCCGCGCGCCAGCACCTGCTCGACGAGCCGCAGGTACACCTCGGTCTTGCCGCTGCCGGTGATGCCATGCAGGAGAAATGCACCGAAGCGATCATGCGCGGCCGCGATCGCATCGACAGCCGCCTGCTGTTCCGGCGTGAGTGCGAAAGGCGAGGCGCGGGCCCGCCCGCCCGCTTCGCCTTCGCCGACGGACCCCGCGCCGGTCGCCGCGGCAGGATCCGGATCGGGCGCCTCACGTGCCACCGCCCAGCCGCGCTTCACGAGGGCATGCGCGGCCTCGCGGGCATTGGTGCCTAGCGCCGCGATCGCGCCGGCGTCGAGGCGGTCGCCCTGCACGAGCGCGGCCAGTACCTCTCGCTGGCGCGGGGCCCGCTTGAGGGCGTTCGCCGCGAGGGCTGCCGCGCCGTCCGCGGTCGCAGCCCACAGCGTGCGTCCCGCGCGTGCAGGCGCGCCCTCGCGCGCGAGCTTCGGCAGCGCGGCGAACAGCACTTCGCCGATGGGGTGGTGGTAGTACTCTGCGGCCCATCGCAGCAGGGCGAGCAGTTCCGCGTCGAGCACGGGCTCCGCGTCGAGGACGCTCCCGATGGACTTCAGCTTTCCGCGTGGCACCCCGGAATCGGCCCCGAGCTCGAGCACGATGCCGACCAGCTGGCGGCGCCCGAACGGGACGCGCACGCGCGCGCCCGGCTGCGGCACCGCGCCGCCGGCGAGGTAGTCGAAGGTCCTGCGCAGCGGCGTATCCACCGCGACGCGTACTATGGGGGTCTCGGCCAATGAAAACCCGTGGCTTGTCAGGAACTTGCAATCGCCGTCAACGCATCGCCCGCGGGCGCGTTATCTTGCTGCATGGACGCAGTTGCGGCCTTGCCGCGCGCTTATAGCATGACCTTTGCCCGAGGCGACGGCCACGACATGCAGGACGCCACCCGCGCGCGCCGCGCTGCCTTCGACCAGTTTTTCATTGCAGTCGAGCGCAGGGCGTTTCGCATCGCGCAGCTCGCGCTGCGCCACGAGGACGATGCCCTCGACGCCGTGCAGGACTCGATGCTGCAGCTGGTGCGCGCCTACTCGACGCGGCCGCCTGCCGAATGGAAGCCGCTCTTCTACCGGATCCTCGAAAATCGCATCCGCGACCTGCAGCGGCGGCGGGTGGTGCGCGGGCGGGTTTTCGCCTGGTGGCCGGTCCGCGGAAGCGGTGACGACGGGGAAGATGAGTTCGACCCCGCCGCCAATGCGCCGAGCCCCGAGGCCGGGCCGCTGGCGCGGCTCGAGACGGAGCAGTCGATGACGCTGCTCGGCGAACTGCTGGCGCAACTGCCGGCCCGGCAGCGGCAGGCGTTCCTGCTGCGCAACTTCGAGGAACTCGACGTCGCGGGCACCGCGCTTGCGATGGGCTGCTCGGAAGGCAGCGTCAAGACGCATTACTCCCGCGCCGTGCACACGCTGCGTGCGCGGCTCGGCGCGGCGGAACGGGAGGCTGCATCGTGAGCGAATTCGAAGGCCGTGCGCGCGCCGCGCTCGACGCGGGCATCGAGCATCTCGACGGACGCGTGCGCTCGCGCCTCACGCGTGCACGCCATGCCGCCCTCGATGAATTGCAGCGTGCCCACCGGCGCCGCGCGGCCTGGTGGACGCTCGTGCCGGTGGCGACGGTCGGCGCCGCGGCGATACTCGCGATCGCGCTTTGGCCGCGGCAGCAGGTGATCGCGCCGCGGGCCGGGGTGCCGGTGGCGCAGACGAACGCGGCGTCAGCCGCCGTCGCGCAGGTTCAACAGGGTCCGGGCCTGCAGCTCGCCGCGCTGTCGGGCGAGGAAGTCGATTTCCTGCTGGGCGAGGACCTTTTCGACGCGGCGCTGCGGGTGGAGCCGGCCGGATAAGACTGGCGTCGGTCCCCCGCTCGCGGCTCGCCGCCCCGGCGCCGCCGGGCCATATCAAGAACGCATGGCTTGATACTGGTTTTCCATCATATTGCATTGCCGGCTCTCCCCGGTACGCTCCGCTCGACCTACAACGCCGCATCACCGGGGAGTCGAGTCCATGCCATCCACGAACCATCGCGTCGGCGTAGCCGTTCGCTCGTCCATTTCGCTGGCATGGCTGCTGGCCGCCGGGGTGGCCATCGGCCAGTCGCAGGAGGACGCGCCAGCCGACGACGGTTCGGTGCAGGAAGTAGTGGTGACGGGATCGCGCATCCAGCGCTCCGACACGAGTTCGGTGGGCCCGCTGCAGACGCTGACATCGGAGGATATCGTGGCCGCCGCGCCGACCTCGGTGGGCGACCTGCTGCAGGCGTTGCCGAGCGTCGGCATGAGCCTCAATTCGAACGGCACGCAGGGCACCTCGTTCGGCGTGTCGTCGATCAACCTGCGCTACCTGGGGTCTGCCGAAGGTTCTGGCAATCGCACGCTGGTGCTCGTCGACGGGCACCGCTGGGTCAATGCCGTGGGCGGCCGCGGCTTCCGTGACTTCGTCGACCTGAATACGATTCCGCTCGGCATCATCGACCGCATCGAAGTGCTCAAGGACGGCGCTTCGGCCATCTACGGCGCGGACGCGATCGCCGGCGTCGTCAATATCCACACCAAGCAGCGCCTCGACGGCTTCGAGGCGGCGGCTCGCTACGGCCTCACCGATCGGGGCGACAACGAGAACGTCAGCGGTTTCGTGAACTGGGGCATGCAGGGCGAACGCGCCTCGGCATTGCTCTCGTTGAGCTACAACGATACGAAGCCCCTGCTCACCATGGATCGTGCGCTCACGGCGCGCGCGATCGTGCCGCTGACGGCGCCGCCGACTTCGCCGCGCGGCCTGTACGTGCTGCCGGGCCTCTCGAACAACGCCTTCTTCGGCACCCCCGCGGGATTCGCCGCGAACGCGCAGGGCGCGATCACCCGCCTGCCGGGGGGAGGCCCCGTGGGCGCCGGCGCCGCGGCGGACAACTCGTTCCGCGTGGCGAGCCTGCCGGCGGACGATTTCAATACCCAGTCGCAGGGCATTTACGCGATTGGCCCGAGCGAGCGCTACGGCGCGTTCGCGCGCTTCGGCTGGCGCTGGAGTGACGACCTCGAATTGCACGCCGAAGCCCTCTACAACCGGCGCGAGTCGAACCAGCTGTTCTCGCCGGTGGGCCTCGATGTCCGCGGATCGCGGGGATTTGCGATCTCGAATGACCAGGCCTTCAATCCCTTCGGCACGGCCAACGGCGTGCCGCTGGCGAATGCCCGGGCGTTCTCGGGCAATACCTTCCGCATCCAGCGTGTCGCCGAGGAAGTCGGCAACCGCAACAACGTGCAGCGGATCGACACGGCGCGCCTTGCGCTCGGCCTCGACGGGCGGTTGCAACTCGCGGGCGAGTGGCGGTGGGACGCCTTCCTGTCCTGGTCACGCAACGAAGCCACATTCGATGCGTTCAACCAGGTGAACTACGACCACGTCTACCAGGCACTGCGCTCTCCGGCCGTCTGCGCCGCCGCGACCGGCTGCACGCCGCTCGACCTTTTCGGCACCATGACGCCGCAGATGGCCGACTACATCCGCTACAACGGGCACGACGAGCAGGTCGCCACGCAGGTCGATTTCGCCGTCAATGCCTCGCGCGAGCTGTTCGCCTTGCCGGCCGGCGCGGTCGGATTCGCCATGGGCTACGAATACCGCCGCGAGAAGGCCGATGACCGTCCCGATGCCTTCGCGGCGTCGCTGTCCACGGTACAGCCGCTATCGGGCGGCGCACCGCAGCCACCCACCACGGCGCAGGCGCGCGAGCCGACGGCAGGCTCCTACGACCTGCACGAGATCTACGCCGAGCTCAACCTGCCGCTGTTGCGCGACCTGCCGTTTGCCTATCGGCTCGATGTCGACGCAGCCGCGCGCTACTCCGAGTACTCGACGGTCGGTGGCGAGGCGACTGCGAAGTTCGGCCTCGCCTGGCGCCCGGTTCAGGACCTGCTGCTTCGTGGCACCTATTCGCAGGGCTTTCGCGCGCCCTCGATCCTCGAGTTGTACCAGGGAAGGCGACTCACTAACTTCCAGGCGGTCGACCCCTGCAATGGTGGCGGCGCAGGCCTGCCGGGTTGCGCCGGTGTGCCATCGACCTACAACCAGAACCAGTTCGGTGGCGGCACCATCAATGGCGTGGTCTCGGGCAACGAGAACCTCGAGCCGGAGACGGCCGACACGTTCTCGGCGGGGCTCGCCTTCACCCCGGGCTTCCTGCCGGGCGCGTCGCTGACCTTCGACTGGTTCCGCATCGATGTCGACAACGCAATCGCGGCACAGACGGCGACGCAGCTGCTGCAGGCCTGCGCGATTCGCCAGGTCAATTGCGATCTCATTGACCGGGCTTCCTCGGGCGAAGTGCTCGAATTGCGCCAGGCCGTCGTCAACCTCTCGAGCATCCATGTGAGCGGCTTCGACACGACCCTCGGTTACGCTTTCGACACGCGCATCGGTGATTTCACCGCCTCGGTCGACGCGAGCTACCTCGATTCCTTCCGTACCACGATCGTGCAACCCGACGGGTCGACCGAGATCGACGAACGTGCCGGCAAGTCCGACCAGCCCCGCTCGACGTTTCCGCGCTGGAAGGGCCAGGCCAGCCTGCGCTACTCAAGAGGCGACTTCGACGCCGGCTACAAGGCGCGCTACATTGGCAGCAGCTACGATGTGGCGGGCAACCCGGTCAATGGCGGCGAGATCGACGCGATCACCTATCATGACCTGCAGTTGGCATACTCTTTCGGCGATTCAAAGTATCGAGTCGCGCTCGGCATCGACAATTTCACGGATCGCCAGCCGCCGGCCTCGTGGGCCAACAACCCGATCAACTTCGACATCTATACCTATGACATCCGCGGTCGCTACATGTACGCCACGTTCCGTGCCACCTTCTGAAGCCTGACCGCGGCGTCATGGCGAAGGTGCTGGATCGCATCGAGCGTCTGGGCAATGCGCTCCCCGATCCGGTCGTCATCTTCCTGTGGCTGATCGCGGCGTTGATCGCCGCGTCGGTACTGGCGGCTGCGCTGGGTGCCTCGGCCGTGCATCCGCTCACGGGTGCGCCGGTCGTCGCCGAGAGCCTGCTGTCCGAGGCCAACGTGCGGCGCCTGCTGGCCGAGATGCCGCTGACCTTCGTGCACTTCCCGCCGCTTGGCCTGGTGGTGGTCGTCATGCTCGGAGCCGCGGTTGCCGAACGCTCGGGTCTCCTCGCGGTGCTGGTCGGGCGCGCCGTGCGCGCAGCGCCGCGTACCTGGCTGACGCCCGCCACTTTCCTCGTCGCGCTCCTGTCGCACCATGCCTCGGATGCCGCCTACGTCGTGCTGATTCCACTCGCGGCGATCGTCTACCGGGAAGCGGGCCGGCACCCGCTGCTCGGCATGGCGGTGGCCTACGCGGGCATCTCGGGCGCCTTTGCCGGCAACCTGCTGCCGGGGCAGTTCGACGCACTGATGCTCGGGATCACGCAGGCCGCGGCGCAGTTGCTGGAGCCGGCACGTCCGCTCAATCCGCTCGGCAACTGGTGGTTCACGGCGGCGCTCGGTGTCCTGTTGCTCTGCGTGGCCTGGCCGGTCGCCGAGCGCTGGGTCGCGCCGCGCCTCGCGACAGTCGTCGTGGACGGGGAGGCGCTCGAATCCGTGGGTGCCGGCGAGGCGCCGGTCCAGTTGAGCGACCTGCAACGGCGCGGCCTGCGTCGGGCGGGTGTGGCCGCGCTCCTGATCGTTGCGCTGTTCGCCGCGCTTCGCTACTGGCCCGGCTACACGCCGCTGCTCGATCCCGCGGCGGAAGGTTATGCCCGCGAGGCGCCTTTCTATCGCGCCCTGATCGCCGGCTTCATGCTCCTGTTCCTGGGTTGTGGCTGGGCCTACGGGCGTGCGGTGGGCAGCATCCGGACGCATCGTGACGTCGTGAAGATGATGGTCGAGGGCCTGCGCGACATCGCCCCCTATCTCGTCATCGCGTTCGTCGCCGCGCATTTCATCGCCCTGTTCGCGTGGTCGAACCTCGGCCCCATACTCGCGATCCGCGGCGCGCAATGGTTGCGTGGCCTCGAGTTGACTCCCGCGGCGATGCTCGTGCCGCTGCTGGTCATCTCGTCGGTGTTCGACCTGCTGATCGGGTCGGCGTCCGCGAAATGGAGCGCCATGGCGCCGGTGGTCGTTCCGATGCTGATGTTGCTTGGAATATCGCCGGAGATGACGACCGCGGCCTATCGCGTCGGCGATTCGATCTTCAATATCGTCACGCCCATCGCCTCGAACTTCGTGCTGGTGCTCGTGTTTTGCCAGCGCTGGGTGCGTGGCTTCGGCGTGGGGTCGCTGATCGCGATGATGCTGCCGTTCAGCGTGGCTTTCGGCATCGCGGGCTTGCTGCTCGTGGCCATCTGGGCGGCGCTCGGCCTGCCTGTCGGGCCCGGCGCGCCATGAACGCCGCGCAGGCGGAGCACCGGATCAGCGCTCGCATCGAGATGCGCGACGGCGTGCATCTCGCCACGGATATCTACCTGCCGGCCGGCGAGGGCCCGTGGCCAGCGCTGCTCGAACGCACGCCGTACGGGCGGCGCGGCACGAACCACGCCGACCGCAGCCTGCTCGATCCGGTGCCGCAGCCGAAGCCGCAGATCGCCGCGCGCTTCGCCGCAGCGGGTTATGCCTATGTGTTGCAGGATTGCCGCGGCCGCTTCGACTCCGAGGGCAAGTTCGCCAAGTACCTGAACGAGCAGCCGGATGGGGTCGACACGCTGGCCTGGATCCTCGCGCAGCCCTGGTGCAGCGGCCGCGTGGCGACACTCGGCTTCTCGTATGGCGCTCATGTCCAGACGGCGCTCGCGGCCGCGGGCCCCGCGGGGCTCGGCGCGATGTTCGTCGATTCGGGCGGCTTCTCGAGCGCTTTCCACAGCGGCATCCGCCAGGGCGGCGCCTTCGAGCTGAAGCAGCTCACCTGGGCGCTGAAGCACGCCCGCCTCTCGCCCGCCACGGCGGCCGACCCGCAACGCCGCGCGGCGCTCGAAGCGGCGGATATCCGCGAATGGGCGCGCGTGATGCCCTGGACGAGGGGGCATTCGGCGGTGAGCGCCGCGCCGGAGTACGAGGCATACGTCGTAGAACAATGGTCGAAGGAGTGCTTCGGCCCATACTGGCAGCGGCCCGAGCTGTACGCGCGCGGCTACTACGATCGATTCCCCGACGTGCCGATGGTGCACATGTCGAGCTGGTACGACCCGTACGCGCTGACGGCGACGGAAAATTTCGCGGCGCTGTCGAAAGCGAAGCGTGGCCCGGTGCGGCTCGTGATGGGTCCCTGGACCCATGGCCAGCGCTCCGTGACCCACGCCGGCGGCGTCGATTTCGGTCCCGCCGCGACGCTTGACGGCAACCTTGCTCCCGACTACGTGACGTTGCGCCGTGATTTCTTCGATCGCCACCTGCGGGGACTCGATGCGCCCGACTGGCTGGTCGCGCCGGTGACATTGTTCGTGATGGGTGGCGGGTCGGGCGCCCGTACGGGCGAAGGGCGGCTGTTGCACGGCGGCAGCTGGCTGCGCACGACCGATTGGCCGCCGCGGGAAGCGCAGCCGACCCCGTGGTACCTCCGGGAAGGCGGAAGGCTCGACAGGGCTGCGCCGACGAGCGATGCGCAAGTCACCTGGCGCTTCGATCCGCTCGATCCAGTGCCCACCATCGGTGGCGCGATTGCGTCGGGTGCGCCGCTGATGGAAGGTGGCGCGTTCGACCAGCGCGAAACCCGGGACACTTATGGCGCGCGCCATCCGGGGCGCGCGCTGGCTGCGCGCGAGGACGTGCAGGTGTTCGAGACCCCGCCGCTCGCCGCGGACGTGGTCGTGGTGGGGCCGGTCGTGGCGCGCTTGTGGGTATCCACGAGCGCGCGCGACACCGACTTCACGGTGAAGCTCCTCGACGTGCATCCTCCGACCCCCGACTGGCCCGATGGTTTTGCGATGAACCTGACCAGCGGGATCCAGAGGCTGCGATTTCACGCGGGCTACGAGCAGGCCCGGCCCGTCGAGCCGGATCGTGTCTACTGCATTGAAGTCACGCTGTTCCCGACGGCCAACAGGTTCATGGCGGGGCATCGGCTCCGGGTGGACGTGTCGAGCAGCAATTTCCCGCATTTCGATGTCAATCCGAACACGGGTGCGGCGGCCGCAGTCCCGGGCGATCCCGTGACAGCGGTCAATCGCCTCCATTTCGGCCGCGATCGCCCCTCGGGCATCGTCCTGCACCTGCTGCCGGCGCCGCGCACATGAAGTGGAATGCCGACTTGCGCGCCTTGCGGGTGTTCCGCGCGATCGTGAGAACGGGCACCGTGACTGCCGCCGGCCGCGAACTCGGACTCACGCAGCCGGCCACGAGCCGGCTGCTGGCGCGGCTCGAGCGCGGCCTCGGCTTCGAGCTCTTCCATCGGGACCGCGGGCGGCTCGTGCCGACGAGCGATGCGCTGCTGCTGCTCGAGGACGTCGAGCTGGCGTTGGGCGGGGTGGATCGCGTCCAGGGGCTCGCCGAGGATATCGCGGCCTTCCGGGTCGGGCGCCTGCGGCTCGTGGCGCCACCGAGCTTCACCGAAGGCGTGCTGCCGGAGATTGCCGCGGCTTTCCTCAAGCGATTCCCCGATGTGTACCTGAGCATCGATTCGCGCAGCGTCGAGACCGCGCGCAAGATGATCGCCACGCGGGACGTGGACGCCGGCTTCGTCCGCCTGCCCATTGATCGAACCGACCTCGTCGCCGAAACCGTCGTCGCCAGCGCCAGCATCTGCGTGCTTCCCCAGGGGCATCGCCTCGCGCGCGAGCGCGCCCTCGACCCGGTGCGCCTGCGCGCCGAACCCCTGATCCTGCTCGGCGCCGGCCGGCAGTCCCGCATGCAGATCGAGGCTGCCTTTGCGCAGGCCGGCGTCACGCCGCGCGTCCGCATCGATACGCACACGATCGGCTCGGCATGCGGGCTCGCCGCGCGCGGCGTCGGCATCACCATCGTCAATGGGCTGCTCGCGCGCCCCTATCTGCGGGATGGCCTCGTGGCGCGGCCGTTCATCCCGCAGATGCGCCATGAATATGCCTTCGTGACGGCTGCGGTGCCGGGCGCGACCCGCCTCGCACGCGAGTTCCTGCAGGAAACGCGCGCCTGGTTTGCCCGCGCGAACTATGCGGCATCGAGGGTCGCCCGCTCCCCGTCGAGGCGCAAGCGGTAGCCGAGTCGCTGCGACAGCGCCGCCACATTGCCAAGCGTGCTGCGCGCCCCGGCGGCGGTTGCCGGCGAAGGCCGGCCACGCGTGGCGTAGTCTTCAGGGCCGTCGATGCCCGCGGGGGCGAGGGCAACCGGCGTGAGCAGGGCGCCCGCGAAGCGGTCTCGCTCGAAGCGGCATTCGACCACCAGGCTCTCCCAGTTGCGCTCGCCATAGTCGGCGGCGGCCTTGCGTGTCTGGAAGATGAAGCTGCCGAGGCCGTGGAACAGCGGTGCGCCGCGATGAAACTCGATTCCCTGCAGCAAGGGCGCGCCGTGTGCAACGAAAGCGCCCGCGCCGGCATCGATGCAGCGACGCGCGAACTCACGCTGCCACTCCGGGGTCATGGAAATGTCCGTCTCCCAGAGGTGGTTGTGCAGGTAGGCGATCACCAGGTCGGCCTCTCGCGCGGCGCGGCGCAGCGAATCGAGCATGTGCCCGACATCGTCCTGGTCGAGTCCCGCCCTCGAGGCTCGCAGCTCGTGGACGCCCGCCCTCGTGCCGGTCGCGGCGCCACCGTCGCGAACCATGCCGGACGCCGCGGCGACCACGGCCAGCCGGCCCGATGGCGTCTGCTGGAATCCCGGTGCCGATGCCTCGGCCAGGCTGCGCCCGCTGCCCGCGTAGGCAAGGCCACGTGCGCGCAGCGCGTCGATCGTGTCGAGGATGCCGCCCGTGCCGATGTCGAATGCATGATTGTTCGAAGTCGCGAGGAAACTCAGGCCGAAATCGCGCAGGCAATCGAGCACGACGGGGGCCGCCGTATGGAGCGTCGCGGGCGCACGGGTCGGCGCGCCAGCGCGCGGTCCGCGCAGCGCGACTTCAAGGTCTGAAAAACAGGCGTCGTTCGCGCGCAGCCGCCGCGCGAGCGGCTCGAAGCCCGGCCAGGGACGCGCGCGCAGGTCGTGGCTGATCAGGCACTGGCCGAGCAGCGCGAGGGAAAAGCGTGCAGCGGACGCACCGACCGGCAGGGCACCCGCGAATGGCAACGAGGCGGCGCCCAGCAGCAGGCGGCGTCGCAGCCTGCCGTGGGCGGGGAGCATCCCGGTGGAGATGGGCAGCATCCATCGACGATGCGGGGCTGTCGCTATCTCGTCAAGGTCATGGCGTGGATGCATCGGAGCATGCGTGGCACGCCGAATGCTACCCGCCGCTCCCCGCCAGATCGCTCCCCGCCCGCACCACGTCCGCGAGGGTGCGGCAGCCGAGCTTCTCCATCATGCGGGCCTTGTAGACCTCGACCGTGCGCGGGCTGATCTCGAGCTGCTGCGCGATCTCGCGCAGTTGCTGGCCCTGCGCGAGGAGGCGCAGCACGTCGCGCTCGCGCGGCGTGAGGCGCGCGAGCCGCTCCGCGGACTCGGCGCGCGCGTGCGCGGCGTCGTGCCGCTCGGCGTCGAGGCGGATTGCATTGCCGAGCACGTCCATCAGCACGGCATCGTCGACGGGCTTCTCGAGGAAGTCGACCGCGCCGTTCTTGAGCGCGGCGCGCGCCGTGGCGACGTCCCCGTGGGCCGTCAGCACGATCACCGGCAGCGCGATGCCGCGGCCCTTCAGCTCGGCCTGCAAGTCGAGCCCGGACATGCCGGGCATCTGCAGGTCGGCGAGCAGGCAGCCGCGCCACTCGCTGCGATAGGTGTCGAGGAAGTGTTCCGCGGACGCAAACACCTGGGCGCGCAGGCCGCGCAGCGAGATCAGCAGGCTCAGTGCATCGCGGATCGCGGCGTCATCGTCGACGACGAATACGGTGGCCTCACCCACGCTGCGGCTCTCCCGCCAGTGGCAGTCGCAATACGAAGCGCGCGCCGCCCGCGCCATCCGCTTGCCGGTACTCGAGCTCGCCGCCTTGTGCCCGCAGCAGCGAGCGGCTGATCGCGAGCCCGAGTCCCATGCCGCCGGGCTTGGTCGTGACGAAGGGTTCGAACACGCGCGCCGCGACGTCCGCGGCCACGCCGGGGCCGCAGTCCGCGACCGTGAGTTGCACATGGTCGCCTTGCCGCCGCGCCGAGACTTCGATGCGTTTCGGCGCGATGTCCGCTGCGGCGAGGGCGTCGATCGCGTTGGCGACGAGGTTGTGCAGCACGATCTCGAGTTGCGTCGGGTCGGCGGCGATGGCGGGCAGGTCGGCGCCGACATTGCAGGCGAGCTGCACGCCGGCGCGGCGCAGGCGTTCCTGGAAGGCGGCCGTCACGGAGCCGCACAGTGCGGCGAGCGACAGCGGCGCGCGTGCCGCCTGGCCGGTACTGTAGAAGTCGCGCAGCCGCCGCAGTACGGCCGATGCGCGGATGGCCTCGCTCGCCGCCTTGCCGAGTGTCTCGGGCAGGCGGGCGTCGCGGGATTCTCCCGGGGACGCGAGGATCTCGGCCGCGCGCAGGTAGGACACGAGCGCCGTGATCGGCTGGTTCAGTTCGTGGGTGAGCGCCGAGGCCATCTCGCCGGCTGTCGCGAAGCGCATTGCGCGCGCCAGCGCTTCGTCGCGCTCGCGCAGTTGCGCCTGGGCCCGCTGCCGCTCGCTCACCGTGGCTCCGAGGATCAGCGCCGTCAGGTTGAGCGTCAGCATCAGGAACTGCAGTTCGAAGAGCGGCGGCGCGGTACCGACGTCCTTCACCATGAAGGCGAGCCCGACCTGGATCGCGAGTGCGCCGACCACAGCGCCCACGACGCCCCAGCGCAGCGCGATCCATATCATCGGCACGAAGAGCGGGTAGAAGAACCGCAGGGCCTGGTCTGCCAGCACGACGAAAATGATCCACATCGAGAAGGCGAGCACCGCGAACTGCAGCAGGGCCTCGCGCCAGCGCATGCGCAGCGCGCTGCGACCCTTGCGCCACGACGGCGCCCAGAGCAGCAGCGGCGTGAGGGTGAGCACGCCGTTGAAATCACCGACCCAGTAGCGCGCCACGCCACCGAGGGCCACGTTCTCGGGCAGCGCGCCCATCGCCAGCATGATCGCGATGAAGCCGGCGCCGACGAACAGCGTCGCGCCGAGGCAGGCGCCGACGAAGCGCGCGGCATCACCGGGGGTCGCGACCAGCGCCGCGGGGCCCCTGCGCCGCAAGATCGCGGCGAGCGCCGTGTAGGCGATCGCGATCCAGATCGACGTGGCGATCGCGGCGACGCTGCCGGCAGGGACGTCCCGCACGATCACTTCCGACAGCAGCGCGGCCAGGGCCACGGCGGCCGCGCCGCGCGCGCCCTGCCAGACGAGGAAGGCGAGGGCGAGCCCGGTCTGCGGGTTCCAGGGCGTGATGCCGAGTTGCAGCACGGGCTGCAGGTAGCTCAGCCAGTCGACGAGGATGTAGGCGACGATGAAGAGGGCGGCGCGAAGGAGATCGCCAGCGCCGGGCAGGGGGTGCGCCCGGCGCTGACTGGAACCCGTGTTTTCCGGCACGTCCCGGGACTCCGGTTCCCCACTCTCTCGACTTGGGAGGCTAGGCAGCCGGGCTTCCGGCCGCAATTCGGCGGCCCCCGTACGGGCTTGCCCGTATGTGTCCGCCGTGTGGGGGTCCGCCATGCTCAGGGTGGGGCCAGCGCATCGGCCCGCTCCGACGCCTCCTGCGCCTCGACGTTGCGCCCCCGCGCGCGCAAGGCGTCGGCGACCAGCCGCCAGGCGCCGGACTGTTCACGTGGGGCGCCGGCTGCGAGCGAGAGCGCGCGCCGCCCCATGTTCTCCGCCTGCCGCGCATCGCCGCTTGCAAGCCGCATGCGCCCCATTTCGATCCAGACGAGAGGGTTATCCGGTTCGATGCGCAGGGCGCGTTCGAGGGTCGCCGCGGCGGCGTCGAAATCTCCCTTGGCCGTGGCGCTGCGCGCCTGCGTGACGAGCGCGCTCGTCGCCGCGCTCAAGCGGTAAGACTTCGGTGAAGGCGGTGGCACGGGCGACGGGGCGGGCGCTGGCACGGGCAGTGCCGCGCCGGCTCCCGGCTGGCCCGCGCCCGTCGCTTCCCCGCCTGCGGTCCCCGACGTCGGCACCGGCCCCGGCGCATAGGGCGGCGTCGCGCAGGCCGCGAGCGCGAGCGCCAGGACGAGGGACAGGCAGCCACCGGCACGGTGCATCATCAGCGGATGATGCCACGGACCCAATCGACGATGCCCGAGGGCGGCGCGCAGCCGGCCATGAACGGCGTGTCCGTGCCCCGTGGCACCGCGACGATGACCTCATCCTGCGAGCAGCCGGTCGTCACCCGCAGGCCCGAGGCGTAGTCGATCGGCATGTCCTCGAGCGACTCGGGCATGGGTGGCTGCCACGAGGTCGTGTCGAGCGCGGACAGGATCCTCTGCCACACGTGCAGCGAACCGCCCGAGCCGGTGACCCCCGTGGGCCGGTTGTCGTCGTAGCCGATCCACACGACGGCGAGGTGGCTGCCCGAGAAGCCCGCGAACCAGCTGTCGCGCAGGTCCGAGGAGCTGCCGGTCTTGCCCGCGACGATGAGCCCGCGGGGCAGGCGCGCAGCGGCCGCGCGCCCGGTGCCGCGCGCGATCACGTAGGTCATCATGCGATCGAGCTGGTAGACCGCGTCGGGCGCCGCCACGGGCGCGATTTCCACGGGGTAGGCGCCGATGCGCTCGCCGCGCTCGTCGATGACCGCGCGCACGGCGCGCAACGGCACATGGAAGCCGCCGTTCGCGAGGCCGTTGTAGAGCTGCGCGACGTCGATCGGAGGCAGGTCGACGGCGCCGAGCAGCAGCGAGGGCAGGGGCCTTGGCGCCTGTTCGAGCCCGAAGCGCGTGAACATCTGCGCCACTTTCGGCACGCCGACCTCGAGGCCGAGGTGCACCGTGGCGAGGTTCAGCGATTCGCTGAGCGCGCGCACCATCGACACCGGCCCGTTCGCATTGCGCGAGAAATTCTGCGGGCGCCAGACCTTGCCCTTCGACAGCGCCACTTCGATCGGGGTGTCATCGAGCATGCTGGTGGCATTCCAGCGCCCCGTCTCGAGGGCCGCGAGGTACACGAAGGGCTTGATCAGCGAGCCGATCGGGCGCGCGCCCGCGAGCGCACGGTTGAAGCCGTCGAAGTTGACGTTGCGACCGCCGACCATCGCGATGACTTCACCGCTTTGCGGCAGCGTGACGATCGCGGCGCCCTCGAGCCCTGCCTGGCCGGCCGGCGGCTTGCGTGCGCCGTCGAGGCGGGTGAGCTCGCCCTCGATCGCCTGTTCGGCGGCGAGCTGTGCGCGCGGGTCGAAGCTCGTGAAGACGCTGAGCCCGGATTCGGTGAGGTCCGCTTCCTTGTAATCCCGCCGCAGGGTCTGGCGCACGAAATCGAGGTAGGCGGGGTAGTAGCCGCCCGACGGGCGCGCGGCGATGCCGAGCGGCTTCTTCGCGGCGGCTTGCGCCTGTTCTTCGGTGACGATGTGTTGCTGCGCGAGGATGCGCAGCACGAGGTTGCGCCGCTCGAGCGCGCGCGCCGGGTGGCGGCGTGCATCGTAGTACGGCGGCCCGCGCACGATCGCGACGAGCAGCGCGAGCTCGGACAGGTCGACCTCGTCGAGCGGCTTGCCGAACCAGAACTGGCTCGCGAGCCCGAAGCCGTGGATCGCGCGATCGCCCTGCTGGCCGAGGTAGATCTCATTGATGTACGCGGTCATCAGGTCGCGCTTGTCGTAGCGCGCCTCGAGCGCGAGCGCCATCATCGCTTCCTCGAGCTTGCGGCCGAGGGTGCGCCGGCCGTCGAGGAAATAGCTCTTGACGAGCTGCTGGGTGAGCGTGCTGCCGCCCTGTTCGACCCGGCCGGCGCGCAGGTTGACCCACATGGCGCGGGCGATCGCCTGGAAGTCGACGCCGTGGTGCGAGTCGAACTTGCGATCCTCCACCGCCTTGATCGCCGCGGGCAGCAGCGGTGGCACTTCCTCCGGCGTCAACACGATCCGGTCCTCGCCGTGGATCGGGAAGATGCTGCCGATGAGTTGCGGGTCGAGGCGGAAGACCGGGATGTCCTGGTTGCGCGCATCGCGCACACTCGTGACCGCGCCGCCTTCGATCGTGACGGCGACGACCTGCGCGGGGCGCTGCTCGTCCGCGAAGCGCGCCGCCCGCACGGCGACCTCGAATCGCCCGCGGCGACGGCGATACGTGCCGGGGCGGGTGAGCTCGGCGGCCTCGCGATAGTGCAGGCGCGAGAGCTCGGCGAGGAGGTCCGCCGACGAAAATGGCAGGCCCGCGTACAGCTCGAGCGGCGCGGCGTAGACCTTCGCCGGCAGGGTCCAGCGCCGGCCCTCGAATTGCTGCGCGACTTCACGGTCGTAATAGAACAGGGCTGCCACGAACACGAGCGCCGCGGCGGCCACGAGCGCTGCGGCCGCGACCGCGCACCGCCGCAGCCACTTCTTCGTGCGTGCCTTCATCCGCGCCAGTTTAATGAAAGCCGGGGCGCACGTAGGAACCGAACGTGAGATAGAACGAGCGGTCGCCGGTATCGGCGTAACCGAAGCCGAAGCGCAGGGGACCGAGCGGCAGTGACACGCCGACGAACACGCTGCCCGCCTTGATCAGGTCGTCTCCCGCGATGTCCTCGAAGTCCTCCCACACGTTGCCCGCTTCCGCGCTCACGCCCACGTAGAGCGGCATCTGGACCAGCGACTCCGTCGCGCCGAAGCGGCGGTAGTACATGAGGCGCGCGAACACCATCTGGCTGCCGATCAGTTCGTTCTCGCCGAAGCCGGAAAGATAGGCGAGGCCGCCGAGATTGGCGTCGGTGCTGTAGGAGTCGACATTGTCGGTCGACACCGACGCGCGTGCGCCGATCGTGAAGGTATTGCGCCCGAAGCTCGCGGCCTGGTCCCACGAGAGGCGGGCCAGGTCGCCGCGCTCGTGCGCGCCGAGGGCGTCGCGGTAGAGGCCGTAACTCGCCTCGAGCCGGCCGCCGCGGGTCGGGAAGGCGACACTGTCGAGGCCGTCGTAGAGGAATTGCAGCCGCAGGCCCGCGATGTCCGCGCGGATGCCGTCCGGCAGCAGCGGATCGCCGACCAGGCGCTTGGCGCGATCGTGCATGCGCGAGGCGACCAGCGCGAGGCGGGTGTTCTCGCCGAAGTCCCGGCCGAAGCGCAGCTCGCCGCCGGCGCTCTCGACGCGATAGCGCGCCACCTCGTCGTCGCCCAGGCGGACCGGCTGGTTGAGCGCGAGGTACTGCAGCTGCGGGGCGACGAACCAGCGGCCGAGCCGGCCGAAAGGCGCGTAGAACTCCGACGTGAGGCCGCCCTGGCGCCCGAGCTGCAGCAGGTTGCGCCACTCGGCGCCTGTCGAGCTGAGCCCGGTCATGCGCAGTTCGGCGTTAAGCTGGTAGTCGTCGTGGCCCTTGAAGTTGTCCTCGAACTGCAGGCCGAAGCGCAGGTAGTTCGGGCCCCAGGCCTTGTCGACGGGGCGCACGATCAGGCCGTATTCGCCCTCGTGCTCCTCGAGGCGGTAGTCGATGCGCTGGTAGGTGCCGGCGCCGAAGGCCCGGTCGATCTGCTCGCTGACCGCATCGAAATTGAACGGCTTGTCCTCCTGCATGCCGAGCCGGTCGCGCACGAGCCCGGCGGTGCGGCTCTGGTCGCTGCGCACGTCGACGAAGGCGATGCGCGGATTGCCGATGGGCTTTCGCAGGTGCGCGCTGCGCCACGCCGCGAACTCCCCGGGGCCCACGGCGAGGTGGCGCAGCGCGCCGATCTGCGCGAGGGCGGCGGCTTCGCCCGCGCGCACGGCCACGTCGACCTTGTCGAAGTCGAGCGAGGCGATGCCCGGCATGTCGGGCCTCACGATCACGTCGTCCGGCGTGAGCGTCGCGAGCACGCGCGCGCTCTCGCGGTCGACGAGGCCCGACAGCGACTGCATCAGGATCGACACCGGCGAGCCGAGTTCCTCCTCCGGCAGCAGCGGCTCGCTCACGTTGACGACGATCAGCCGGTCTGCGCCCATCCTGCGGGCGACTGCGACGGGGATGTTGTTGGTCACCATGCCGTCGACGAGCAGGCGGCCGTCGTAGCGCACGGGCGCGAATGCGCCGGGAATCGCCGCGCTCGCGAGCACGGCGATCGTGAGGTCGCCGTCGCCGAACACGACTTCCTCGCCCTTGCCGATGTCGGTGGCGACGCAGCGAAACGGGATCGGCAGGTCGTCGAAGCTGATGTGCTCGCGGCTCTGCACCAGCAGGCGGCGCAGCTCGAGGTTGAGCTTCTGGCCGTTCACGATGCTCGGCGGGAGTTTCAGGCCGTGCCGGCCGACACCGACCTCCTGCGGGATCAGCTGCGCGCGGTCGAGCTCCTTCTCGCGCATCGGCAGCGCGTTGCGCGAGGCGCCGTCGCGGAACACGTCGCCCCAGTCCATCCCGTCGAGGATCTTCTGGATTTCGTCGACCGTGTATCCCGAGGCGTAGAGCGCGCCGATGATGGCGCCCATGCTGGTGCCGGCGATGTAGTCGATCGGGATGTGCTCGCGTTCGATCGCGCGCAGCACGCCGATATGCGCCGCGCCGCGCGCGCCGCCGCCGCCGAGTACGAGGCCTATCTTCTCGCGCGCTTCGGCGAGCGGGACGAGGGGCAGGATGGCGAGCGTGGCGGCGGCCAGCAGCCGGCGCCACGGGATTCGATGCCGCATGGTTCACCTCTGCCGCAAGCCTAGCGTATCGTGCGCAGGCGGAGGGGATGATGGCCGATCAACGGATCGAGATGCTCGAGATGAAGGTGGCGCACCTCGAGCAGGCGTTGCAGCAGTTGAGCGATGAACTCGCACGCCAGCAGCGCGAGCTGGGCGACGTGCGCGCGCGCAGCCAGCAACTCGCGCAGCAGCTTGCCGCCGCGCACGACTCGACCGCGGCGTCGGCCACCGCGATCGAAGTGCCGCCGCACTACTGAGGCGTGCCGAGCTTCGCGTCGATGGCGCGCACCCGCGCGACGGAAGGCCGTTCGTTCCAGCGCCCGATGTAGCCCGTGAAGGGCTCTTCGGCGGGCAGCAGCCCAAAGGAGATCATCCAGGTGAGCGCGGTGCCCCACAGCACGTCGGCAGCCGTGAAGCGTTCGCCGAGGATCCACGGGCCGCGGGCGAGCTGCCCCTTCAGGGTCGCAATCGTCGTTTCGACGTCCCCGTAGGGCATCGTCCCGGCCCGTCCCGGCTCGCGCTTGAGCGCGCGATCGACCATCGCCGGCTCGAAAGAGGAGCCGTAGAACACGATCCAGCGCAGGTAGGGGCCGCGCAGCGGATCGCCGATCGGCGGCGCGAGCCCCGCCTGCGGCCACAGGTCCGCGAGGTAGAGGTAGATCGCGCCCTGTTCGGTGACCACCGCCTCGCCGTGGCGGATCGCCGGCACCTTGCCCATCGGGTTCACCGCGAGGTAGGGCGGCTGGCGCTGCTCGCCGGCCTTCATGTCGAGTACTTTCAGCTCGTACGGCATGCCGAGCTCTTCCAGCAGGGTGAGCGTGCCCGACGAGCGGGTGTTCGGCGAATGGTAGAGCGTCACGGCGGCGGTCGGCATCCAGGTCTCCGGAAGGGTGGCGGGTAATGTCGTGATAATGCGTCCTGGGGCAGGCTAGCGCCATGCGAGCACTTGCCTGGGTCCTCCTGTACTGCTGCCCGATGGTCGCCGCCGCCGCGGCGGCTGAGGCGACCGGGCGCGTCACGCCCTATCCGGCGGCATTCTTCGCGCGCGTGCAGCCGTATTCGGCATTCGACATGCTCGCCGCGCTGCCTGGCTTCACCTTCAGCGAAGGCGACGCCGAGGTGCGTGGCTTCGCCGGCGCTGGCGGCAATGTGCTGATCGACGGCGGCAGGCCCGCGAGCAAGCAGGAGACCCTCGAAGTGGTCCTGCGGCGCATCCCGGCGAGCACGGTCGATCGAATCGAGGTGATCCGGGCCGGCGCCCCCGGCATCGACATGCAGGGCGAGGCCGTGCTCGCCAATGTGGTGCGGGTGCGTGGCGCGCAGGCCCACGGCTCGGCGGAGGCCGGCCTGGGCGCCTTCGAGCGCGGCTACTTCGCGCCGCGCATGGCCGGTGAGTATTCGCGCGACAGCGGCGATCGGCGCGTCGAGCTATCCGGCGCGCTCTATCGCACCTGGGACGACGAGCACGGCGTCGGCGACCGCCCGCGCGTGGCGCCGGACGGCAGCGTGCTGCGCGACCCGGCCTATCGGCAGTACGAGGGCTCGAAGATCGCCGAGCTGGCGGGCGCGCTCGACGCGCCGCTCGCCGGCGGCGCGCTGCGCTCGAATGCCGCCTGGCAGCGCGAGCGCTTCGCGGCGGACATCCGCAGCCTCGACATCGGCGCGGAGTTCAAGGACGAGCGGCGCACCGAGCTCGGCCTGCGCTACGACCGCCGCCTCGGCCCGAACCTCGAGCTCGAGTCCTATGCCATCCGGCGCGACACTGACGACGACGAGGGCGAGAGCGAGCGCGACGTGGCGAGCGGTGACTCCGAGCTCTTTCGCAACCTCGAACGCTCGAGCGAAACGATTCTGCGCGGCACGCTGCGCCGCGCCCGCGGGCGCTGGACGCTCGAGGGCGGCCTCGAGGGCGCGTTGAACGTGCTCGACAGCCACACGTCGCTCACGGAGAACGGCCTCGCCGTGCCGCTGCCGACCGCCGACGTGCGTGTCGAGGAGCGGCGCGTCGAAGCCTCGGTGCTGGCGATCTGGCGGCCCGCGCCGGCCTGGACGCTCGAAGCCGGTTCGCGCTTCGAACGCTCGCGGCTCGAGCAGCGCGGCGATCACTCGCTCACGAAGGACTTCTTCTATCCGAAGCCGCGCGTGCTGCTGTCCTGGGCCCCGAACGCGGCCGATCGATGGCGCCTGTTGCTGGAGCGTGACGCGGGTCAGCTCGACTTCGGCGATTTCGCGAGCTCGGCCTCCCTGTCGGCCGGCACGGTGACCGCCGGCAATCCCGATCTCGAGCCCGACCGCACCTGGCGGCTCGAACTCGCTTGGGAGCGCCATTTCATGGACGGCGCGGGCGCGCTCGTGCTCGCCGCGCGCCACGAGGCCATCGACGATCTCATCGACCGGCTGCCGGTGACCGGGCCGGACGGCACTTTTGACGCCGTCGGCAACATCGGCACGGGCCGGCGCGACGAACTCGAGCTCGGGCTCGACGTGCCGCTCGACCGGTTCCGCATCTGCGGCGGCCTGCTGAAGCTGCAGGGCACCTGGAGAAGGAGCCGTACCCGCGATCCCGCGACGGGCCGGATGCGCGGGATATCCGAGGACGAGCCGCTCGAGGCCTCGGCGCACTTCTCGCAGCAGCTCCCGGCCTGGAGGAGCCGCTGGGGCATCGACCTGCGATTCGCGAGCCGCGAGACCGAGTACCAGTTCGACCAGGTGCAGACCGATCGCCTCGGTGCGCGCCTCGATGTCTTCGCGGAGCTGCGTCCGGCCGGAGGCTGGTTCCTGCGCCTCTACGCGCGCAATCTCACCGACCGGGCCGCCACGCGCCGGCGCGAGATCTTCTCGGGCATGCGCGGCAGCGCGCCGCTCGAGTATGTCGAGACACGCACGCTGCACATCGGGCCGTACGTCGAGCTGACGCTGCGCAAGTCCTTCGGCGACTGACGCACGCCCTGTGCCAGAATCGCAGCCCACCTGCGATGGAGTGCCCGCGATGCGCCGAGTCCTGCCAGCCTGGTGCGCCCTCGGCGTGCTGCTCGCCTGTGGCCTGCGGGGCGCACGCGCGGAAGACTATCCGCGCGGCCCGCTGCCGGACGGCGTCGTGCCGCAGCGCTACGAGCTCACGCTCAATATCGACCCGCGCGAGGAGGCCTTCAGCGGCAACGCGCGCATCGAGGTGACGATCGCCGCCCCGACACGGCGCATCTGGCTGCACGGCCAGGGGTTGCGCGTGACCTCGGCGACCCTGCGCACGGCGGGCCGCACCGTGCCGCTCGGTTACTCCGAAGTGGACGCGCTGCGCGGGGTGGCGCGCCTCGACGCCGCGGAGCCGATCCCGGCGGGCGCGGCGACGCTGCGCATCGTCTATGCCGCCGACTTCCAGCGCGTCGCTTCCGGCCTCGGGCGTCTCGAGCGCGGCGGTGCATCCTATGCCTTCACGCAGATGCAGCCGCTCAACGCGCGCCGCGTCTTCCCCGGCTTCGACGACCCGCGCTTCAAGACGCCGTTCACGCTGATCGTGGTGGCTCGCGACGGCGATCGGGTGATCGCCAACGCCCCGCTCTCGGGCCAACGCGTGATTGGCAGCGGCCTCGTGCGCCACGAATTCGCGCCGACCCCGCCCCTGCCGACCTACCTGCTCGCGCTCGCGGTCGGACCCCTCGATGTCGTCGAAGGCAAGGCAATCCCCGCGCAGGCCGTGCGGCGCGCGCCGGTTCCGCTGCGCGGCGTGGCGACTGGCGGCCAGGGACCGAAGCTTGCGTACGCGCTCGAGCACACGCCACGGATCCTGCTCGCCCTCGAGGAGTACTTCGGTAGCCCGTATCCCTTCGGCAAGCTCGACCAGGTTGCGACGCCCACCATCCGCGGCGCGATCGAGAATGCCGGCGCGGTCTTCTACGGCGACAGCCTGCTGTTGCTCGGTGCGGATGCGCCGCCCGCCCAACTTCGCGACTACTTCGTGGTCGTCGCGCACGAGCTCGCGCACCAGTGGTTCGGCGATCTCGTCACGCCGGCGTGGTGGGACGACCTGTGGCTCAACGAGGCCTTCGCGCAGTGGCTCGGCATCCGGACCGCGCGCGGCCTGCGGCCGGATCTCGTGGCGGAGACTTCGCTCACCGAGGAAATGCTGGCGGCGATGGTCACCGATGCGCGCGCCGTCGGCCGGCCGGTCCGCCAGCCGATCGATGACGACACCCGTGTCGCAAGCGCCTTCGACGGCATCACCTACAGCAAGGGCGCCGCCGTGCTGACGATGATGGAGTCCTACATGGGAGCCGAGCGCTTCCAGCGCGGCGTGCGCGCGCACCTGGCGGCGCATGCCTTCGGCACCGCGACGGCCGACGACTTCTTCGCGGCGATGGCGCGGGCGGCGGGCGATCCGGCGCTCATCGACGCCTTCCGCTCCTTCGTCGAGCAGCCGGGCCTGCCGCTGGTGACGGTGGGGCGGCGCGCGGAAGGAACGCTCGCCCTCACGCAATCGCGCTTTGCGCCGGTCGGGTCCGCGATCGAACAGGGCCAGCGCTGGAAGATCCCGCTGTGCATCCGTTTCTACGGCGAACGGGGCGAGCGCAAGCGCTGCAGGCTGGTGCAGGATGCGCAGGCGGAGTTCGCGCTGCCCGGCGACATCGGCGCGATCGAGGCGGTCATGCCGAATGCCGACGGCGCTGGCTACTACCGGTTCGCGCTCGACGCCGCCGACGCCGCGGCACTGCTCGCGCGCGGCACACGGCTGCCCGATCGCGAGGCGCTCGTGCTTGCCGACAGCATCAAGGGGGGCTTCGCCTCCGGCCGTGTGACGCTCGCGGCCTACCTCGACGCAATGACCGCGCTCGCCGCGCACCCGAACCGCCAGGCCTCGACCCTGCTCGGCGTCGAGCTCGTCGACCTCATGAACCGCCTGGCCGACGATCCGCAGCGCGCGGCATTGCGCCGCCGTCTCGGCGAAGTCTATGCCCCGCGGCTGGCGGCGATCGGCGCGCCGCTCGAGGCAGCAAGCAACTCCCGCGACAGCGCGGACGTGCAGCAGCTGCGGCGGACGCTGCTGGACCTCGTGGCACTCGGAGCCCGCGACCCGCAGTTGCGCGCGCGCATGGCCGAGGCCGCAGTCCGCTCGCTGCGGGAACCGGCCGCGATCGACAGCGGATTGCGCGATCGCATCTGGGCGGTGGGCGTGCAGGAGCAGGCGCCGGGGGTGGCCGCTGCGATGGTCGCGGCCCTGCGTGGCGAGGATGCGCTCGCGCGCAGCCAGGCCGCATTCGCGCTCGGCTCGGCCGGTGACCCGCAGGCAGTCTCCGCCGTTCAGCGGGCCGCGCTCGATCCGGCAGTGCCGCTCGGCGAGGTCTTCGCGATGCTCTCGCTCGAAGTGCAGCAGCCCGCGCTGCGGCGCGCCGCCTGGGACTGGGTGCGCCAGAACTTCGACGCCCTTGCTGCACGCGCCTCCGTGTTCGCCCGGCCCTTCCTGTTGCAGCTCGGCGGACAGTCCTGCGACGTCGCCGCGCAGGCGGAAATGCAGGCGTTTGGCGCAGCCCGGGTGCGCGAGATGGGCTCCGGCGAGCTCGAAGTCGGCCGCACCGTCGAGTCGATCGGCCTGTGCGCGGCGCTGAGGGCCGCGCACGCCGCGGAGTTCGGGGAGCTCGTCGCGACGACCGGGCGGTGAAGGCGGCGGCAGCGGCGCGCTGGCCGCGTCACGCGCCCAACAGCTCTCCGACGGCCCGGTGCGCCTGGTCGATAGCGGCGTGCGCGTAAGCGGCCCATTCCGAGTCGGAGTTCGCGAACGCGATATTGCCGAATCGGGTGCGCGCTATCTCGTACGGCTCCGCGCCTTTGCGCGGCGAGTCGTAGAGCGGGTTGTCACCGCCCGAATAGCCGTGGCCCCAACGGTTCACGGTGATCGCGGCGATGTCGCGATCGGCGTCGAAGCCGCCCGCGCCCAAGATGCGCGTCAGCTCGTCGCGTGCCTCCTGCTCGAAGCGCTCGAAGGGCGTCGAAAGAAGCTGGCCGCGCGCGGCGCGCAGGCCCGCGCGCGGATCGACGCCGGGCGTGAACGGCACGGTCGGCACGTGCACGAGATGAAGCAGCATCGGCTCATCGGGTGAGCGCGGGCAGCGGTAGTCGCCAAGGCTCACCGGGTAGTCGAGCTTGATGCGCGAGTAAAAGCCGATCGCGTTCGTGACCTCGTGCACGCCGCGCTTGACCCACGGCCGCCAGTTGCGGACGGCAACGTTCACGTACACGAGCGGCATCTTGACGTTCAGCTCGAGCGCCTCGCGCTGCGCGACGGGCAGGCCGGGCAGCAGGTACGGGTCCATCGAGTGATAGCACGCCATGACGACGTGCCGCGCGCGCGCGCCGCGCATGGCGCCATCCTGCGCGTAAGCCACATCGACGGCCTGCGCATCGTGTTGGCGGACCTGCACCGCGGTGCCCTTGAGACGCAGGCGCACGAGCGCGCCCCCGGAGTCGAGGCGCGAATAGTCGAATGGCGCGAGCACGATGTCTTCCATGCCGCGCCCCGGCGCGACGCCCGCGACCAGCGAGCGCACGAGCAGGCGCGCGATCGAGGCGTTGCCGTCCGGGAAGTGGTGGATGTAGGGATCGTCCATCTCGGCGTTGTCGGCGCCATCGCCGAGGCCGAGGCCATCGAAGCCCGGGTAGCCCGACTCGCGCGCCCAGCCCGCCGGCACCGCGTCGATGCCGCTTGCGAAGAAATCGTGCGACCGGTCCTGGAAAGTGTCCGCGACCTGGGGCTCGAAGCCCCATACCTTCGTGATCCAGTCGCGGTAGCTCGTGTGCTCGAGCACCGCTTCCTTCTGCGCGCGCGACTTGCCGGCGAGCGGGTCGCGCTTCGAGGTGTAGAGTTCGACGAGCTGGCGCTTCGCGAGGTCCGAAACGGGGAAGTCGGCGACGAACGCGGCAATCGGCCGCGCGTTCATGCGATCGGGCGGGACGTCGTCGGCGACCATGCGCGTCGGGTCGCCAGTGACGAGCCGATCGACGCCGAAGCTCTCGCGCTTGAAGAGGATGCCGCGCGACAGGCCGAGCCCCGGATAGAGCGCGCGATCGAAGGCCGTCTCGAAGCGATCGATGTCGACGCCGAGCGCGCGCAGCAGGCCGAGCGCCTCCTTGCTGTAGAGTGAGTGGGGCGACTGCAGCGACTCGCTGCCGCCGTAGCCGATCAGCCGGCGGCCATCGACCTCGAATTCGTTGCGCTGCGCGTGGCCACCGAAGTCGTCGTTCGCCTCGAGCAGCAGGATGCGCGCATTCGGCCGCTCGCGCCGATAGAACCAGGCCGCCGCGAGCCCGCTGATGCCGGCGCCGACGACGATGAGATCGTAGCGTTCGTCGAAGGGCACCCCTCCCGTATCGAAGGAGCGGCCGTCGCGCAGCGCGTGCGCGACATCGAAGCTGCCGGGCGCGGAGCCGCGAAAGCCGCTGCCCGCGGGCGGGTAGGGCGCGCCGCCGCGCGCGGCGGCCAGGAGATCGATCGGCGAGAGGCCCGCGACGATCGCGAGCGCGGTGCCATTGAGGAAGTCCCGGCGGGTGATGTCAGGCGGCATGGCGATGGCTCCCTCGGCGGATGGCGCTCAGGCGGCAAGTACCGTGAAACCCTCCCGGCGCGCGGCGGCGGCCAGGCGCTCGTCGAGGCAGACGAAATCGAGCGTGCGGGCGTCGTGGTCCGCCGCGACGAGCGCCGCCGCAAGCTGCAGGCTGTCGGCCGCGCGCAGTGCGTGGGTACGGAGCAGTCTCTCCGCTGTGCGCCGCACGGCGTCGCTCGGAACCACTTCATGCCAGCCCGCGGAAATGCCGCGCAACGCATCGTGCGCCGCGGTTGCCGCGTCTGCGGCGAGCTGCTTCTCGCGCTCAAGCCGGGCGAGTGCCGACACAATTTCGGCGGGCGTACCCCACCACACCAGCAGGTCACCGTCGTCCTCGATCAGGCGGAACAAGGACGCGCGGCGCGGCTCGTCCGCGATTAGCGGTACGATGGCCGAGGCGTCCCAGAAGCGCATCGGTGCCGCCTCAGCGATCCGCGTCGCGATCGCGGAGCATTGCGTCGAGCAGGCGTGTGCCTTGCGGCACAGGCGCCTCGCGCGAAGCCAGCTTGTGCAGATCCGTGCGACCCGCCGATGGGCGCACGAGGCCCTGCGCGCGCAGCAGAGCGAGCCGCTCCGCGCCGCGCCCAGCGGCCTCGATGCGCTCGATGCGGGCGATCGGCAGGTCGCGGTCGTAGATCACGACGGGGTGACCGGCACGCACCTTGCACAGGTAGGCGCTCAGGTTGTTCTTGAGTCGCGAGACGGTCGCTTTTTCCATATGGCCGTTATAGCCATATTGGGACCTGGCGTCGAACACGGCCCTGCGCAGTGCTAGCATCGCCGCAAAGTGCCCCGCCCACGGGGCCTGCAGGGGGAAGGACCATGACGGACGCCAAATGGGGTCGCGGCCTCGTCCTGGCTGCGCTGTCGCTATTGGCCGCCTTTCGGTCCAGCGCATCGGTGGAAGAACCGCCGACTGCCGGGACCGCCCTCGACAGGGCATTTGCAGCAGCGAGCAAGGTGGCCGTGCGCGGGCCCGCGCAGGTGCCGTGGATCGAACAGGCCACCCTCAGGCTGCCGGAGGGCTACGTCTACGTGCCACGCCCGGCGGCCGACCAGATCATGGATGCCTGGGGCAACAGCCATGACGAGCGTTTCCTCGGGCTCATCTTCCCGGCGGGCGACGCGAACTGGTTCGTTGCCGCCGAATATGAGGCGTCGGGCTACATCAAGGACGATGATGCGAAGGACTGGAACGTCGAGGAACTGCTTGCGGGCATCAAGGAAGGCACGAAGGCGCAGAACGAGCGGCGCCGCGAGATGGGCATCGGCGAGCTCGAGATCATCGGCTGGGCCGAGAAGCCGGCCTACGACGCGACGACCCATCGCCTCGTGTGGTCGCTCGCGGCGCGCGACAAGGGCAGCGCGCCGGGCGATGCACAGACCATCAACTACAACACCTACATGCTCGGTCGCGAGGGCTACATCACGATGAACCTCGTCACGGGGAGCGACGCCATCGCGACCGACAAGGCCGTAGCGCATGCTTTGCTGGGGGCGCTGTCGTTCAATCCCGGCAAGACCTACGCGGATTTCAATGAAGAGACCGACAAGGTCGCGGCCTACGGCCTCGCGGCGCTCGTCGCCGGCGTCGCCGCGAAGAAACTCGGGCTGTTCGCCGTCATCGCGGCCTTCCTTGCGAAGTTCGCCAAGGTCTTCCTGGTGGCAGGCGCGGCGGGCGGCGCGGCGCTGTGGAAGAAGTTGCGCGGCAAGGCAGCCTGATGCGCCCGCGGCCGCGGCACACGAGCCTGCTCGAGAACCTGTTCGAGTTGGTGAGCCGCCTGCCGTGGTGGGTGAGCGTCGCGTGCGCGGCCGGCTCGTACTTCGCGCTGAGTGCGATCGAAGGGGCACAGCCGCTGCGTACGGCTGCGCGCCTCGGCCGGATCATCGTGCCGCTGCTGTTTCTCGCCGGGGCGGGGATCGGGCTGATCCGCAGGCGCTGACCCGCGGCGCAGGGGCATGCGCCATAATGGGCGCATGCAATGGCTCTGGCTGTCGATCGCCATCGTCGCGACGGTGGGCTATCACGTCGTGCTCAAGGTCACGCCCGCGGGCGTGAACCCCTTCCTCTCGCTCGCGATCACCTATGCGGGCGTCACCACGATCTTCGCGCTCGTCTATCTGCTGACCCCCGCTGCGGTGCCGCTGCGCACCGCGTTGCCGCAGGTCAACTGGACGGCGCTGGTACTTGCCGTGACGATCGCGGGCCTCGATGTCGGCTTCCTGCTGCTCTATCGCAGCGGCTTCGACGTGAGCCTCGGCCAGATCGTCACGCAGTCGGCGGCGGCGCTCGCGCTGCTGCTGCTCGGCGTCGCGCTCTTCAGCGAGAAGATTTCGCTCGTGAACGCGGGCGGGATCCTGCTCTGCGTCGTGGGGCTGTGGATGATGTTCCGGCGGTGAACCCCGCAGGCTGAGGGACTACTTCGAACCCGCCTTCTGTGTCTCGCCGCTGATGAGCAGCAGTGGACGAATGTCGTCGACGAGTGCATCGGGCACACCGCTGACTCGTTTCAGGTCGTCGACGTTCAAATACGGCCGATGTTCGATGATCAATCGCGCGCGAGCCGGGCCGATCCCGGGCAGGGTTTCCAGTTGCTCCACCGACGCCGTGTTGATGTTGACCAGCAGCGAGCCCTCGCTCGGCGGGTCGCGGCCGAAAAGCGGCATGGCATCGCGCGCGAGCCAAACGGCGCCCGATAGCACCGCAATGGCAGACGCGGCGATGGGCAGGACGGTGCCCCACTTGATCCGCTGCCACCAGGGGCGCGGAGTCATTTCGGGGAACGCCAGCCGTCGAGCATGGCCGTCCGGCGCGCTCCGCCGCACATAGTCCCTGTCTTGCAGTCCCATGGGATATCTACCTTGTGGTGCGCTTCCTGAGCACGTTCTCGCGATGATATTCGAGGTAGCGGCGTTGGCCCTCGGAGAAGGCGCCGACATCGGGCGGGTCACCGGGGTCTATTCCCATCCGCCTGAGTGACATCTCATCTGCCACTGGAGACACGATCAGTCTTCCCCTGTCCTCGAATGAAATGAAACCCTTGTCGAACAGGTGATCGACTGTCGGGGTCAACAGCAGGCCGTTCTCGGCGTCGAGCCGTTCACCGTTGGCACAGTCCCTCCAGGGCTTCGTATGGCTGGCAATCAGGTGCTCCGGACGATCGACTCGCGTCACGCGACAGGCACGCTCCACGCCCATGACCCGCTCCCGGAACAAGCCCTGGCCGCGCCGCGCCGTGATCAACGCGCTTCGTTCGGTTTCATCGAGCACCGGGTCCGCTTCGATCCGGGCTATCTCGCGCCGCTCCCACTCCACGATCAATGGCTGGGGCGCAGCTGTTTCGCGCCCGCCTCCGCCTGCGCGGGTGGCGGCGTCGGCAATGCCGAGGGCTTCACGCCCGATAAGGCCCTGCAGCGCCAGGGCGAGGGCTACGGGAATCTCCGCCAGGTACACACCCTGTAGCCCGTGCCCATTCGGGCGCAGGGGCGCGTATCTCCTGGGCAGCAACGGCGCGAGCACAGCCATGTGGTCCATGGGGCGAATCCGGTTCCGCAGCTCGTGGAATTGCACATCCGCGCGCCAGCCGATCCGGTCCCAATACGCGCCGGCGGTGCCGAACTCCATGGGCTTCGGACTTTCGTAGCAATAGGATCTGGCGATCCCCACTGCCGCGATGCGCGTATCGCAGTACGAAAAGATGACGTCACAGGGCGCGAGTTCACGCATGGACTCATAGAAGGCATTGCGCCGCCCATCACGATTGCGCTTGGGTGACCAGACGTAGCCGCCGCCCACTTCGTGGCGGTAGGTCTGATTCTGGTTTACCCACCAATAGCGCACGCAGCGGCCCTGGGTCGCCTCACGCCTCGAGCTGATAGGCGACGTTCGTCCCGCTGACCTGCACGACCCCACGACGTTGCAGCGCTTCAATGAGCGCCTGCACTTCGCGATCGCCGCCGCCCTTCGCGAAGCGTGCCTTGAGCGTGCTCGCGAGCGTCTTCAATTTGCGCGGCCGCGAGTTCTTCAGGTTGCGCAGATGCGCGATCACGGTTGTCAGCGGGTCCGGTTCGGCACGCGTTACCGGCACGGCCTTCGGCGGAGCCGCCGGCTTGAGCGCCGCGATGTCGTCGAGTGAGCCGGAACGTCGGCAGCGCACGCCGGTCGCATTCAGGTGCTTGATGAGGATGTCGTAGTCGCGGTCCTTCGAGAGGATATGGAACTGCGCGTCCGGGTGTTGCGCGGCAAGACGGCCGATGTAGTAGGCGATGTGCAGGTCGAGCGCGTTGCGGCCCGTGCCCGCGATCTGCACGTACTCGGCCTGGGTGCCTAGGGACTGCACGGTCTGCGCGAGTTCGAACGGCAGCTTCGATTGCTGGCTGCCGACGAACACCCGCAGGTGCACTGGCCGTCCGCGCAGCGCGGCGAGGCCTTTTGGCTGTAGATTCTCGAAGTCGATGAGGATGTAGGTGTTGGCCATGCCACCGACAGTAGCAGATCAGCACGACGGCGGTTGTCGCTGCGGCGGTATCCGGTATCGCGTGGGCGGCGCGGTGCGCGAGCGCTTCTTCTGCCACTGCGAGAGTTGCCGGCGCTGCGCGGGCGCGTCGCCGGTGCCGTGGGTCACCGTGGCGACTTCCGCCTTCACGGTCCTGCGCGGCGAGATTTCCTGGTTCGCGTCCTCGCCGGAAGTGCGGCGCGGCTTTTGCGCGGGCTGCGGCACGCCGCTGGCCTACCTCCATGCGTCGACACCGCGGGAGATGGACGTCGTCACGCTGTCCTTTGACGACCCGGGGCCGCTTGCGCCCCAATATCACTTGTGGGTGGGCGACCAGCTGCCGTGGATCGTGATCGCCGACGCGCTGCCGCGCTACGCCGCGACGCGCGAGCAGGCGCAGCCTCGCTGACGCGGGTGCGCGTCGCTCAGAGATCCGTGTACTTGCGCGCGTTGCCGCGCGCCTTGTCGACCGGGTACTTCCTGGCATTGAGCGCGATCTTGTCGCGCGCCGCGGCGGCCAGGTCGATGTCGAGCTTGTCGGCGAGGCGGATGAGATAGAGCAGCACGTCGGCGACCTCTTCGCGCACCCGGGCGGGATCCGCTGCCGTCTCGCTCCACTGGTAGTGCTCGAGCAACTCCGCGGCTTCGACCGAGAGCGCCGCGGCGAGGTTCTTCGGCGAATGGAACGGATCCCAGTCGCGCGCAGCGGCGAATTCGCGCAGCGCGTCGCGCAGGGAGAGGAGCGGGTCCGCGGTGGGGGTCGTCATGCGGCGCATATTCTGCGCCATCGCAGCCGGAATGCGACCTTTCCCCGGCGTGCGGGTGTCGGCCGCCGCCCGGGGCGGCGGCCGACGCTGCCCCTTCAATCGTGGACGCTGACCTTGAGCACCTCCCCGCCGCCGGGGAAGATGCCGAAGTTCGTCAGGTAGAGCGTGCCGTCGTGCGCGATCGCGATGCCGGCCGGGAACACGAGGCCCTGGTCGAGCACCACCTCGACGGGATGTCCCTTGCGCTTGCGCAGCAGCCTGCCGACGCCGACGCCCGGATCGGCGCCCGGTCCCGGCACGAGTCCGCTTGCAATCTCGACGATGTAGAGCGTGCCGCGCCGGTCGAAGGCCATGTCGACGACGGCCGTCAGGCCCGTGACATAGGGTTGCGGCGTGCCGCCGAACGGCGGGATGCGATAGATCGTCGCAGCGCCCCGGAAGAACGGTGCGCCGGTGAGTTGCCCGGCATAGATGTAGCCGTCAGGGCCTTCCGTCACGGTCGTCGCGACGGCGTCGAGGTCGGCCGCCGTGCGCGGCAGCACGGCGAAGGTGCGCGTGGGGTGGCCGGTGAAGATCCAGTCGAGCAGGCCGCTCGAGACGATCGAGTTGCCGCCGGCATCCGCCACCAGCCGCCGCCCGGGCTGCGCGAGGATGCCGTAGGGGTTCGAGTCGACGTGGGTACCGTCGGGATTCTCGCGCGCTTCGTGGGCGGAAATGTCACCCGCCGGGTAGTACCTGCCATTCGGCAGCGCCCACAGCACCTGGCCAAAGAGCTTGCCCTTCGGGCCGGCGCTGGCGCGCAGCGCCGGATCCCCGCCCCAACCCATGACGACGTAGGCATTCATGCCGAAGAAGTCGACATCGACGGGGCCCGTCGCGGCAAATCCGCCCGGGACCGCCATCGAAGGTAGTCCGGTGACCACGCGCCTCATCGGCGCGATGCCGTCCGGATCGATGCGCGTCAGTGCGCCGCTCTCGCCGTAGCAGCGCGGGGGCTGCCCCGGCTCGGGATTGGGCTGGCAGCCCCCATCGCCACCGGTGCCGGTTTCGGCGACATACAGCCAGCCGTTCGGCGCGAGGGCGATGCCTCGCGGATTGTTGAGGCCTTGCGCAATCACCTGGACGTCGGCCGCGGCGAGTGCGCTGGCGCCGGCGAAAACAGCTGCCACCGTCGCGATGCAACGCGACAGCATTCCCTGGCGTTTCATGTGGACATCCCCTGTAGTTGGTGGTTCTGGGTGCCAACACTCGGGTGTGCCGGGCTGGCACGGTGGATGGGGGACGCTACGCCTGGCGCCGCGCCCCGGCAAGTGGCGCGCCGTCAGTTGACCAGCCGGACCTGCATCTCCCGGCGCCGGTAGTCGAGGACCAGCGTATCGAGCACGCCGAGCACGTCCATGCCGAGCATGATCGCGGGCTCATGGGTGAGCCGCCAGTGCTTGAATATGTAAAGATCGATGAAGGTGATGTGCGCATTGCTCACGCGCACATTGCCGAGATAGATCGGTGGAACCCGGCTCGTCGGGCCTTCCTGGATGTCGCCGGTCACCCCGACCAGCTTGTCCTGCTTCTCTTCGACGCGGCGGCGCGCGATCAACGCCTCGCGCAGCGCGAGGTTGCCGGTCGTCTGCTGCGCGCCGGTGTCGATGATCGCCTTGACCTCGATATTGCCGACGACGGCGCGCACCGTCGGCACGTGGCCGCGTATCAGCCGGATCGGCAGCGTCGTGAAGCCGGTGGGTGCGCGCTGGTTCTTCGAGCGCACGATCTCGATATGGTCCTTGCGAAACTCGATGAGGATGCGCCGGTCCTTCAGGCCGCGCGCGGCGAGAACTCCCTCGGCCCCGCCGAACGCGTCCTGCACCACGAGCAGCTTCGAGGGCTCGACGGTGAGATCGCCGATCTCGATGCTCTCGACGTCGACCAGCGGCACCATGGCCTCGCCCGTCATGCCCCTGAGCAGGACCTTCGGCGCATCAGCCGTTGGCAGGTCGAGGCGCGCAGCCGCCTCCGCGGTCACGGCCGAGCGCGTCGCGCCCGTGTCGAGCACGAGGCGCAGCGGTCCCTTGCCGTTAACGTACACCGGCGCCCAGACCCGCCCGATCCGGTCGCGCAAGGTCGGCGCGACATAGCGCGGCTCGGGCGCGGTGACGATGACTTCTTCGATCGGCTGCGCGGGCGTGGAGCCGGCGGCGCCGAGCAAGGTTGCGGACAGGACAAGCGCGCAAATCATGCGCGTAGCATAGGTGGCGGCACCGACGCGAAACGCGTCGCGGCGGTCGGTTCGCAGCGCCGCCGCCACCACTTGCCGCATGCCCCGCCAACCCGGCCGCCCATGGTGTACGCCTCCGCCGGCCAGTATAAAGGTGCACATGGCGTGGCTCACCAAGTCCCGCTTCATGGCGGGCCGGCAATGTGCGAAGCGCCTGTGGTTCGAGGTCAACGACCCGCTCGAGGCGCACGCCGCCGACAGCATGCCCCTGCGTCAGGGTCGCGCGTTCGACGAGTTCGTGCGCGCGCTCTGGCCCGGCAGGGTCATCGCGCGCGGGCGCGGCATGCCGGCGGCGATCGCCGAAACCTCGCGCGTGTTCGCCGCGGGCGGCGCGCCCGTGCTGCACCAGGCGGCGGTGCGCCACGGCGATTTCGCCGTGATCGCCGATGTGCTTCGCCGCGACCGGGGCGAGTCGCAGCTCATCGAGGTCAAGGCGTCGACCAGCGTGAAGCCCGAGCACCTGCCGGATGCCGCATTCCAGGCGCTCGTGATGCGCAGCGCGCAAGTGGCGGTCGATCGCGTGCTCCTCGGGCACGTGAACAACCAGTTCACGCTCGAGCGGGCCGGCGAGTTCGACGGCCTGCTGGTCGAGGCGGACCTCACGCCGCAGGTCGAGGCCCTGCTGCCGACGCTCGGCGAGCAGGCGGTGGCGCTGCATCGGGTGATGGCGTTGCGCGCGGCGCCCGATGTCGCGATGGGCCCGCAGTGCCACTCGCCCTACGACTGCCCCTTCATCGAACGCTGCGCGCGGGGTGCGGCGCCGGCCGACCTGTCGACCCACCGTGACGAACGCGTGCGCGCCGGGGCCGTTTTCCTCGATCGCGGCGCGGCTGCCGAACTGCGCGAAGCGCCGTATCCGCACAGCTTCCTCGACTTCGAGACGATCGCCCTTGCCGTACCCGAAGTCGTCGGCACCCGCCCCTACGAGCAGCTGCCGTTCCAGTGGTCGTTGCACGTCGAGCAGGCGAGCGGGGAGGTGAGCCATGGCGAGTATCTCGCGATCGAGGCCTTCGGCGATTTCGATGCCCTGGCAAGCGCCTTGCTCGAGGTCGTGCCGGCGCAAGGCTCCGTGTTCGCGTACAACGCGGGCTTCGAGGCACGGGCGCTCGCGTTGCTGGCGCGGCTCTGTCCCGCACACGCCACGCGCCTGCACGCGCTGGCTGCGCGCCTGATCGACCTGCTGCCGATCACGCGGCGTGCGTACTACCACCCGCGGATGCAGGGCTCGTGGTCGCTCAAGGCCGTGATCCCGACGATCGCGCCCGACCTGGCCTATGGCGAACTCGCCGACGTGCGGGATGGCGAGGGCGCGCAACTGGCGTTCCTCGACCTGCGCGAGGGACGGGTCGACGGGAGCCGGCGGGCGGCGCTCACGAAGGCGATGCTCGATTACTGCCGTCAGGATACCTGGTCGCTCGTGCAGCTCGCCCGCTTCCTTTCGGCCGCCGCCTAGCGCCAACAAACTTCGACGGCATCGCCCACGCGCAAGCTGCCCGGCCGCAGCACAGTCGCGTTCTCACCGAAGGTTACGCCCTTGAGTTCGCCGTTCCAGCGCTCTTTCTTGAGCGTGGGTAGAGGTTCGATGCCGCGCACGCCCGATTCCTGGTCGGTCGTCGTGACCACGCAGCGTGTGCTCGGCTTCACGAAGCGCAGTTCCGCGTCGCCGATGCGCAGCCGGTCGATGCGATCCTCGTCGAAGGGCGCAAGGCCCGCGAGCACGATGTTCGGCCGGAAGCGGGTCATGGGCAGGGGCGCTTCGCCGGGCGCCGCGCCGGACGCGACGATTGCCGCATTGAGGGCGGCCAGCGAGGCGCTTTGGGTGACGAGCACGGGGTAGGCGTCCGGGAACTTCACGGGCGCGTGATCCTCGCCCGCGAACTCCCGGTTGGCGTGCCGCACGCCGTCGTCCGGGAATCGCACGAGGCGCAACGGTCGGCCGACGATTTCCGAGAACCAGGCCGCCGCTTCGTCGCCCTGGTCTTCTGCCTCGCAGGTGTCGCTCCAGACGCGCACCAGGCGTCGCTCGCCCCGGCCGGCGAGCGGCACGCGCAAGGGTGCACGGCCGGTGGCGGCGACTGTCAGCAGGCGCTCGCCGGCGTCGAAGGCGGGTGACAGGGTCGCGAGCACAGCGTCTGTGCGCTGCGTGATGAACATGCCATTGGGCTGCACGAGCATCCACTCGCGATCGTGTCGCAGGCCGGATGGCAGCAGCTCCGCGCTCTGGCACTCGACCCGGTGGCAGCCCTTGATGGGGTAAAAGGCGAGCGACTCGATGCGAACGGTCAAAACTGCCACACTCCGCGCCACTTTCCATCTTCATCGTAGCCCAAAAACATGAAGCTCATCGGCATGTTCGATTCGCCATTCGTGCGGCGCGTGGCAATCGCGCTGAAGTTGTACGGGATGCCCTTCGAGCATCTCGATTGGTCGGTCGGTCGCGATTTCGTGCGCATCCGCGAGTACAGCCCGCTCGGGCGGGTGCCCACGCTCGTGCTCGACGACGGCGAGGTGCTGGCTGAATCTTCCGCGATACTCGACAGCCTCGATGACATGGCCGGCGGGGCGCGCGCGCTGATGCCCCGCGCCGGTGCGGAGCGGCGCCGCACGCTGCAGTTGATCGCGCTGGCGGTCGGGGCCGCCGAGAAGGGCCGCGAGCAGATCTACGAAGGTGCGTTCCGTCCGCCCGAGAAGCGCCACGTTCCGTGGGTGGAGCGTTGCCGCTCGCAGATGCTGGGCGCCGTGGCGCTGCTCGAGGAGTCCTGCGCCGCCCGTGGTTCGGGCGCGTGGCTCGTGGGCGATCGCATGACCCACGCCGACATCGCAGCGGCGGTTGTCATGACGTTCCTCGCCGAAATGCCCGCGGTGGCGCTCGACACCGCCGCCTGGCCGGCGCTGCGCGCGTTCGTCGGCCGCTGTGAAGCCCTGCCGGAATTTCGCGCGACGTATGCGCCGGCGTCCGCTCCCAAGTCTGGCGCGGGGGCCGGTTAGCCGCCGCGCTTCAGTTCCTCGACCTCGGCGCGCAGCGCGCGCACTTCGGCCTCGAGCCGGGCAAGGCGATCGTCCGACGCCGGGACCGACGCGGGACCCGGCTCCGGCGAGGGTGCTGCCGCAAGTGGTGCGGGCGCCGCCGCGGCTGGCGCGTCCTCACCCGCTTCCACCGGGCCGGTGAACAACTGCGCCCAGCAGGCGTCGCGCCGGCCGGGCTCGCGCGCGAGGCGCACGACCATCGCGCCCGCTGCGCGCGTTGCAAGCGCCTGCAACGCCGCTTCGATGTCGCCGGGATCGGCGAGCGCGGCCATGCGCGGCACGCGGCCGCGCAGTTCGCCTGGCGTCTGCGGCCCGCGCAGCAGCAGCTCGCAGACAATGGCAAGTTCCACCGGCGTGAACTTCAGCGACCCGTACTCCGTGTTGCAGAAATTCTGCTGGTATTTCTGCACGCGGCTGCCGAAGCCCGAGCGCTCGATCACGAAATGCTTGCGCGACAGCGCGTCGAGCGTGCGCTGCACCTCGCCCTCGTCGAGGTCGAGCACGGGCTCGCGGTTGCTCTTCTGGTTGCAGGCGTTCGTCAGCGCATTCAGCGACAAAGGGTACTGGTCGGGCGTGGTGACCTGTTTCTCGAGCAGGCAGCCGATGACGCGGGCTTCGGTGGGCGTGAGTTCGATCTTCATGTCAGGTACTGCTTCAGGGCGAACAGTATATAGAGGCTGCCGCCGACGAACATCGCAAGGCCAAGGCGCGAGCGCCACTTCACGCGGCGCGAGACTTCGGCTTCGGTGCGGCTCGAAACGAGCAGCGGGCGATCGTCGGGTGGTTGCCGCAGCTGGTAACCGATGTGCGCGTCGGGCGCCGCGGCGGCATCCGCCGTGGCCTGCTCGAGGGCCGCGCGCCGCGCGCGCTCCCATTCGGCGGCATCGATGCGGCCGTCGCGATTGGCGTCGAAGTGCTCGAGCAATCGTGCCTGGTCGCGCTTCCAGACGTGCAAGAGCCCCGCCGGCGCCGCGTCCGCCATGGCCACGCGGCGCTCGAGGAAGCCGAGCGCGTAGAGCGGGTCGCCATCGTGGATGCGCCAGAGCTTGTGGCGCCGCCGCGGCCCATCCTTGACGACGATGTCGGGATCCTGTTCTTCGTCGATCTTCGCCTCGCCCGGCACGATCAGGCAGGAGCCCGTTCCGTCCTCGAGCGCAAGCGGCTCGGTGCTCGCCACGCGACGCTCTACCTCCCATTGCTGGCTGCGGCTCAGGAGGCTGCGTTTCTCCGTCACGAGCTTGAACCAGAGGCATTCCCTGAACTGCACCGGGTCCCGTACCGGTGGGCCGCCGGCGGCGCGCGCCGTGCCGATCAATTCCACATAGCCCTTCGCGGCGGAAGCGAGCCGCGACGTGGCCGTGCCGTCCATCAGGTTCGCCGCGCGCATGTTCCGGCGCCACATCAGGTAGCCGCTCACCGCCCCGATCACGGCGAAAGCGAACAGCTCAACCTCGTCAGTCATCGGCGAACGTCAGCGGCTCGGCCGCGCGGAAGGCGAACCAGCCGGCGAGCACGCTCGCCGGAAAGCTCTCGATGGCCACGTTGTTGATCTGCACGCTTTCGTTGTAGAACTCGCGTCGCTCGGCGATGGCCGTTTCGAGTCCCGAGATGCGCGCCTGCAGGCCGCGAAACTGCGGATTGGCCCTGAGATCCGGGTAAGCCTCGGCGATCACGGCGATCTGAGCGAGGTCGGCGCGCAATGCGCCCTCGGCGATGCCGACCGCGCGTGCGCTGGCGCCCTGTTGCGCGGCGACGGCCGCCGCCCGCGCGCTCGCCAGATGCGCCAGCAGGCCGGCCTCGAATTGCGCGTAGGTGCGGCAGGCGTCGACCAGTTTGGGGATCTCGTCGTTGCGCTGCTTCAGCAATACGTCGATGTTGGCCCAGGCCTTGCCCACGTTGTGCTTGACGAGTACGAGCTGGTTGTAGAGCGCCACGGCGTAGACGCCCGCCACGAAGAGCAGCAGGAGGAGCGTGAAGCCGATCATGCGCGTCAGGCGTTGAAGAGCGCCTTCACGCTGACATCGGCCTTCTCGGCGTCGGTGAACTCGAGGAGCTTCGCCGGCTTGAAGGCGAACAGGCCGGCGATGATCGACGCCGGGAACTGCTCGATCGTGGCGTTGTTGATGTTGACGCTCTCGTTGTAGAGCTCGCGGCGATCGGCAATGCCGGTCTCGAGCTCGCTGATGCGCGACTGCAGCTGCTGGAAGGAGGCGTTGGCCTTGAGGTCTGGATAGGCTTCGGCGACCGCGAAGAGCCTGCCGAGTTGCGCGCGCAGCCCGCCCTCCGCGGCACTCAACCCGGCGACGTCGCCCGACTCGCGCGCGGCATGCACGGCGCTGCGCGCCTGCATCACTTTTTCGAGCGTTTCCTGCTCGTACTGCATGTACTGTCGGCAGGTATCGACGAGCTTCGGCAGCTCGTCGTGCCGCTGCTTCAGCAGTACGTCGATGTTGGACCAGGCGGTCGCGACGCGGTGCTTCAATGCGACCAGGCGGTTGTAGAGGCCGACACCGCCGAAGGCCACTGCCGCGATGATCCCGACGAAGACGAGTGTTCCGAGCATGTCCGCTACTCCCTTGTCATGGTGACGAGGCTCAGTCGGCGATCGCCTGGTAGACGAGCCCGCGCAGCGTTTCGAAATCCTTGATGCCGCCCGGCGGGATCACCTGCGTGTGGTAGACGACCAGCAGGTCTTCCTTTGGATCGACCCAATAATAGGTGTTGTAGGCGCCGCCCCAGCCGTAGTCGCCCTTGCTGCCCGGCAGGCCGCGCAGGCCGAGGTCGGTGGCGATCTCGAAGCCGAGGCCCCAGCCGCGGCCGGGGCGGTCGGAGATCTTGCCGATCGCGTCGGTCGTCATCAGCTCGACCGTCTTGCGCGACAGCAGGCGCCTGCCGTCGAGCGTGCCGCCGTTCAGCATCATTTGCAGGAAGCGCGCGTAGTCGCCCGCGGTCGACAGCAGGCCGCCGCCGCCCGAGAACACCTTGCGCGGGCCGTCGACATAGAGGCCCTGGCCGATACCGGCCCCCGGATCCGGCGCGAGTTCGAGGCCGCCGCCCTTCTTCGGCGACCAGACCTTCGCGAGCCGCGCGCGCTTTTCCGGTGGCAGGTAGAAATACGTGTCGCTCATGCCGAGCGGCTCGAACAGCCGCTCGTGCAGGAAGCGGTCGAGCGACTGGCCGGTGACGCGCTCGATCACGACGCCCAGCACGTCGATCGAATAGCCGTACACCCACTTCTCGCCGGGCTGCGATTCGAGCGGCAGCGCGCCCATGCGCGCGACGATGTCGCCCATCGTCTCGTCGCGATCGGCGAAGTACCATTTCTGGATACCGGCGGCCTTCCAGCGGTCCGCCGCGATGTCGACCCCGTAACCGAGGCCCGAGGTGTGCGTGAGCAGGTCGCGGATCGTGATCTCGCGCTTCGCCGGCACGATGCGGTAGCCCTCGCCGTCGCGCTCGGCGACCACGGGCTTGGCGAACTCCGGGATGAACTTGCCGAGCGGGTCGGACAGCGCGATCCGCCCTTCCTCCACCAGCAGCATGATGCCGGTGCTCGTGATCGCCTTCGACTGCGAGGCGATGCGGAAGATCGTATCCGCGTGCGACTCGCCGAAGGCGAGCTCGTAGGCGAGCTTGCCGTGCCGGGCAATCAGGATGACGCCGCCGGGCAGTTCATGGCGGTCGACATAGCCCTGCATCGCCGTCGTGATGCGGCCGAGCCGGGCCGGATCGAGGCCGACGGATTGCGGTGCCGCCCTGGGGAGGACGTCGCCGCGGGCGACAGCTGCGGGCGACGCGCACAACAGCGCCGCCGCCAGCGCGGCACCAGCGCCCAGGGCGAAGCGCCGGGAGAAACCTGTCGACTTGCCGGACATCATGCGGATGGACTCCCCCGTCGCTGGATGCGGGAATGATACGGCAGCTGCCGGCCGAAGCGCCTCATGCGGACGGTTGCAGCGAGCGCTGCATCAGCACCACATCGAGCCAGCGGCCGAACTTGAACCCCACGTTGCGGAAGGTGCCGACGTGGACGAAGCCGAGCGTCCGGTGCAGGCCGATCGAACCGTGGTTCTCCGAGTCGCCGATCACGGCGAGCATCTCGCGCAGGCCGCGCGCCTCGCAGCCGGCGATCAGCTCACGCATGAGCGCGAGCCCGGCGCCGCGCCTCTGTGCCGCGGGCGCGATGTACACCGAATTCTCGCAGGTGCAGCGGTAGGCGGGGCGGGCGCGGAACTCGCTGGCGTAGGCGAACCCGAGCACGTCGGTGCCGTCCCGGGCGACGAGGAAAGGGTAACGTGCCTCGTCGGTCACGTGCGCGAAACGGCTGGTGATCTCCGCGAGCGACGGCGCCTCGAGCTCGAAGCTCGCGGTGCCGGTCAGCACATGGTGGCCATAGATCGCCTGCACGGCCGG
>WBZN01000260.1_pt1 | contig 59510 bp, 59 predicted proteins | sample 5204281 | NCBI WGS metagenome assembly WBZN01 (sample SAMN12344347, study PRJNA552823) | activated sludge metagenome | biome: Activated sludge suspended growth; feature: Nitrification reactor; material: Wastewater; isolation source: activated sludge from nitrification reactor of wastewater... | reverse complement strand
CCGGCATGGCCCCGCAAGATGGCGCGGCACCGAAGCAGAGCACCGGTTCCAGCGAGCTGATGGAACAGCGCCTGCAGATCATCCCCAACCCGGTGGCCGAGCTTACCACGTGGGCATACTACGTGCCCACGGCGGGCAAGGTGGTGCTGCAAGTGGCCACCCTGGACGGCAAGCCCTTGGGCACGCTACGCGAGGAAATGGCCGAGCCGGGTGCATACCGCTACACGTGGAACACCAGCAAGCTGGCGGCGGGCACCTACCTGTGCACCTACCTGCTGGATGGCGCCGTGGTGGTGCAGAGGGCGGTGAAAGTGGCGCGGTAAACGTGAGAGGATGTACTTCGCACGGGAAGGCCGCTCCGGAAAGGGCGGCTTTTCCGATTTTCCGAGGAAAGCCACTAGCCAGCCCCCCTCGATGGAACCGGGAACCACGCCGTGGTGGGCTCTACGCCCTACGTCCTGCGAACCACGCCCCTAATACAACAACTCCTCCTTGTTCCCGAAGGGCTTGCGCAGCTCGTACTTCAGGTCTTGCAGTATGCTGGCTTTCACGTTTATGCGGAAGGTGAAGCTCTTGCGGGCGCCCAGGGGGATCACATTGGCGTTGAACTCCCAGCAGTGCAGGTCCCAGTAGAGGTTGAGCGAGGTGGGCGTCCACTCGCCGGCCTCCATGTCGTAGCCGCTGCTGAAGCCGAGCTTCCAGTGCTTGAGGATGTTGAGGTCGCCGCTGAAGAGCACGCTCTGCGTTTGCTGATCGGTGAATTCGGCCATGCGGTAGCTGCGGGCCATGCTCCAGCTGTAGTTCACCCGCAGGTGCCAAGGCATGCTGAAGTTGATGCGGGCGCCTTTGTCCGGGTCGGCCTCGGCCACCACCTGGTCGTTGCTGTTTTGGGCGCCAGTGGCGGTGCCGTAGCGCTTGCTCTGCAGCTCGAAGCCCAGCGCGGCGGTGGCGCTTTGCAGATGCGCCAAGCTGCCGTCCACGGTGCGGGTGGGGCGGTCCACGTTGAAGCCCAGGCTGTCGGTGGCGTAGGGGTTCCAGTTGCTGGCCAGGTTGAGGTCCAGGAAGTCCAGCAGGCGCGTGCGGGCGGCGATGGCCACCGGCGACCAGCGCACGGAATCCTTCAGCAGGTCGTAGTTGGCGTTGATGCCCAAGTAGTCCAGGAACTTGATCTTGGTGAAGCGTTCCTCCCCGGCGGCATCGGGTTTGCGCGCGGCGAGCTTGCCCTCGAGGCTTTGCACCAGCCCCAGCGATACCAGGCCGCTGGCACGGGGCGAAGGCTGTCCGTAGAGGCCGATGTCGTACGGCGAATAGCTGCCGTAGCTGCCTTCGGTGCCGAATGGCCCGAAGATGCGGGTGTCCTTGCCGGGCAAGTAGGTGAGGGCGGCGCTGGGGGTGATCACGTGGCGGATGGCCTTGAGCCGGCCGCTGCGGAAGGCGTACATGCCGTAGAGCTTGCTGGTGGCGGTGGCGCCGATGTTCCAGTCGAACACGTTGCGCAGCCCGGGCACGGTGTCGCTGGTCACCGTGTTGCTGCCGGGGTCGTAGGTTTTGCGCAGCGCATCGAAATAGGTGCGGTCGGTGAGGTTGAGCTGCGGGTTGAGGGTGAAGGCGCGGGTTTTGATGGAGGTGCTCACCGAGCCGGTGTGCTGCACGCCGTTGCGCATGCGCTGCATCAGGGCGGGCATGTTGGCAATGCTCAGTTGATCCTCGGTGGTGCTCAACCGGTTCTCGAACACCGAGCTCCAGGTAACGCCGATGCGCTCGTACCACTGCTGTTTCACCGCACCTTCGGGTTTGAACCAGGTGCCGGGGAAGATGCGCTGTACGATGAAGTTCACCGCGGGCAGGGTAATATCGAAGCTCTGGTTGAGCGTGTTTTGGCTGTGCCGCGCCGAGAGGCCCAGGCTGTACGGTTTGCCTGTCCACTGGTGGTTCCAGGAAACGTTGCTTTGGAAGGTGTTGCTCAGGTAGTCTTGCGTGCTGCTGTTGAAGTTGTTGGTGAAGTTGGCGCTGGAGCCCAGGTTCACGCTGGCGTTGAACCGGTCGGTGAGGCTGGCGCGCGGGTCCATCAGGTGGCTCCAGCGCACGAAAAAGGTGCGCTGCTCGCTGAAGTCGGGGTATTCGCGCAGGCTGTTGAGCTTGTTGGTGTACTGCAGGTCCAGGTTGCCATTGTACCGGTAGCGCTCCTTGTAGCGGGTAACCGAGCGCAGGCCCCAGCTGCCCCGGCTGTAGATGTCACCGGTGATCTGCTGGTCCATGCGGTCGCCCACGGGGAAGTACCATCCGCCGTTAAGCAGGAAGATGCCGTACTGGTCCGAGCTGCCCCATGTGGGGATGAGCAGGCCCGCCGCGCCGTTCTTGCGGTTGGGAAAGAAGCCGAAGGGGGCCACCAGCGGCGTGGGCACCTTGCCCACCTTCATGATGGCCGGGCCCATCACGATCTTGTCGTCGGGGATCACCATCATGCGGCCCACTTGGAAATGGTAGTGGGGGTGGGGCCTGTCGCAGGTGGTGAGGCTGCCGCCCAAGCTGTGCACCTCGCCATTGGCGTGCCGCTTGCTCAGGCGGGCAAAGGCGTACATCTGGGCTTCGGCCGTGTGCACCTGGTTGATGATGCCCTCCTTGGTCCTGAAGTTGTACAGCACGCTGTCGGCATCCACCTGCTGGCCGCCTTGGGTGAATTTGGGCGTGCCCACCTTGTTGCCGCTGCTGTCGCGGGTGCCGTAGGCCTGCACCACCTCCCGGCCCAAATCCAGGATGATGCGGTCGGCGGTGAGCTCCAGGTCCTGGTATTTCACCGTGCCCCCGCCAAAGAGGTACACCATTTGCTTGGCCAGGTCATAGCGCATGCTGTCGCGCGCGGCATACTTCACCTCGTCCTGCAGCGTTTGCGCCCTGGCGCCAAGGCCCATGGTTACTGACAACAACGTGAGGAAAAGCACGCGCGCCCGCGGCCAACGGCCCGAAGGGGAGGGGGTACCTTCGCCACGCCCGGCCCGGTGGCCGCGCATGGAAATTGCTATGGGATCAGGACAGCACATCAGCACGCCTGCATCGGCGGCAGCCGCGCCGAAAGTAGCGGCAGGCCCGGGCCCGGCTCGGAAATTCATGAGGAACAGGGGCGGGGCATGGTGGCTGGCGGCAGGCTTCGTGCTGGCGTTCAGCGCACAAGCCATGCCGCAAAATTCGGCATCCAATGCCAATCGGGTCGCCACCGTGGTGCTCGATGCCGGCCACGGTGGAAAGGACCCCGGCAACCTGGGCACCAAACGGTACAAGACCACCGAGAAGGACATCGCCCTGGCCGTTACCCTGCTCGTGGGCAAGTACATCAACGAGAACCTGCCCGACGTGAAGGTGGTGTACACCCGGCAGGACGACCGCTTCATCGAACTGATGGAGCGCAGCAACATCGCCAACCGCAACAAGGCCGACGCCTTCATCAGCATCCACTGCAACGCCAATAAGAACACCGATCCGCACGGCTGCGAAACCTATGTGATGGGCCTGCACAAAACCGAGGCCAACATGCAGGTGGCCATGCGCGAGAACGAGTCCATCCTGCTGGAGGCCGACCATACCTTGAAGTACGACGGGTATGACCCCAAGGACCCCGAGAGCATGATCGCCCTCAGCCTTCGCCAAAACGCCTACTTGGACCATAGCCTGCTGCTCAGCTCGCTGATCCAAGAGCAGTTCAAGGACCGCGTGGGCCGCGTGAACCGCGGGGTGAAACAGGCCGGCTTCCTCGTGATCAGCTACACCACCATGCCCGCCGTGCTGGTGGAACTGGGGTTTCTCACCAATGCCGACGAAGAGGACTTCCTGCAGAGCGCCAAGGGCCAGGAATACATGGCCTCCGCCATCTACCGCGCCTTCAAAGAGTACAAAAGCCAGATCGAGCACAAGGACGTGAGCTTCGAGGAGCTGGGCCGCACCCCCGCCGATGCTTCCGCCGCCAAACCGGATACCACCCGGGCGGACGCCGGTGGCGCGGTGCGCTTCAAGGTACAGATCGCCACCAGCAGCAAGCGCATCCCGTTGGATTCCCCCAAGTTCAAGGGCCTGAAGGTGGAGGAGTTCAAGACCGGCGACCTGTGGAAATACAGCGTGGGCAGCGAACCTGACCTGGCCGCCGCCCGCAACGTGCAGGAAAGCTGCAAAAGCAAGGGCTTCGAAGGGGCTTTTATCACGGCCTGGAAGGGTGGGGACCGCATCGATCTGCAGCAAGCTGTTAATTTGCTCCGCGATCGCTAATCTCTCTGCCCGTGCTCAAGCTCAAACGCCAGTACTCCATCGCCCTGATGGTGATCTCCGGGATCGCCTTGCTGATCTTCGGGTTGAACTACCTCAAGGGCAAGGACCTCTTCCAAAGCGGCGACATGTATCATGCCGTGTATACGGACGTTTCCGGCATCAACGACGCCACCCCGGTGCTCTTCCACGGCTTCAAGGTGGGCCAGGTCATCGGCAGCGACATGCTTGCCGACGGCTCCGGGCGCATTGCGGTGAGCTTCATCATCCATGAAAAACGCCTTCAGCTCACCAAGGACACCAAGGCGGAGCTCTTCAGCGTGGACCTCTTCTCGCGCGGGGTGCGCATCACCTTGGGCACCGGTGCGCCGGCGGCCAGCGGCGATACCTTGGCCAGCGGCGCGGAACTCAGCCTCACCGAATCCGTCGGTGCCCAGATCGACCCCCTGAAGCGCAAAGCCGAAACCATGCTCGCCAGCGTGGATTCCGTGCTCACCGCCGTGCAAGCCATGCTCAACCCGGGCGCAAGGCGCGATATTGATGCCAGCTTCACCAACCTGCGCGCCACCTTGGAAAACATCAACTCCACCACCCGCCAGCTGGACCAGCTCATAGCCAAGGAAAGCCACCGCATCAGCAGTATTTTGGACAATGCGGACAAGGTGGGCGCCAACTTGGCCGCCAACAACCAGCACATCTCCAACGTGCTGGCCAACATGGACAGCGCCAGCGCCGCCTTCGCCAACGGCCGCTTGGAACGCATGATGGCCGACCTGGAAGGCACCTCCACGGAGATCAAGGGCTTGATGACCGCCCTGAAGAACGGACAAGGCACCATGGGCAAGCTGATGAGCGACGACAGCCTCTACAACAACCTCAATGCCGCTACCCGGCAGATGGACCTGCTGATGGAGGACCTGCGCCTCAACCCCCACCGCTACCTCAGCATCTTCGGCCGCAAGGACAAGCTGCCCAAGCTCAGCGATTCGGACATCGAACGTATCCGGCAGGCCCATCCGCCCAACCCATGAGCATCAGTGCCATCCTCTTCCTCCTGGTCTTCGCGGCCGCGGTGTGGTGGTTCACCCGCAACGTGCGCAAGGTCCGCCGCAACATCCTGCTGGGCCGTGATCTGCAACGCACGGACCGCCCGGCCGAACGCTGGGCCCTGATGACCAAGGTGGCCTTGGGCCAGAGCAAGATGGTAGTGCGCCCCGTGGCGGGCCTGCTGCACATCGTGGTCTATGCCGGCTTCATCATCATCAACATCGAGGTGCTGGAGATCATCATCGACGGCATCTTCGGCACCCACCGCGCGTTCAGCTTCCTGGGCGGCCTGTACAGCTTGCTCATCGGCAGCTTCGAGATCCTTGCACTGCTCACCTGGCTGGCCTGCGCCATCTTCCTCATACGCCGCTTCGTGCTGCGCATCAAACGCTTCTGGAGCCGCGAGATGACCGCCTGGCCCCGCACCGATGCCGGCGTGATCCTGTCCATCGAGATCCTGCTCATGACCGCCTTCCTGCTGATGAATGCGGCGGACCACACCTTGCAAAGCATGGGCGCGGAGCACTACGTACAGGCCGGGGCTTTCCCGGTGAGCGCCGTGTTGGCGGGCTTCTTCGGTTTTGGGACCATGGATGCGTCCACGCTCATCGGCATTGAGCGCTTCTGCTGGTGGTTCCACATCATCGGCATCCTCGGCTTCCTCAATTATTTGCCCTACAGTAAACACTTCCACATCCTGCTGGCCTTCCCCAACGTGTGGTACAGCAAGCTGCAGCCCAAAACGCAAATGAGCGACATGCCCCGTATGGCAGCCGAGGTGAAGAGCATGGTGGACCCCAGCATTCCCCCGCCGCCACCGCCGGCCGAGCCCGAACCCGGCATGCCGCCCGAGCACTTCGGAGCCAAGGATGTCTTCGACCTCACATGGAAGAGCCTGATGGATGCCTACACCTGCACCGAGTGCGGGCGTTGCACCAGCGTGTGCCCGGCCAACCTCACCGGCAAGTTGCTCAGCCCGCGCAAGATCGTGATGGACACCCGCGACCGCTTGGAGGAAGTGGGCCGCGTGATCGACAAGAAAGGCAAGTGGGAAGATGACGGCAAGGACCTCTTCAGCCGCATAAGCGAAGAGGAACTTTGGGCCTGCACCACCTGCAATGCCTGCACCCAGGCCTGCCCGGTGAACATCGACCCCGTGGAGATCATCCTGGACATGCGCCGCTTCTTGGTGATGGAACAAAGCAAGCCCAGCCCCTCGCTGAACGCCATGTTCACCACCATTGAGAACAACGGGGCGGCATGGGCTTTCGGGCCGGACAAGCGGATGGAGTGGATGAAGGAGTGAGGGGGAGTTCGTAGTTCGTAGGATGTAGTTTGCAGTTCGTAGGATGTAGATGTAGTATGCCAAGAGCAAAATGGAAGGTTCGGACAAGCAAAGCGAATACCGGGCATTCACCGAGTTGAAGGCATGGCAGAAGGCTCGTGTTTTGCGAAAGGCGATCTCCGCATTGACGAAGGTGTTTCCTGCTGAGGAGAAGTTTCGCCTGACGGATCAGATCATGCGGTCCAGCCGTGCCCCAACGGCCAATGTGGCGGAAGGATATGGCCGCTTCCATGAGAAAGACAATGCGCGTTTTTGCCGCATGGCCAGCGGCTCATTGAACGAGACCATGGACCACCTCACGGTAGCCTATGATGAGGGATACATTTCTGCGGATGTGTTCAAACAGCATTGGGGCCAAGCAGAGGAGGCGCTCCGTGTGCTGCACGGCTATATTCGGTATCTGAGGGGGCTTGATAGCGCTGCGAACTCCGTTTCCGACCCCGCATACCGATATGGTGAAGGGTTGGAGGAAGATATTTTCACGGATTCTCCGATCGACTTGTGAACTACGCCCCCACGCCCCACGCCCTACGCCCTACGAACTACGCCCTACGCCCTACGCCCCACGCCCTACGCCCTACGCCCTACGAACTACCCCCTCCATGCCCCAACCCCTCCAAGTAAAAACCATGGCGGACTATACCGCCAGCGGTGAAACACCCGAAGTCCTCTTCTGGATCGGCTGCATGGGCTCCTTCGATGACCGTGCGCGCAAGATCACCAAGGCGTTCGTGCGCATCCTCAACAAGGCCAACGTGAAGTTCGCGGTGCTCGGGCAGGAGGAAGGCTGTACCGGCGATCCTGCCCGGCGAGCCGGCAACGAGTTCCTGTTCCAGATGCAGGCATTGCAGAACATCACCATCCTCAATGGTTACGGGGTGAAGCGGATCGTCACGGCGTGCCCGCACTGCTTCAATACCGTCAAGAACGAGTACCCTGTGCTGGGCGGGCAGTACGAGGTGATGCACCACACGCAGTTCATCAATGCCTTGATCAAGGAAGGGCGCATCAAGGTGGAGGGCGGCTCTTTCAAGGGCAAGCGCATCACCTTCCACGACCCCTGCTACCTGGGCCGCGGCAACGGCGAATACGAAGCCCCGCGCGAGGTGCTGCTGAAGCTGGACGCCGCCCTGGTGGAGATGAAGCGCAGCAAGGAGAAGGGCCTGTGCTGCGGTGCGGGTGGCGCGCAGATGTGGAAGGAGGCTGAGAAAGGCGACAAGGAAGTGAACGTGGAACGCACGGAAGAGGCCGTGGGCACCGGCGCGAAGATCATTGCCGCAGGCTGCCCGTTCTGCAATACCATGCTCACCGACGGCGTGAAGGCCGTGGGCGAAGAAGGCAAGGTGGTGGTGAAGGACATTGCCGAGCTGATCGCGGAGGCAGGGGAGTTGTAGGCACTTCGTTAATGGATCCATTGGCACACTGGCAAATTGAACCCCTTTGGAAACGTGGAGTACCGCATGAAGGCTGCCTTCGATTCCGCCCTGTTCGGGTTGGTGGCCACAACTCGGCGTATGGATTGAGTTGGGCGATCAGTGAGTGCCCTGTATTTTTCCGTCGTTGCGATCTGCGAAAAGCTGTGGTCCCCTTATGTTCTCCCACCGCACCAGCCCGCTCCTGTACCGATCGTTGTCTTAGGATCCTTTTCCGGAAAGGTTGGATACATTCGTTCCTTCCATCCCGGATTCCACCACCCAATGGCTGCCCCCCCCCCTCTGAACTTGTTCAAGTTCGCCACTGTCCGTGCGCCACTCAGGCCGCTTATAACTGACACCGCCGTGCGTACCGTGCCCTACACCTTGAACAGCACGTTGTACCAAACGCTGAAGACGCAACGCACCGGAGCCAATGCCCGCGCCACCATGCAGGCCACGGCAACCACCTACAAAGGCACGGCGGCATACGTGCCCACCGTGACCGACCTATATGCCCAGTTCCCGGGTTTCCAACTGGTGGACGACTATTTGCGCACCAAACAGAAGGAAGCTGTGCTGGCTGACCTGAAGACCTTGGTGGAAGGCCCCAGCGTACTGAACAAGACCGCCGCGGCCTACATCGGCGCAGGCACCTATGTTCCACTTAGATCCAAGGTGTGGGACAACCTGATGGTGCAATGCATCTTGGGCGAGAACACCGTTTTGAGGACCGAACTCACGCGTATCCTGCGGTTGCTCAACATCATTGAGCGCATCGCCGCGAACGATCCGGTGCTGACTACCGGCGCGGGCATCTTCGAGAGCATTCTGAAAAGTGTGTCAAGCTACGTTTGACACCCGAACAGAACCATGACCCTAAAGAGAGCAAAGAAGGAAGAATCGGCATTCGACTATGCTGCCTTTGAGAAGGAGGCCATAGCGGGCTTGACGGCAGGCAAAGGCCTGATCGGCGAGAACGGCGTACTTACCGGTATGATCGGCCGCTTGTTGAGCGCGGCCTTCGAGGGTGAGATGAACGCGCATCTCGCTAACCGAGGCAGTGGCGGCAACCGTCGCAACGGCCACACGGACAAAACGGTCCGCACAAGCCTGGGCCAGGTGGCGGTGCGTCCGCCCCGGGACCGGGAGGGCGGCTTTGAGCCGGAGATCATCAAGAAGTGGGAGCGCACGCTGGCCCCGGAACTCGAACAGCAAGTGCTGCACCTGTATGGGATCGGCACCAGTTACGAGGACATCCAGGCGCACCTCAAACGGATGTACGGGGTGAACTACTCGCCCTCCTTGCTCAGCCATGTCACCGACCAGGTGCAAGGGGAGATAGAGCAATGGCGCAACCGGCTCTTGGAGGAGAGCTACTTCGCGATCTACCTGGATGCGATCCACTACAAGGTGCGCGAGAACAGGAAGGTGGTGACCAAGGCAGTATACAGCGTCTACGGGGTCACCATCGAAGGAGAACGGGACGTGCTTAGCCTGTACATCGGGGAGGCGGAAGGCGCCCGCCATTGGTCGCGCGTGCTGGAGAACCTGCGGGACCGTGGCGTGAAGGACGTATTCTTCTTCTGCGTGGACGGGCTCAATGGCTTCGGTGAGGCGATCCAGGACATCTTCCCCTGTGCGATCACCCAGCGATGCATCGTGCATATGGTGCGTACCAGCCTGAAGTTCGTCTCCTACAGGGACTATGCCGAGGTATGCAAGGGCCTGCGGGCCATCTATGCACAGGATACCGCCGAGGCCGCACTGGAAAAGCTGCAGGAGTTCAAGGAACGCTGGCGGGGCAAGTACCCCGAGATCGCCGCCAAGTGGGAGAAGGACTGGGCGGAGCTCAGCCCCTTCTTCGACCAGCCCGAAGCGGTGCGCCGCGTGATCTACACCACCAACACGGTGGAGGCCCTTCACCGGGTGCTGCGCAAGGCCACCAAGACAAAAGGGGCCTTCATCAGCGAAAGCGCACTGGAGAAACAGCTATACTTGACCTTGGTACACAACCGCAAGAGCTGGGGCAAGAAGGTGCGCGGATGGCCCGACATCCTCCGGGCATTGCGCAACCATTTCCCGGAGCGATTCACGGCTTGCCAACACCAGTGAACAGGTTATGAGTCTCCCCCAAACCCCCTCGTTGAAAACCCAACAACATCAACAACAGAAAAAGGTTGTTGACACACTTTTTGAAATACTCCCTAATCCCGCGAATCCTCCAGATACTTACGTCATCTATAACGGTGGTGCAAACTCTTTTCTGCTCGATACAATTACATCCACTTATCGACTTGTACCAGACAGTACGCCTGGATCCCAAGAGTACGTTTACGACATTCAATGGGAGGACCTTGCCATTTGGATAGTCTACACCTATGTGGGCACAAAGCCCAGAGCGCCGTATGAACCCTGAGCCTCTGTCAAGGTACCCCGATCAGAACCTCAACTCCCAAGAAACACACCCAAACCATGAAAAACCCTTTCACACGCACCGTTCTCTTTGCCGCCCTCGGGCTGGCCGTCGCCTTCACCGCGTGCAAGAAGGACGACGATGAACCTTCCACGCCGTCCGGTGGCCAGACCACTCCCCCCACGGATCCCCGCGCCGCCTTTACCGGCAATTGGTTGGTCTCGGATTCACTGTGGCTGGATGGCCAATTGTACATCAACCAACCGGAGACCTACGTGCTCAGCATTTCCACTGGTGGCACGGTGTCCGATACACTCTATTTCAACAACCTGTGGAACGATGGATCGGGTTACTACGCGATCCTTTCCAACAACATCTTCTCCTTCCCTTCGCAGAACGTGAGCGGCCCGTACAACATGAGCGGCAACGGCACGTTCAGCGGCACCAACCTGATGTACCAGACCAGCGGGGATGTGTACGTGCACCGCGGGTATGGGGAAAAGCAGTGAGTTCGGACCGGTGTGACCCGAATTCAAGAAGCATGCACCGAGAGCTGCAACCCTTCCGCGCGTTGCAGAGAATGCAGAATGGCAGATAGGTTCTTGGAGGTTGGGTTGCCTTCCGCTGAGAGGCTACGCATGATGCTCTTGGAATTCATCTTCGTCCGTTCGGCCAGCCCCTCAAAGCCGATCGTTGCGTTGATGGATGTAATCCCTGATGAGCGCTTTCCCGGTATCGAGGTCGTCGTTCAGGAGGCATTCAATGGCCTCGGTCAAGAGTTCGTGGCGGAGCTCGGGGGTCACGCCGGGCACGGGCCAGCACGCGTTGCTTGAAGTCTTTTGACAGTACCCTGGGAGCTGTGCTTTCGTTCGTTCCTTGTGGACTGTTCAGTAAAGTGTGTCAGGCCGGTTTCGCCCCACTGAAGCGAGCGTCCACGGTGAGCATCAGCACGGCACGCTGCTCTTCCGCCAAAGGGTCATGAAGATTTTGGATGGCTTGCCCTTCGGGCCAGGCACCCGGCAGGTGCCTTTGCCGAAGTGGTCGTGCTCCGTGGCGCCTGCCAGCGCCAGTACCAGTTCGCGTGCGGCCATGGCATCCATGCCCGTGCGGTTCAGTTCCCGATCAATGCCCGCACCGCAGCACCCAGCTGCTGATCGGTGCCGGTGCTCATCACGCCCGGTTCGTTGGGCTGCCTCACGTCGGGTTCCAACTGCAAGTTCTCCAGGTAGCGGCCTTGGTTGTCCACCATGCCCACCTGCGGGATGCCGAAGACCACGTTGTTCTGCAAGTTCTCCCACCAGACGGCCGTTCCGGTGCCGGCCACGGGCATGCCCACCAGCTTGCCGATGCCCATTGCCTGGTATGTTACCGGGAACATGTGCGCATCGGAATAGTTGGCCTCGTTCATCACCACCGTGCTGGGCCTGCTCCATTTGAACTGCGGCTCGGTACCGAGGTCTTGGCCGCGCGGGCGCAAGTGCATGTACACCTTGCCTGCCAGGAAGGTGGCCAGGTCGTCGTGCAGCCAGCCGCCGCCGTTGAAGCGTGTGTCCACCACCAGGCTTTCCTTGCCATGGCAGCGGCCCAGTACCTCCTCATACACCGTTTTATAGCTCTCGTTGTCCATGCCCTCCACGTGCACATAGCCCACACGCCCTCCGCTCAGGCTGTCCACCGTGCGCCGGTTGCGTTCCACCCAGCGGCGGTACAACAGCTCATCTTGTTCGCCATCGGTGATCGGCTTCACCGTTTCTTCCCAGCGCTTGCCGCTTTTTGGGTCGTACAGCGATAGCAAGGTGTTCTTTCCGGCCTTGCGGTTCAGGAAGCGCGCGGGGTCTTCCTTGCCGGTGATCATGGCGCCGTTGATCTTCTCGATCACCGTGCCGGCCTTGATCTTGGAGCCGGCTTTGATCACCGGTGAGCGCTCGGGCACCTCCACCACCCGCAGCCCGGGCAGGGTGTCGTTGGCGAAGAACAAGCCCAACTGCGCCGTGGCATCGCCTTGCGGCTTGCCTTGCCTGTAGTAGGCCCCGGTGTGGGAGGCGTTCAACTCACCGAGCATCTCGCTCAGCAGGTCTGCGAAGTCGTAGCCGTTGTTGATGTACGGCAAATACCGGGCATACTGCTGTTTGTAGTAGTTCCAATCGGTGCCTTGAAGGTCCTTTACATAGAACTTCTTCTGCACCTGGCGCCACACATGCTCGAAGAGGTAGGCCCGTTCGGCGCCTTCGTCCAAGGTCATTTCCCCGCTGAAGCCGATGGATTTCACCTCTCCGCTGGCCAGGTCCACATAGGAGATGCCGCCATTGTTCAGCAGGAACAGCAGTTTGCCTTCCTTGTCCAGCACCAGGTTGCCGGGGTTTTCGGAGCCCAGCTTGGCCAGCAGCTTGGTCTCCTTGCTGCGCACATCGGTTTGCCACAGGTCGAAGCCCTTCTCGAATTCCGCCAAGTAGTAGAGTTTTTCGCCGTCCTTGCTCAGCACCGCATCGGCCAGGTCGCTGGAGTTCACCGTGAGGCGCACCTTGCGCTCCTCGATGCCGTCCAACTCGAAGGTCAGCGGTGTGATCACGCTGTCCTTGGCGGCTTTGTCATTTTTCTTCTTGTCCTGCTTCCCGTCATTTCCCTCTTTTGCGACCTTGTCGTTCTCTCCGCCTTTCCCGTCTTTGTCCAGCAGCTCGAATTCTTCCTTGTTCAGCCTGAACGTGTCTATGGCGGCCTGCGTGAAGAACATGGCGTACACATCCTGCTGGCCGCCCCAGCTGGCTTGGCTCTTATAGCCGTCGCGCCCGCTGAACCAGAGCATGGCCTTGCCGTCCAAGGCCCATTTTGGGCGCCCGGAGTCATAGCCGCTGTTGGTGAGGTTCACTACGGGGCCGGTACCGTCGGCTTTCACCAGTCCGCACTGGGTGATCCATTGTTTGTCCTGCAGGAACTGCACCAGCAGCCACTTGCTGTCGGGCGACCAGGAGAAGTATTGGTCGCCATCGGAGTAGCTGTAGTTGAGATCGCCGGCGAGCACGGTGCGGCTTTTCTTGGACGCGAGGTTATACGCTTTGATGGTGGTGCGCTCCTCCAGATAGGCGATCTCCTTGCCATCGGGGCTCCACACCGGCTGGAATTCCTCGGCGGGGGTGGCCACCAGCGGCTCTTCCTGGAGCACCGTGGCGTTGAAGAAGTATTTCTCCGCAGGCCGCGTGAGCGAGGTACGGTACAGGTCCCAGCTGCCGCCGGTATCCGTGCGGGAGCGCTCAGTGGCGTATAGGATGCTGCGGCCGTCGGGGCTGAAGCTGGCCGAACGTTCCTGTTGGGGCGTGTTGGTGATGCGCCGCGTGGTGCCCTCCTTCACCGAAGCCACGAACACCTCGCCGCGGTGCACGAACACCACTTCCTTGCCATTGGGCGAGAGCTCCATTTCCGAGGCATCGCCGCCCACGGGCACCGTGCGTTGCGCGGCGTAGCGGTTGTCCACGGCGGTGGTCACCACCAGCCTTGCGGGCGGGCCGCCGGGCGCCATGGTGTACAGCCCGCCGCGATAGCTGAAGCAGAGCACGCCGCTCCTGCTGGCACTGAGGTAGCGTACGGGATCCTTATCAAAAAAGGTGAGCTGGGTGGCGGGGCCTCCGGTGATGCTCCGCCGGAAGATGTTCATGCTGCCTTTTTCCTCGCTCAGGTAGTATACCTCCTTGCCGTCCGGACTGAACACGGGCTCCAGGTCTTCCCCGGCATAGGTGCTGATCTGCTGATAGGCTTTGGTGCCTGTGTGGTACGTCCAAATGTCCCGGGTAACGGAGGAGGTGTGGTGCTTGCGGAAGTGGTTCTCGTAACCCTTGCGGTCCTGGTAGAGGATGATGCTGCCGTCCGGGCTGTACTGCGCGTTGTATGCTGCGGCGGAGAGGATGCGCAGCGCCCTGCCCCCGGTAGCGGGCACCTGGTAGAGCTCGCTGAAGCCCGCCCCGGGGAACTGGCGGTCCGCCGCATCGCGCATGCGGTCGCTGCTGAAAAGCACGGCCTTGCCATCGGGGGTGAAGCCGCTGGGGATGTCGCCCGAGCTGTGCTCGGTGAGGCGCGTGGCGGCACCTCCGGTGGAGGGCATCACAAACACGTCCATGTTACCGTGGCGGTCGCTGGCGAAGGCCAGCCACCGGCCGTCGGGCGACCATACCGGGGAGCGTTCGTAGGCATCGCTGGTGGTGAGCAGCGTGGCCGTGCCCCCGGTGCCGGGCACGCGCCACAGGTCTCCTTGGTAGCTGAAGACGATGGCGTTGCCGTCGGGTGCGATCGCGCCGTAGCGCAGCCACAGGGCTTCGTTGGGCGCGGCTTGTTGGGCGTGCAGGCCAAGGGCCATGCTGCAAGCGGCCGTGATCAGGCCGGTCCGGGCGGGGCTGGTGCTCATGAGGCGAATGTAAATGCTTGCCGGTGCGGGTCATCTGAAATTGTGTCCAATGGCACACCGGTTACATTCGCGGCCATGCCCCTGTTCCGATCTTGTTCCGGCGCAACCCGGGCCCGCGCCTTGGCCGCAGGCCTGCTGCTCACCGCAGGCATGGCCGCCACGGCCCAAGTATTTGTCCGCACCTATCTCGTGGTGCCGGCCGACCTGGAGTGGAGCCAGCAGGAGGTGGATTCCATCACCTTGGCCATGCACGACATCCAGGCATGGTACCAGTTCCGCACCTGTGGCAGCACGTTCAACCTGCCCGAACCGTTCGCGGTGGAGGTGTTCCAGTGCCAGCATGAACGCGCCTACTACGACAGTGCGTGGTGGGACCTGCTGTTGGCGGAGATGGAGGCGCAAGAGGTGCCGGTGTACGAGCCCGGCCACATCCTCGCCTTGTGGGTGAAGGGGGTGAGCGGGGCCGGCATCGGCCTGGGTTCCCACTGGTGCGACGACCTCTGCGGGGTGGCCATGGCCTCGGTGGAAGGATGGCCTGCGTTCAACCCCGGCACATACTGCGATGCGTGCCCGCCCAGCAGTGCCTCCTCCGGATCGGTGTGGCCCTGCGTGCCCCGGGGCACCATGGCGCATGAACTGGGCCATGCCCTCGGGCTGCCCCATGCCGATGATGCCGTATACAATGGCGCCAACAACGGCGTCACCCAACACTCGGTGATGCAGGAACACTGGCATTTTCCGTACTGGCTTGCAGAGGGAACCAATGCCGATCCCTGGGGCCTGCTCACCACCGAGGTAGTGCGCCTGTGGAACAACGATGCCCTGGTGCGGGATGTGCAGCTGGCCCCGGCCTATCCCGCCGCCCCTGTGGTGAACTTGCCCGAAACCGGGGCCATGCCCGAAGTTTCATTCTCGGCCGAACCTGAAGGCGACAGCATCCGCCTGTGGAACACCTCCTGGGGTGCCACCCGTTACTACTGGATGTTCAGCGATGGCACCGTGAGCACGGCGTTCGAGCCGGTGATCCCCAGGCCGGACAACGAATTGGACATCCAGCTCCTGGCGGCCAACGAGGAAGGCATGATGGCCAGGGCCTATGCCACGGTGCAAGCCAACGTGGCAGTGGCGGAACGGCCCCGGCAACGCGAAAAGATCTTTCCTTCACCTGCCAGGGATCACGTGACGATCATGTCCACCGGGGCGGGAATGGAATTTCGCATGCTCCGAAACATTCACGGGGCAGCGGTGGCCGTGCCCGTTGCCCAAGGCGCAGACCGTGTGGTGCTGGACGTGTCGAGCTTGCCCGAGGGGGTGTACCTGCTGGAACTTGCCGGGGTTCATGGCACCGCCATGCACCGCCTGGTGGTGCAATAGCCCTTTTGCACTGCGTGGCCCAGGTTTCAACCGTCAGTGCGATCCGCGCGTATTCCCACGGTCATGAATGGCCCGTCGGCTGCGCTCAGGGCAGTGTAGGAAAAAATTATCGAGAACTGCCCTGTGCGGAGCCAAAGGGCTAACCTCGCATATCATCGGCGGTGGCTTCACTGGTTGCACCTTTCCATCAAACCAGATCAACGGCGGTCATTTTAATGCGTTTGCCCTGCTGCGCCTCCGTGAAGTTCACCCGACCCGCCCGACCTTTGTGCCATGGAAGCCACCCTTACCCCCACGTTGAGCACCATGCCGGCCCATGCCCGGGTGTGGATCTACAAGAGCGCGGCGCCCTTCACGGCGGATCAGCTCGCGACGATCCGCACGCGTGGCGCGGCCTTCACGGGCTCATGGAATTCGCATGGAGACGCCGTGGTCTCGGCCTGTGAGGCCCTGCACGACCACTTCGTGGTACTTGCCGCGGACTTGCACGACATGGTGATCTGCGGAGGCGCCATCGACGGCAGCGTGCAGTTCATCAAGAAGTTGGAAGCCGAACTGGGCGTGCCGCTCACCGACCGCATGGTGGTGCTGTATGAGCAGGGCGGCGCCGTGCGCAGCTGCCGTGTGCCCGAGGTGGAGAAACTGGTGAAGAACGGAACGCTGGGCCCGGACACCACGGTGTTCGACGACCTGGTGGCCACCAAGGCCGACCTGGACGGCCGGTTCCGCACGCCGCTGCGCAATTCTTGGATGGCCCGATACCTCTAGGTTTTTCAGGGTTTCCCACGGCCGCCTGTTGGCGAAAGGGGCAAGAGCTTGGGCTTCAAGCCCCCGGCGCAACGGAACTTCGCCGCTATGCGGGGGCGGATCATGGAATGGATGCACCTGTTGCCGGAAAGCACCGGCGACCTGTTGGTGCTGCTCCTCCAGCTGGTGGTGGCCTTGGCCCTGGTGGGCTGGGCCTACAACCGCGGGTTCCGCCCCACGGAACGCGGACCGGTGCTCCGCCTGTTGTTGCTCCTGCCGGCTTTCGGGCTGGCCTTGCTGGTGCGCCACATCCATTCGGAACTGTGGCAACCGGTGCTGATCGCCGGGGCAGTGATCATCGCCGGCTTTTTCAGCCGAAGCGGCAATGGACGCGGTATGGGCGTGCCATTGATGATGATCGCCGCACTGCTCGGCCTGCAGCTGATGCTCAGCGCCATAGCGCTTACGGTGGTCGCCGTGCTGGTGTACCTGTTCAGCCCGGTGAAAAAGCGTTGACATGCCATGAGGAAGGGGAAGCGCAGCAGGCCCGGTTTGCAAGCTTGGTTCTTTGCGTTGGCCGTGCCCGGCATCGCGCTCTTCATGCTCTTCTCCCTGTTGCCCTACACGCGGATGGTGGGGCAGTGGCCTTTGGGCATCCGGCAAGATGAAGTGATGGCCTTCCAGGCGGTGTTCGACCACCGGCCCGGCCAGCATGCCGAAGCACGAACGGAGTCCTTCAAGCTCATCGAGGAGGGCAACGGTGCCGTCACCCTGCAATCCTCCGCGGCCCTGGCCCAAGGCCAACTGGTCCCGCTCCCCGGCATGGAAGCGGGCACGGCGGCATTTGCTGTGGAATTCCCCCAGGATAAACGGTTTGCCGGTGCCACCGCCCTGGTCTTTGTTCCCGCAGACCTCCATGGTTTGCAGGCACTATATGCCCGGGCCGTGGCCGATTCGCTGCCGGTGCTTGCCCCATCCGTCCAGGTGGTGAAGCTGGAACGCGGCGGGAGCAAGGAAGCGCCTTACTTGATGCAACAGGTTGCCAATGCGGACTACCTGCTGGAGCATGCTGCCGTGGCCATGGCCTTGGTAGGCGGTGATGGGCACATGCAAGGGCAGGAGGCATTCCGAACTTCCGCAACCGACAGCATCGGCACCTCGGGCGGAGCATCCACGTTGCGTGCGCAACGCATGGATACGGCAGCAACCGTCGCGGTGGCCCTGTTGGCCTGCGCGGAGCAACGGCCCGAGCTGGCCAAAGGCGCGGCCGGAGCCATGTACGACCGGGTGAGCGGCGCCCTCACGCCCCTGTACCGCATGGGCTACGGCAGCGGGGAATCGTTGCCCGGGGCGCAGCTGGCGGCAGCCTTCGGCAAGGCCATGACCGATGCGGCCAACCAGCAGCGCGTGGTCCGCCTGGCACAGCGCCTGGGCCGCGACAGCGCCCGGTGGGCCGCCCGGTTCCTGGCCATTGATTCCATCGCCGTGCCGGTGTTGGCCAAGGGCCGCAACCTGGGGTTGGTGCAAGCCGAGGTGGATCGCGCCCGCGAGCAGTTCCTGTTGCGGCTCTTTCACCCGGACGTGGCCGCCGTGATGGGCCCGCCGGTGGACCATTCCACGAGCTCGCCGCTGGTTCTGGATCCTTGGCTCCTGCCCTTCAGAACGGACAAGGACACCATCCGCTTCGTGCGCGGCAAGTACAACATCGACCATGACCTGGTGCTGCCGGCAGGCATGGCCGTGGTGCTGGAGAAAGGCACACGCTGGTTCATGGCGCCAGGCGTGAGCGTGGTGGTGAACGGCGAACTGCACATGCGCGGCACGGACCTCAACCCGGTGTTCATCCGCCCGCAGGATATCTCCGCCGCCTTCGGGTCGATCGCCGTGAACGGCACAGGCAACACCCGCGTGCGCATCCACGGCTTGCGCATCAGCGGCGGCGGCAACCTGTGGTGGGAGGGCGTGCGGCACGGGGGCATGCTCAGCTTCATCGGCGCCGATGTGCAACTGGGCAACTGTGCCATTGAGGAGAGCTTTGGCGACGCGTCGGTGAGTGCCCGCCGCAGTGCGTTCCATATGGGGGATTGCTCCTTAACCGGTGCTCACCACGCCTTCGTAGACCTTGCCGAAACGCACGGTGCCTTGGAGCGCTCGTCCTTCTTGCTGCCCGGGGCATCAACGGTTGCCGCTGGCCGGTATGCGGTGCACCTGCGATCGGCGCACATGCTGGTGCGCGGATGCACCTTTGCCGAACTGCCCTTCACCGCGCTGGAAGCGGCCCGGGGAGGGGAGGTGCTGGTGACCGGCGGCAAGTTCAACGGCAACGGAGAGGCCATCCGGGTGCTGGATGGCACGGTGGTACAGGTGGACGGCTGCGAGTTCACCGGCAACAACAAGGTCTTTGTGCTGCGGCGCAACCTGCCCGTGTTGGGCGGCGCGGTACTGAAGCTCTACGCAAACACCTTCGCAAACAACGGCACGGAGCGCGATGCCGATAGCTACAGCAAGGTGGAAACCGGCGGCACCTTGGGGGCACAGGCCCTGAAGGACTTCGCCGCTGCCCGGCAGTGATCAGCCCAGCGGATCTCCGTTGCCGTCGGTGGTCAGCACCTCGCTCAGGTGGTTCAGCCAAGGGCGCATGGCCTTGAAGCTCCGGTCCACTTCTTCCACAAAGCCGCCCGCCAGCACCTCCTTGTCGCTGAAGTTGCGGCGGAAGATGAACTGCGTGTGCCGCAGCAAGCCGATGGCCGCGTGGGCCTTGGGGAAGTTGCGGGGTGCGGTCTTCAGTTGGTTGCCTTCCATGCTGCCCCAGATCGTGCGCAATGGCGCGGCACGCAGCAGCTTCGCCCAAGTCGCGTGCTCGTAGAGGATGTCCATACGGATGCGCTGCAGGTCCTCCTTTTCCGGCCCATAGAAGCCGCAGCCCAGGAAGCTGTTGCCCGGTTCGATGTGGAAATAGTAGCCGCCGCGCAACGCGGGCTTCACGCGCTCCAGGTAACCTGCCAACCAGGTTTTGTACGGTGGGCGGTCCTTGTGGAAACGCTGGTCGGTGTAAATGCGGAAGATCGACCGTTTGCCGTTCTCCGTGGAGATGCGGTCGTGCCGGTTCATGTGCACGATCAGCGCATCGGCGAAGTCTTGCATGTTCCCGCGGGCGGCCTGGTAGCGTGCCTTGTGCGCCTCAAACCAATCCCGGTCGTTGTGCTTGGCCAGGTCGCCCAAATAGGAGAGGGTGCTGCGCTGGATGGTGGGTGTATCGCTGGGCATGGCACCGGCGAAGGTAGGGGGCCTGGTGGCCGGCCCGGCATGGAGGAAACGGTACCTTTGGCCGCAACTACTTCTCAAAGCCCATGATCGCTACGCCCCCGTGTCCCGAGTGCCGTTCCACCATCACCTATCCCACCGGCCAGTCGCAGATGTGCGCCGAGTGCGGCCACGAATGGAACCCGGATGAGGTGGTGGCGGAGGAAACGGGCCTGGTGGTAAAGGATGCCAACGGCAACGTGCTTCAGGACGGGGACGATGTGGTGATGATCAAGGACCTGCAGGTGAAGGGCGCGCCCAAGGCGCTGAAGGCCGGTACCAAGGTGCGTGGCATCAGGCTGGTGGAAGGCGACCACAACATCGACTGCCGGATCGACGGCTTCGGGGCCATGGCGCTCAAGAGCGAGTTTGTGAAGAAGGCGTGAGCGGATCATACCTGCGCATCCAGGGCGGGCGCTAGGATAGCCGCTTTCCCGCGCTGCATGCGCGAGTGAGTTGGGCCAAAGCGGTGGGCTCGGTCAAGGTTCCGTGGGCGTTTGCCGCCACTGATCCACCCAGTCGCTGTTTACGTTGGGGTCGTAGTTCGGGTCGTTGGTCCCGATGTATTGTCCATCGCTGTTCATCCAGTACTGGTCGTAGCCGCTCTGGATCTTGCCCTGCTCGCCGGTGTAGGGATTGAGTGCGTCCTGCTCGCCGCGGATGCCGTTGATGGTGGCGTTCTGCATGCGGTCCATGCTGTTCATGCGGTCCTGGTAGGCGCCCATGCTGGCATCATTGATGGCCCCCCAGGTCTCGCGGTGGGTCTGTTGCTGGGCATTGAAGGCCGCTTGGTTGGTCTGCATGCGCTGGTTGTGCACCGCCCAGCTCTGCCCGGCCTTCTGCTGTTCACTTTGTGCGTAGGCCGCGAAGTATTGCGGGTTGTAGCGCAGGCTTGCCATGGAGGCAAGCAGCGCTCCTTTCTCCTGCTCAAATCGTGCGGCGGGCGCGTCCAGCCGCGTGAAATAGTAGTTCCAGTTCGTCAAGTCAGGCGATTCCGTCATGGACCAGTGCATCAACAGGGCCATGCGCTGGTCACCCTTGCGCCAGGTGCTGATGTTGGCCTTGCAGGTGTTGCGCCGCTGGCCGATGGAGTACAGGCCGTCCATGCCCGGCTGAGTTGCGCGGGCCACCTCCGGTGCATCGCTGCTGCTCACCAGCTCATATCCCTGGCTCCTCAACTGGGGGGCAATATCCTGTTGCAGTACTTGTTCCGGAGCCACGGGCTGGCGCACCTTGCCGCCGTTCTGCTGGTACAGCTGCGCCATCTGGCTGTTGGGCGCAATGAAGGATTGCAGGTTCACGTCCTTCACTTTCAGGGTTGGTTCATCCACATGCCACGCGCCGCCCGAATTGGTCTTCACGTTCCAGCGCGCGGGCACTTGCAACTGGGCCATGGCAATTCCTTGGAAGTTGCTCGGGAGGGTGATGGTGCGCAGGCCGCCCTGCTCCTGTGCCGGCTGCTGCGGGCCGCTTGCCGCGAAATGCTGCTGGTCATTGCCCTGTGCTTCTTGGCCATTCCAGCCACGGGGAGCTTGTGCTCCCGGATCGGCGTAAGTTTTCCCCGTGATGGCGGCCACCTGGGCCTGCAGATCATTGAATGCCGGGTCGTTGGCGGCTTGGGCATCTGGTGCATCGCTTTGACCGCAGGCGAGCAGGAAGAGCACGGCTAAGGGGAGGCAGGCTGAAGTTTTCATCGCAAACAAGCTTCTTTCCCCCACATCGGGCTGCACGGCGGAATGTGAACGATCGGCGCTACACCGCTTGCCCGAAGGTGAGCAGGTTGTTGTCCGGGTCAAGCAGAGCGAACTCGCGCTGGCCCCACGGCCGGTTGCCCAGGTCGCCAGTCGGGTGGATGGCCACGCCGCGATCGATCACCCAACGGTACAGCCCGTCGATGTCCACCGTGCGGATGTACACCTGACCGTAGGTAAGCTTGGGGTCCAGCGCGGCGTACAGAAAGAAGTGCAGCTCAAAACCATCGCGCGAGAGCATCAGGTATTCGGGCACATCCGCGCCGAACTCGGCAAAGCCAAGCCCGTTCACGTAATAGGCCCGTGTAATGGACTTGCTCCGCATGGGCAGCTTGGGGCAGATGGCGGTGAACATGCCCGCGAAGTTCGGCTTCAGTCGTCCAACCCCTTGCCTTCCAGGATCCGGTCCACGTGTTTTTCGATCCGTGCCAGGCGTGTGGTGGCCTGCTTGGCTGAACCGAAGTGCAACAGGTAGCCGCGCTGCCGTCCCGGGGTGAGCGCGGTGAACGCTTTCTTCAGGCCGGGCATCTCTTTCAGCGCCTGCTTGAACTCGGGAGGCATCGCGAATTCCTCCGTCTTCTTCATCTGCACCTTCAGGCCCTGCCGCTCCACTTCTGCCGCTTCGCGCATGTATGCCTTGATGGTGCGAGCCTTGTGCTTGATCTCTTTCAGACCGGTAAAGCGCAATTGACGCCCACCTTGCACATGCTCGGTCTGCTGCACCAGCAGGTGTTCCTTGTCCTTTAGCAGCACACCCTTGTGGAAGAGCAGCGCGCAGTAGTCCTTGAAGCCGTGGATCAGGAAGACGTTCTTGCCCTTGAGCGTGTAGCAAGGGTGGCCCCACTTCAGTTCCTCGGTGAGGCCGCTGTCCAGCGCGAGTTCCCGCAATTCCGCGAACGCTTCCTTCCATGGCGTGTCCTTGTCGAAGAACCGATCGACCTTGGGGTTCATGCTCCGAAATTAGGACTCTGGCCTTGTGCTACGTGCGCGCTGCAAGCGCGCCTAGATCTTCGCCCGCGTTGCAAACGCGGGCGAGTGAGTGAGCGAGGGGTTGAACTGGGCTGTTTGCCATGCAAATTATCTCTTCCGACGGTTGCCTCGGACGTTGGGCAACAGCCGACCATAAGGGAACTTGCGTGCGCTATGATGAACGGTCAACACTTCGGCAAGATCTCCTTCTGTGAGGTGATAGATAAGCCGGTAGTTGCCAACGGAAATTTCACGGATGGAGGCATGCCCTATCTCCGGAACTATATGCCCCATGTGGGGATGAACCCTCAATCGTTCAGCACTGGCGAAAAAACGCTCCACCTGCTTGGCAGCATGAAATTCGGAATCTCGTGCGATAAAGGCTGCAATTGATGCCATGTCCGCCATGGCATTCTCGGAAAACCTTACTTCAGCCATTCGGCCATGCGCTTCTTGGCTTCCTCCAAGGAAATGGTCCGGCCTGCCTTCACATCGGCCATGCCTGCGGCGATTTTCTCCAAGATGATGATGCGTTCGATGGCATCGTCCGCGTTGAAGCGATCGGGAAGGCTCTTCAGTGAACGAAGTACGGTCTTCTTGTCGAGCAAATCCTCACCCTTTTTCATGTACCGAAGATAATGGAATTGCTCATGTCACGCTCGCCGTGATGCCCGCCTGTTGGGTTGGAGCCAGAGCAGCCGATGATCTCGCCTACGGTACAGACGCGGGCGAGCGGGGAGAAAATTGGAACTGATCCTTTCCTCGTGCTTGCCGTGGATCAACGCTTGCGCCTTGTGCTTACCGGTCCTGGCGGGATCCTCCCCGAAGGAAACCTGCGTTTGGCATGGTGGATGATCATCACTTCAACGATATCCGGTTCCAACAGGCGGTACATCATCCTGTAGTTCCCGATGGTCAATTCACGCACATGGAGCGATTTGACCTCTGGCACTGGATGGCCGCTCTTGGGAAAGCCTGCAAGTTGGGCGGCCGCGTCGTAGAACCGTTGTACTTGCACGTCGGCATAGCGCTGGGAATCCTGTGCGATGTAGGCGTGTACCTCCTCAATGCCACGTAAGGCCTCAGCCGTGAAGATCACTTCAGCCATTTGGCGTGGCGCTTCTTCGCTTCAGCAAGGGTGTAGGTGCGGCCAGCCTCTGAATCAGCCAAGGCCCTTTCAATTTTTTCCAGGATGATCATGCGGTCCACCACATCATCCAGGCTGAACTTGTCAGGAAGGTCCTTGATGGACTTCAGTACCTTTTTCTTGTCGAGGAGGTCCCCACCCTTTTTCATGTACCGAAGATAATGGAATTGCTCAAGTCACGCTCGGCGCGATACCCGCTTGCTGGGCCGGAGCCGGCGCAACCGATGGACATTAGCGCCTGCGCATGGGCTCAGGCTCCGAATTTAAACCCGTGCCGGGACCAACGTCCGGTCAGCCGGCCTGAAATACCAGGATGCCGCGATCAGGACCAAGTAGAGCATCACGGGGGCGATCATGCCAACCCCATCGCCTGAGCGGACATGGAAGTACAACGCGCCCGAAATGGTGAAGAAGATGCCGGCATACGCCCACTCCTTCAAGATCGGTGATCGCGGAATGAGCAGTGCCACCACGCCCAGGATCTTCCAAACGCCAAGCAACAGGAGCATGTCCGCTGGAAAGCCCATGTGGACCACGTTTTCAAGCCCTCCGGGGCCATCGGTCTTCATCTGGAAGATCTGGATCACGGCGGTGGAGGTCAGGCCCAAGGCCAGCCAGATGGTGGCGATCCAATAGATGATCTTGTTGCGTTTGCTCATGCGTGAGGATGGTTTGGCGTGGACTTATTTCTTGATTTCCGACAGGCTGAACCAGTTGCCGCTATCGTCCTTGAAATTGCAGGAGACACCGTAGAATTCCTTCTTCGGCGGGGCCTTGAACTCCACGCCCTTGGCGTGCATCTCCTCGTAGGCGGCGAACACGTCCGTGCTTTGGAACGAGCCAAAACCGAAGAGGCCCTTGCGGATCAGCATCGCCAGGGCATCGGCGGATTCCTTGTCCATGGCGTGGCTTTCCTTGGCTGCCAGCAGGCTGATCTCCAGGTCCGGCTGGTCCGGCGGCGTAACGGTGAGCCACCGGAATTCGCCCTTGCGCACGTCGGTGTGCTTCTTGAAGCCGAGCTTGTTCACGTAGAAATCGAGGGCGCTGTCCTGGTCCAGGACATAGAAGCAGGAGTGGGTGAGACGCAGGTTCATGGTTTGGTTGGTTTGATGGCACAAAGCACGGGCAGTGCGGCCCATGCCGTTTGTCCGCGATTGCTATTCCTCCGTTGCCCCGTGCGCGCCGCTGAAACAGTCGGGCACGAATTGCAGCGGCCGGGTGCGGCTTTGTTCCTGGCGTTCCAGTGCAGCTTCACGGAACGAGGCCGGTGTGGAACCGGTGGCCTTCTTGAACGCCCTGCTGAAGGAGGAAAGGCTGTTGTAGCCCACGGCGATGCAGGCATCCAGTGCCTGGGCGCCCTGCGCCATCAGTTCCTTGGCGCGTTCCATGCGGCAGTGCGCCAAGTGCTCGCGCGGGGTGCGCCCATAAATGGCCTGGAACTCCCGGATGAAATGGAACTTCGAATAGCAGGCTTCACCGCTGATGGCCTCCACGTCCAGCGGCTCGTGGAAATGGGCATCGATGAAGAGCTTGGCTTGTACGATGCGGCGGTAGAAGTAGGCTTTGGGGTAGGGGTCCTGCTCAAGTGCGCGCTCACTCATCTCGGCGCTCACATCTTTTCCCCCGGCAACTTCGCGGCCTGTTTCACCCATGCGGTGATCTGCTTCTTGTCCAGCACATCCTTTTCACGGATGTGCAGGTAGCGCACCAACTTCCGGGTGCTGGCATCGGGCGGGAGCGGCTCCAACAACGCACCATGGAAGAAGGCGACCTTGATATAATTCTTGGTCATGTGGAAGCCCATGAAGTACAGGTTTTCCTCCATGCCGTACATCGGCGTGTTCCATTTCACGGCCTTCAGCACCTTGGGCACGGCGCGGGTGATCAGTGTGTCCAGTTCAACGGCCACGGCGTGCTTCCAATCCGGGATGGCTTGCAAGTACGCCTGTACCGGCTCCTCGCCGTAGCCCTTGGCGATCTGCGGATTGCCGCCGGAGAGGAGTTTTACGGCCGCCTTGCCGCCCGCGCGATGGCGTGGCGCAACCGCCTTGGGGGAGGGAATTGCCTTGGCCATGCCCGAAGGTAACACGGCCTTGGCATTTGTGGTTCCCCGGCCCCGGGGCCGGGGAGCAGCCTTTCGGCCGATGGACCGCAATGCTTCCCGTATCGCCCATGTGGCAGGGATTGTCGGCGGCTCTTCGGCGCCGGGGATCCCGGGCTGCCGCTTCCGGCTTATCTTCGTCGCATCCGCATGCACTGCCCGGTACCAAGGTGGAGGTCCGCAATAAGGATCTCCTGCCCAGCGAATTCCCGGGTGGATCACACATGCGGGTAGGCACATGGCAACATTCGAAAAGCGTGAGAAGGAGAAGAAACGCCAACAGAAGCGGTTGGAGAAGCAACGCCGCAAGGAGGAACGCAAGTCCAATTCCTCCGACGGCAGCTTGGATTCCATGATGGCGTATGTGGATGAGAACGGGATGTTGACCAATACCCCGCCCGACCCCAGCAAGCGCGTGGAGATCGATGCCAGTGAGATCGTCCTGGGGGTGCCGCGCAGGGAGCACGAAGAGGAGGAGGTGGTGCGCACCGGGCGGTTGGACTACTTCGATACCTCGAAAGGCTATGGCTTCATCAATGAGGCCGGCAGCCAGGAGCGCTATTTCGTGCACATCAGCGGCATGCTGGAGGAACTCAAGCAGGGCGACCGGGTGAGCTACGACCTGGAGCGCGGGCCCAAAGGCATGAATGCCGTGCGGGTGAAGAAGGCGTGAGCAAATTGCGGGCGGGAGGATTGATCAGGCACCTAGGCCTGCCCGTTGCCCGCATCGGCCCTAACCCGGTATTGATCCCATGGCCTTTGCCACCTGCGGCTGATGTGCGCATGGTAGGCGAGGGGCGGTGTTCCGCAGGAGAGTTCCCGGGCCGATCAGGACGGATGGCACCCCGCAGGGCCATGGGTCATTGCGCGGAAGGCACCCACCGGAGTAAATTACGCTTCTTCCCGTAGTGGGATACGGAAACATACTGCAGGCCCGCACCGTTCCAGCCGCTGAAATTTGCTGCGGTGATGTTACAGCACCTGTTCCGATCACGCCCCCGGCGCTGGCCTTTGGCCATGGTGTGCTTCGCCATGGCAGCCCCTTGGCTACGTGCCCAGGACGATGGGCAGGTGTACCGCATCCTCAAGGTGGGTGGCAAGGAAACCCTGTCGGGATACCTTACTTGCTGGTTGGACCGGACGCCGGACGGCTCCACCATCGGCCTTTCCAGCACCCAAGGCTTTCCCTTCCGCAGTTTCCAAGCCGACCACGTGGATCAGGTGCAGGAAATGGACATCGGCAACTGGTACGCCGGCTCACGCGCTCGTTTCAGCCCTAGCGGGAAGTACCTCCTGCTGCAACAGCTCTACTACCTCGATTTCGCGCCCAATAAAGACCGCCCCATCAAGTATGAAGTGGTGGACGTGGGCGCCAAGCGGGCCGTGGCCACCTTTGAGGACTTGTTCGCCGCCGCGATCACCCCGGATGAAGCCACCGTGCTCACCCTGGACCCGCAAGGGGTAAGGTTCACCGACCTGGCCACGGGCCACGTCGACAAAGCCCGCCACATCCAACGCACCGGCAATGCCATTGCCGTTAGCAGCGATGGCCGTCGCTTTGCCGTGGCACACCGCCCCACCAAGGCCGAGGTGGAGGCCCTGCCTGCGGTGCGCAACGACAAGGATGCCATCAAGCACGGCGCGAAGTACGGCCAGATCGTGGTGGTCTATGATATGGCCACCCTCAAGCCGATCGCCATCATCGGGGAGCTCTTCGACAAGGTGTTCCGCCTGGAGTACAGCCCCGATGGCCGTGACCTGTGGATCCATGCCAAGCCCCACACCCGAAAAGGCGGAAACCCCAACCCGAACCAGAGCTACGTGAGCGTGGCCGATGCCGCCACCAGCGCCATGCGGCGCACCGCATTCCCCTCCCTGGCCCTGTACGAACCCGATTTTCGCACCAGTCCCGACGGTACTCTCTTCGCCATCGGCAGCCAAGGCGGGCGCTTCCTGGAAGTTCACCTGTACGACCGCACCACCGGCGCCATGAAGGACCGCTTCGTGCTCAGCTACCGCCTCTTCGAGAAAATGGCCAGCAAGTCCGAATTCCCAAGTGACGGCCGCCTCTCCTTCGTGTTCCTGCCCGACGGCCGACGCATGCTGCTCACCTTTGGTAACCGCCTGATCGAATGGACCTTCCAACCCTGAAGAAGCACTTTACCCTGCTGCTACTGGCCAGCTTGGCCCTGGGCGCCCAGGCCCAGAAGAAGGAATTGCTCGAGGACAAGGACGCCATACTGGCCCGGGCCGGCCAAGCCTTGGATGCCGCCATGCAGCCTGGCGGAGCCTTGTATGAGGCCGTGGTGAAGGAGCGGCTCACGGGCACCTACAGCCTGCAGGTGAGCTTTCGTGAAAAAGGGGAGGTGAGCAGCGTGTTCGTCGCCGCCTCCGAGCACCAGGACATCCGCTCTCAAAACCGCTTCAAAGACCTGGTGCACAACCTGGAGATGCCCTTCAAAATGCCCAAAGGGCGCCAATACCGCATCGACAAAACCTTCGACCTCGACCACAAGACCACCCGATAAAACAACACAACAATGAGAGCGCACCTATCCACCCTCATGCTGGCGGCCTCCCTGGCGGCGTTCGCTCAGGAGGAGATGACAACGGTTTGGGAAACCAAGCTGGAGCACCAGACCCAATATTCGGGCACCGGCACCGAAGACCGCGGCTACAGCTATGCAGCGGACGACAAGGAGATCACCGTGTTCGACAACAAGACCGGCGCCACCAAGTGGACCGGCCGCTACAAGGACCTTACCCCCAGCCTGCGCAAGGTGGATGAACTGATCCCCTTCTGGGAGAGCGATGCCGTATTCCTCTTCGACCGCAAGATGGGCAAGGACCAGATCGCCGTGCTGAACATGGTGGACGGCAAGCTGCTCTGGAGCACCGACAAGTACCAGAACGTCACCGAGGATAACGTGGTGTACATCCCCGAGAAGGACGGCTTCGCCATCACCCTCAAGGAACAGCTCGTCTTCGTGAAGGCCAAGACCGGCGAAGAACTCTGGGCCACCAGCAAGTTCAAGGGCGTGGTGGGCGAATATGTGGGCACCCCCGATGGCAAGATGGTGATGGTGAACTTCATGCCCGGCGGACTGGCCGCGCTTTTCACCGGGTTCAAGAACCAGATCGCCAAGGTGGACCTGGACAATGGCAATATCCTCTGGGAGAACACCTACGTGGGCCGCGCCGAACGCAAGGTGATCACCAAGCAATTCCTCTACGACCTCGATGTGCAGGGCGACAAGGTCTTCCTGCGCATGAACGGCATGCAGGTGTACGACCTCAACACCGGCGCCAACGTGTACTCCGCCGCGTTCGACTATACCCCGGAAAAGGTGGTCGGCGCGCCCATGGGGGCCAAAACGTTCGGGGTATACGGGGCCGTGGCCGACCCCGTGATCCTGGGCGATGACCTGTATGTGCTGGACATGAGCAGCAAGAAGAGCCAGTACGTGAAGAAGTATGATCGGAACAGCGGCAAACTGCTGTGGACCAGCCCGGAGATCAAGGGCGGTGCCAAAGCCGTGCCCAACATGTACGTGGTGGGCGACCGGGTGCTGCTGCAGATCGGCGGCAACGTGGAGGCCCAGGCCTATATCGAGCGGCGCACCACCAATTCCGATGGCAGCGTGACCATCACCAAGGAATGGCGCGTGTGGCACCCCAACGTGAAGCCCTGCGGCATCCAGGCCTTCAGCACCACCGACGGCAGCTTCGTCTGGGAGAGCGAACGCTTCAAGAAAGGCATCACCAACGCCGTGGTGGTGGGCGGCAAGTTCGTGGTGTGTAGCGGCAAGGAACTGTACAGCCTGGACATGGCCAACGGTGCCGAAAAGTTCACCGTGCCCGTGGCCAAGGGCGGTGTGGGCAATGCCGAACAGGTGATCACCTACAAGGACATGGTGGTGGTCATCGGCGAGAAGGGCGTGAGCACCTTCAACATGGATACCGGGGAGCCCGTGGCCAGCGGCAAGTACAAGCGGGCCGACCTGCACTCGGTGACCGGCGACCGCATGATCCTGCAGACCGAAAGTGCCGATCTGGCCTGCTTCGACCTGGACAACTGCAGCTTCAAGCAGTTCAAGGCACGCACCGGGGCCATGGCCTCCATGAGCACGGAAGGTGACTTTGTGTACGTCTACGACAAGAAGAACGTGACCAAGCTGGCCACGCACTGAGCGTGCTTCAGCCGCCCGCTACCGAGGCCGGGCCTTCCGCTCCATGCGGAAGGCCCGGCCCTTTTTCCGGCGCGGGCGTTCCCGTGCATGCCGGTGGTCCTTTATGGGGAGCCCGGAGAACGGACGTGGGCGCCAGCACGCGCATGCAACGCGGGCGAAAGGCTTCAGAGACCCGCCGCGTTCTACCTTCACGCTCCCTATCGTCGCAACCAGCCATGGATCCCCTGATGTGTACCCGATCGCTCCCCGCACTGTTGCTGTTGTTGGTCCACACCATGGCCTTCGGCCAAGCGGCGCTGCAATGGGGGCCGGTGCAGGATTGCAATGCGCCCGGCGAGGGCGGGCTTCGGCCGCGGATCACCCTCAGCGGCGATGGCCTGCCGGTGGTGCTCTGGGGAAAGAGCAACCCGGCCTCCAACCTGGTGGCCACCGGCAACGGCCCGGGCTTCGCTGCACCAGTGGAAGTGAGCTTGCCCGGCCTGATGCCCGCCGTGGCCGACTGGATGGGCAGCAGCATTGCGGCACAGGGCGATACCGTGTGGGTGGTGATGAAAGCCACCCCGGAGGAAGGCCGTCCCACCTACGTGCGCCGCTCCACGGATGGTGGCACCACCTGGGGCGATACCCTGCGCGTGGACCCGTTCGACGGCCTGGTATCACGCTTCCCTTCCATCGCCATCACAGGCAGCGGTGGTCCCGTGGTGCAGTACATGCAGTTCGACAGCGGCTACTACGGCGCGCGCCAAGTGGTGTGCCGCATGGTGAACGGGGCGTTCCAGCCCCCGGTGCAGGTGAGCACGCCCTTTGCGCAAGGCGATGTGTGCGACTGTTGCCCCAACCAGGTGGTAACGGCAGGGCAGGAGGTGGCGGCACTGTACCGCAATGCGGGCAGCAATATCCGGGTGATGTGGGCAGCAACCAGCACCGACGGTGGCACCACCTTTCCCAACGGGGCACTGGTGGACAGCACCGGATGGGTCTTTCCGGCATGTCCTTCCAGCGGGCCCGATGGCCTGATCACGGACGACTCCCTGCGCTACGTGTGGATGTCCGGCGCCAACAACGGCAACAAGGTATACCTGGGCAGCGCCGCCCTGCCCGGCCTGGGCAACGACCGCGCCGCGCTGGTGCACCCGGGGCAACCCGCCAACCTGCAACAGAACTTCCCGCGCATCGCCGGCCTTGGCGATACGCTCGGCATCGTATGGCAGCAGACCTACCTGGGCCAAGCCGAGATCCTCTTCAGCTGGAGCGTGACCGGCCCCGCCGGGCTCAGCCTGCCCGATACGGTGAACGTGGACTTGTCCGGCGCTCAGCGCACCCCGGACATCGCCTACGCCAACGGCACCTTCCACCTCATCTGGAGCGAAGGCACCTCGCAGGTGCGCTACCGCACCGCCACCATCACCAACGGGGTGGGCATCGTGGAACGCGACGGGCCGCAGTTGCGCCCCTGGCCCGATCCCGCCACGGACGTACTCCACCTTGGCGGCAGATGGAGCCGGGTGCAGGTGCTGGACCTGGCCGGGCGCGTGGTGCTTACCGATGCCCGGCCGGGGAAAGAGCTGGTGGTGGCCTCGCTTCCGGCGGGGACCTATGTGCTGCTGGCCCATGACCCAAGCGGTAACCAGGCCACCGCCACCTTCCGGAAGCACTGACGCATGCCCACCCTCACCGTCCGAAACATGGTCTGCGCCCGCTGCGTGGCCGCCGTGGAACAGATCATCAAGGATACCGGACTGGCCCTGCGCAACATCGAGCTGGGCGAGGTGGAGCTGGAGTCCGCGCCCACGCCCGCGCAACTGGAACAACTGCGGCAAGGCTTGGAGGCCGTGGGCTTCGAGCTGGTGGACGATCGCGACGCCGCCACCATCGCCCGCATCAAGGCCGCCATCGTGAAGCTCGTTCACCACAGCGACGAAGCCGCGCCGAAGGTGAAGCTCAGCGAGCTGTTGAGCAACGCGCTTCACCGCGAGTACTCCAGCCTCAGCGCCCTCTTCACCCAGGTGGAGGGCATCACCATCGAGCACTACTTCCTGCTGCAACGCCTGGAGCGCGTGAAGGAGCTGATCCGCTACGACGAGCTTACCATGAGCGAGATCGCCTTCCGCACCGGCTTCAGCAGCGTGGCCCACCTCAGCGCGCAGTTCAAGAAGCTCACCGGCATGACGCCCTCGGCGTTCAAGACCATGGGCAAAGGCCGCACCGCGCTTGACCGGGTTTGACCTCGGCATCTTCCAAGGTGGGTTGTTCACATTTCCGGTCCTTCCCGATAGGTCTTCTGAGCGGTCCTCCCTTCGAGGCCGGTCACCAACACCTAACCAAACGCACCGATGAAATTTCGCCAACTCACCGTTCTTTCGTTGATCTTGGGCTTCACCGCCCCCGCCATGGCCCAGCTGCCGCGCATCGTGGTGCAGGGCACAGGCACGCCCGCAGTGTTCACTGACCTGGCCGATGCCGTGGCCGCCGCACAGGCTGGGGACAAACTCTACCTGAGCGGGAACAACTTCCCCTTTCCGGCCAACTTGGAAATTGACAAGGAGCTGCACTTCTTCGGGGCGGGCGTGCATCCGGACAGCACGCAGGTCACCGGGACCACTACGCTCACCTGCGCAAGCACCGCAGAACCACTGCGGGTGCTCACCACCGCGTCGGGCAGCACCTTCACCGGCATCCGCTTCACCACCACCGCAGGGGACTTCAGCAGCCTGGCCATCCAGTACGGGGTCGTCGATGCCGATGATGACCCTACGGACATCGTGTTCCAGCGCTGCTGGTTCCAGGGGCAGGTCCAGTTGGGAACAGGCCCTGATGCCGGAGGGCCGACCACGTTCGATGAGTGCGTCTTCCTCGGCCGGATCGATGGCATGGGCCGCAGCGCCACGCTCACCCGCTGCATCATCGCCAACGGCTACAATACGATCACGCTCACCGGCCTCGACGGTGCCTCAACGGTGGAGAACTGCGTGGTGCTCGGCACCATCCAGACGAACAACGGGGTCACCATCCGCAACTCCTTCCTGCGCACGAACGGCGGCTACGCATCGTTTGCCTGCACGAACTGCGTCTTTCAGAACAACATCACACCGAACCAGTTGATCGCCGACGCCTCACCTGGCGTTGTGGCCACCGGCAACCTCACCGATGTGGACCTCGGCACCTTGTTCGTGGCCGAAAGCAACGGCATGTATGAGGTCACCGACGACCTGCACATGGTGGCAGGCAGCCCGGGCATCGGCTTCGGAACGGACGGCACCGATGTGGGCATCTACGGCACCGCTTCGCCCTACAAGCCCGGAGCCGTGCCCTTCAACCCGCATTTCCGCCAGGCCACCATTGCCCCCAGCACGAACAACAATGGCGGGTTGCCGGTGAACATCCGCGTGGCCGCCCAGCAGCATTGATCCCCTCGGCCATGATCAATACCGACCGGACCATGAGACCCTACCTCCTGCTTCCCGCGCTGGCCCTGGCCGCTGGCTTACAGGCCCAGGACATCAACGCCTATCGCTATTGGTACGATGATGCCACCGCCGATGCCGTCACCACCACCGTGGCGCCTGCTGCGGAGCTCTCACTGAACACCACACTGCCCACCGGCACCATGGCGGCTGGATACCACCGCTTGAGCATCCAGTTCCGCGACACGGACGGCAAGTGGTCGGCCCCGCAGACCCAGCTGTTCACGCGCTCCAGCACAACGGCCAACGGGTACCGCTACTGGTTGAACGATGATCCCAGCACCTTGGTGGAAGGCACCATCACCGCCGGGGCCACGGTGGACCTGAACACCGCATTGGCCACCAGCACCGGTGACCGCCTCTTCAACCTGGTCACCATCCAGTTCCAAGAAAGCGACGGGCTGTACAGCGCACCGATCACCAAGGCCTACACGCGCGGCACCGGCGAAGTACACGGCTATGAATACTGGATCGATGATGCGATCGCCGACCGCGTGACCAACACCCTCGGGCCCGCCGCCGTGGTGGACCTCATCGCCGACCTTCCGCTCTCCCTCACCCAAGGCGAGCACGTGCTCACCATCCGCTTCAGCACCGAGCAAGGCACCTGGAGCGTACCGTTGAGCGCCACCTTCAGCTTCGTGGTAGGCATCGAGGAGCTGCCGGGCATCAACGACCTGCTGCTCTTCCCCAACCCGGCCACGGACCAACTGGGCCTGCGGCTGAACAGTGCCGATGCACACACCTTGCGGCTGGAGATCCTCGATGTGAGCGGTCAACGCATCCGCGACATCGGGCCGTGGGGCGTACACGGCACCAACTGGAAGAGCTGGGACATCAGCGACCTGGCCAAGGGCACCTACTTCCTGCGGATCCAAGACGAACAAGGTTCGTGGAGCACCAGCTTCGTGAAGCAGTAGCATTTTCTCCAAGCGTACGACCGGGGCAGGGAGCGATCCCTCGCCCCGGTCCGCGTTTCCGGTTCTTCGGGATGCAGGGCTGAGGGCGAACTTCCCCCGGGTCACAGGCCCTGTTCCTGCAGATCCTCTGCACGCAGATCCGTCCCGCTCCAGCGGGATCAAGAAGCTCACGGGGATGACGCCCTCGGCGTTCAAGGCGATGGGGAAAGGCCGCACCGCGCTGGACCGGGTGGGGTGACCGCAGGCGGGAACGGGCTTGTTCCCGGGTAGAAGAACATTAGTAAAGTTAATTTAGTAAAAGAGTATTACTTTTGATCCATGAAGATCGACAACCCCTTCCTGGTGACGGCCTACGTGTCGCCGCAGCTCTTCTGCGACCGGGAGGCGGAGACCGCGACCATCGCCGGGGCCCTGCGCAACGGCCGTCACGTGATGCTCTACAGCCCGCGACGCTACGGCAAGACGGGCCTCATCCGCCACGTCTTCGGCACGCTCGCCAAGCAGCGCGACACCACCACCGTCTTCGCCGACATCTACGCGGCGGACGATGCGCACCAGTTCAACGTGATCCTGCTCAACGCCGTGCACGAGGCGTTGAACCCCAGCCCGAAGCTCTTCTTGAAGAACGCCATGGCGTGGTTCTCGGCGCTGCGCCCCGTGGTGCAGTTCGATGAGCTGAGCGGCCAGCCCAGCATCGCCCTGGAACGCGCCAAGCACCGCAAGGAGGAGGCCACCACGCGCGAGATCTTCCGGATCCTCCGGCAACAGAAGCGCACCATCTTCCTGGCCCTCGACGAGTTCCAGCAGATCGCCACCTTTCCCGATGTGCGTATGGACGCCGTGCTGCGCACCGAGCTGCAACGCAGCCCCAACGTGCGCTGCATCTTCTCCGGCAGCCAGCGCCACATCCTACAGGACCTCTTCAACAACGCCACCAAGCCTTTCTTCGGCAGCGCCGACCAGGTGGAGCTGCACCGCATCGATCGGGACGTGTACGCCGCCTTTGCCTGTACCCTGATGAAGCGGCACAAACGCTCTTTGGCAAAAGAAGACGCGCTGTTCTGTTACGACTGGTGCAACGGCCATACCTACTACGTGCAAGTGCTGCTCAACCGGCTCTTTGGCGATGCGCGTCCGCTGGTGCGCGCCACCATCGTGGATGTGATGCGCTCGCTGGTGCGCGAGCAGGACGCGATCATGGCCACCCTGCGCAGCGCCCTCACCAAAGGCCAGTGGGACCTGTTCGCCGCGATCTCGCGCGAGGTCGAGGTGGACACGCCCACCGGCAGCGCGTTCATCCGCAAACACGGCCTCACCTCCTCGGCCGCGTTGGTGCATGCCCTGCAAGCCCTGTTGGACCGCGAGCTGGTCTATATCATCGCGCACCGCGCCGACAGCGGCAAACCGGTGTATGCGCCATACAACCCCTTCCACGGGGCCTGGTTCAAGTACCGATAGCGGGGGAGCTGATCCCGAGAACCGCAGATCAGTTCCGCTCCAAAGGCCGCTTCATTTCTTCTTCTTCAGCATGCGCTTCACTTCGGTCAGGGAATAGCCCTTCCCTTCACCGGCATTGCGGCGCGCACGGCGCTCCTCCAACAGGGCCAGGTGCTCCTTGGTGAACGCGAATTCGTCCTTCTCCGTGGCGAGCGCCTTGCCCACTTTCTCCAACACCTTCTCGTCCGTGGTGGCGATGATGCGCTCGATCAGGTCCAGCTTGGTGAACATGAGGCGATGATAGGGCCATACCGCCCGTGCGGCCTCCGATCACTCCACCACCACGATCCGCAGCGGTCGTTCGCCAGCTCCATGCAGCAGGTAGCCGCCCGTTACAAGACCTGTAGTGGGAATGATCGTCCGCGTTCCCGTAGCGATGAACGATGCGCCCACGTAGCGGCCATCCAAAGTCGAAAGGCGAAGCAGGCTTCCTGGCGCGATCCCGCTCACCACCACCTCCTGGCCACGCACCACGGGCACAGGACCTACCACCACACTGTCCGTGCTTGCAGCAGCAATGCCCGTGCAGTTCTCGATGGTGATGGTGGTGCTGTCGCTCACGCTGCAATTGCCTTGCGTGGCCGTTACCGAGAAAGTGGTGGTCTCCGTGATGTCCACAGGGAGCGTGGCGGTGGTCTCTCCGCCCGGTTGCCACACGTAGGTGCAGCCCGTGCAAGGGCCGGGATCCAGTACGCCGGTGTAGCTGAAGCACGCGGTCTCATCGGCCTGTAGGTCGGCGGTGGCGTTACCGGCGGTGAGTTGTGTAGTCACCGAAGCACTGCTGCCACATGCGTTGACCGCCGCCAGTGAAACGGTCACCGGACCGGCGTTGTCGGCGATCACCCACGCTGTATCGCCTGACTGCGCGGCGATGGTCCATGCACCGGCATCCCAGGTGTAGTCGCTCGCATCGCCGAAGGCATCAGCGGCGAGGGTCAGTGTATCACCCACGCACCAGGCCGTGCTCACCACATCGATGCCGAAGGGGTCGAACGGCGCGGAACTGCACCAGTTGTACAGGGCTACTGCGCCCTTGTCGTTGCCCGTGGGCAAGACCATGGCGCCGGTACCCGGATCGAAATCAACCGTGTAACTGTTGTTGAAGGAACCCACCACGAAGGTGCCGCCGCGCAGATCGAAACCCTTGGCAATGGGCAAGGTGCAATCGGTACCACTGTACAGGTTGAGGTTAAAATCCACCAGGCCGCTCACGTTCATCTTGAAGAAGCGGTAGTAATTGGCCGTGCAGTTGTTGCTGTACGAACCCAATGCGCCGCCCTGTCCGTCGGGCACGATGTCCGCCAGCCGCAGGTTGCCGGTGCTGGGCAAGCTGGTCTGGTACACCTCGTTGAGCACTGTTCCGCTGGTGCTGTACTTCAGCGCCCAGAAGCCGCTGCCGGCCCAGGCCGTGGCCAAGAGGTAGGCGTTGCCGTCGGTGCCCGCGGCCAGGCGTTGTTCGCCAAAGCCTTCCGTGGTATGCGCCAGATAGGTGGCGCTGCTGTCGTAGCGCAGCAGGTATTGTGCATCGTTGTTCACGAGCACCGTGCCGGCGCCGGGCTGCACATCGATCTGGCCGCCAGTGCCGTTGTCCAATTGCTGCACCACGTAGCAGCCCGAACCGTCGGGCAGCGCCGCGATGTCGCGGGTGAAGCTGAAGCCGTTGGCCCAGGCGCGCGCTTCGGCCCAGTGCAAACTACCATCAGCCCGGTAACGCGCCATGAAGGGCCCGTAGGCCGATGGGGCCAACACCATGTTGCTGACACCGGGGCCGGGGTCCATGTCGTAGGTGCCCGTGCCCAGGTCACCCGCGATGTACAGGTTGCCAGCCTCGTCGCAACTGATGCCACCGTACTCCTCGCTCATGTCCGTAGTGTTGCCGATGCTGAAGCCCCACTGGAACTGGCCGCTGCTGTTGTACTTGGCGTAGGTCTTGCCGGGGTTCACCAGGGTGACATTGGGTCCCGGGTCCAGGTCCAGCTGGCCCGTGGTGAAGCCCACGTACACGAACACATTGTCGCTGCCGTCCACGTCCATGTCGATGGCACTGAGCGTGGGCGCGCTCAGCGTCTTGGTCCACAGCAAGGTGCCGCTCGTGCTGAAACGTTGTAGTTGCACGCCGTTGCTGCTTGAACCAAGCGAGAAGATGTCGCCGTTGCCCGCGAACTTCACCCGAACAAGGGCAGGTGCCGTGGAACTCGCCCAGGAGAGGTCCATCTGCTGGGCATGGGCGGTGGTGAGGGCAAAGGGCAGCAGAGCCGCCAAAAGGTGTTTGTACATAAGTGGAGCGTTGGGGCGCAAGGTTACGGAGATGAGGTGGGTGGCTTTTCGCGTTGGCTGAGAAGGTGATCAACGGTGGGGTGTGGAGCAGGAAGCTCACGGGTTTGAGGCCCTCGGCCTTCAAGGGGTTGGGGTAAGTCCGGAATGCGCTGGACCAGTTAGGGTGAACAAGTGGATCCAACTTAGCGGCACTACCAAGTTCTTCCAGTACTCCAACCCTTCGGCTCGTCCCGCACATTTACCGAAGCGATCATAATTTGCGGCAGACTTTTCGCCAAAGTTTGGACCTGGTCCAATTCCACAACTCCGGTCAGTGCCTGGCCCTGCCATGCCCACCAACAAACACGCCATTATCCGTTACCAGGCACTGGACCGTTGCTTCCAGTCCCGTGGCAAGCAGTACTTCTGGGAGGACCTGCTGGAGGCGGTGAACGAGGCCCTGTACGCGTACACGGGCAAAGCCAAAGGCATCAGCCGGCGCCAGCTCTTCGAGGATATCAAATACATGGAAAGCGATCAGGGCTGGGCCATCCCCTTGGAGCGGAACACGGAGGGCAGGCGGGTGTGGTACCGGTACAGCGACCCGGACTTCTCCATCAATAAGCGGCCGCTGAACGAGGACGAGGCCGACCAGCTGAAGGAAGCGCTCCTCACCCTCGGCCGCTTCAAGGGCATGCCGCAGTTCCAATGGGTGGATGAATTGGCAGCCCGCTTGGAGGCCGGGTTCGGGCTCCGGAAAGGGGCTGAACAGATCATCGAGTTCGAGGAGAACCCCTACCTGAAAGGAGGGGAGTATATCACCGTGCTGTTCCAAGCCATCCTTGGCAAGCAGGTCCTCGAAGTGGTCTACCAAGGCTTCAAGCAAACAGAACCTTCCACCCTGCGCTTCCACCCGTACTACCTCAAACAGTACAACAACCGCTGGTTCGTGTTCGGCTGGGACGATGCCGAAGCGTTCCTGCGCAACATGGCCCTGGACCGCATCCTGTCCATCACAGCGGCGAAGGGCAGGTACAGGCCGAACAAGGACATCGACTTCACCGAGTACTTTGAGGATGCCGTGGGCGTAAGTATTCCGGCCGATGGCGATCCGGTGGCCGTGAAGCTGATGATCACAGACGCCTTGCTACCCTATGTCACCACCAAGCCCCTGCACGGCTCACAAAAGCCGGGGAAGAAGGAAGGTGGACGAACTTTGCTGGAACTGCACGTGCATCTGAACTACGAACTGGAAACGCTCCTGCTGTCCTTGGGCGAAGGCGTTGAAGTGATCGCCCCCAAGGAACTCCGCAAGCGCATGGCCGGGCGGGTGAAGGCCACGAACGCGCAATACCGATGAACGATGCACTTCCAATGCACAGCATCCCGGCACTTTTGACGGTTTGAAATGAACAAAACGATCGGCTTCGACAATTTCCGGCGGTTCATCCATTTTGAGCCGATCACCTACGACCACATCACCTACCTGGTGGGCCGGAACAACTCCGGCAAAAGCACCGTGGTGAAGGCGCTGATGCTGGTGCTGAACTACCTGAAAGCCGGTCGTATCGACCAGTTCAACTTCGCCGAGGATGTGCTCGAGAACGCGAACATCGTCACCTACGAGCGCGCGAAGAACCGACTGGCCAAAGAGGACTTCATCCGATTCCACTATGGCTTCGGGCCGTACGAGGTCCACATCACACTAACGGGTGAAGAGGGCAAGACCTTCGCGCGGGTGCAGGAATTCGTGCTGGCCGATAGCACCCTCGGTGTCCGGTTCACCATGGCGCCCGAGCAGCGGATGATCCAGCTGGTGGCCCAGGGTACGGCGGACGATAAGCCCGGTGCCGAAGAGGAATCCCTTGGCCTCGCTCCGCGCATCGAAGCACTGAAGAAGGAGCTGCGCAAGTGGAGCAGGGACAAGGCCAGCAAAGCATACATCCAGTTGAACCAGGAACTGGAAGGCCTCAAGAAGAAGCAGGCCATCCTGGCCAAGAGCATGCCCGTTGCGAAGGACCGCAGCGCGGGCTTCGCCATCCAGTCGCACTACCGTGAGGGCACCGATCTGGCCCAGGCGCTCACAGCCTTCATCGCCGAATCCATCAGCATGACCTTCGAGCGGTACAAGAAGCTGCCGGAGCACAAGGGCTGGAAAGCGAACGAGCTGAAGGAAGGGTACTCCAACTACAGCGCCCTCCACACCATCGGGAAGGAGTTGCGGGCCTCGGTCGAAGGCTTCTTCGCCCAGCTTGAACACGTATCGCTCTATTACCTCGGCGCCAGCAGCACCAAACAACCCGCCCTCTTCGCCATCCGCGACCGCAACAACGCGCTGGCCCAAGCCATCCACGAGTACCGGCAATTGGGCATCAAGCCCGGGGAAACCGCCCATCGCTTCATCCTGCAATGGCTGAAGGAGGAGGACGGCTTTGAGGTGGGCGAGGGTTTTGAGATCACCACCCGCGCAGGGGAAGCCTATGAAGTGAATGTGTCTTCGCACGGCACCCAGGTCCCGCTCAGCGACAAAGGCATGGGCTCCGTACAGGCCATGTTGCTCCTGTTCCGCCTGGCCTGCATCATCCACAAGACCGAGCGGAACCCGGCCTACCGCCCCATCGTGATCATCGAGGAACCGGAATTGAACCTGCACCCCGCTTTACAAAGCCGCTTGACCGACCTCTTCCTCGATGTGCATGAGAACCACGGCATCGATTTCCTGGTGGAGACGCACAGCGAATACATGGTGCGGCGCACGCAGGTGCTGGTGGCCGAGCTGGGCTTCGGCGGGCCGCTCGGCGAGAACCCCTTCACCGCCATCTACTTCCCCAAGTACCTGAACGATCCACCATACCAGCTGGTACACCAGGAGGACGGCACCTTCGACAAAAGCTTTGGCAGCGGCTTCCTCGATGAAGCCTCCAAGCACACCCTTGAATTGATCCGCATGCGGCGGGAGAAAGGAGCCCGGTGATGCAGGTCTATTCCGAGGTCGGCATTTTCGAGGAGGTTGCTCTGTATCCGAGCAAGTATCCCAATTGGTCCGTGATCTTGAACAAGCATGCACAAGTGTGCTTGAACATCACCCAGGCCGACCTGGATGCTCAATTGGTCGAGGGCGAAGTCCTGTTCGAATATGTAAAGGCGGCAGAAGGCAAAGAACCACTCGCACTCAAGAGCTATTTCGATGCGCTTTATGCCGACCCCAATGAAATGATGGTCCATCCCAGGGCGGCGTTCATCCTGAAGCACGACCGGGCGGCTGCGGCAACACTCGCGGACCAATATGGGCTGGTCATTCAGTCAGCGCAGGATTTGGATGACGCAGTTTTGGTTTCCCCTGCGATGTTCCATGACTTGCCAAAAGGCAAGGTGGTCGAGAACAAGAGCCAGAAGGGCTGGCACCTGCTGATGGCCGTGGATCGTCCTCCGTCAAACGCCTTGGTGGTAATTGACCCCTACTTGCTCACCAGTGCGAACGGACTTTCCAACCTGACCCAATTATGTGATGCCATCCTCCCGAAAACACTTCAAGTGGTCTATCAAGTTGCGATAGTTGCCTCACAACGCGCCAATGCCGGTCCAATGCCGGAAGCGTGGAGGAGCAAGGAAGCCGACAAGATCATCGCCGCCATTAAGGCGCTCCGCACATTTGACATCGAAGTCGAGGTGGTCTTTGAGGATTCCGAGGACTATCACAGGAGACGGGTGGTGCTCAACTATGGGAACCTCACGTGTGACAAGGGCTTCGCCGTCTTCAAAACCTCAGATGGTAAAACCGTCGCCTCAGTGAACGATGCCGGTTTCAAGCGGGCCTTCCATGACCCCTCCACGGTTGGTGACAGTCAATTCACCTCCGCGACCGGAGACCTGGAAACCGTGAAGCGAAGAACAGGGAAGCTCGCAGCCCATATTGTGAAGAAGACCTCATTGGACATAGGCTCCATCATGGGTGACTGCAACCCGAACAAGACCCTCAAGAACCGCCTGATCAACGACGTGTAGTACCGGGCTTGCAAACTGTGCACATCCACTGCACAGATCCTCCATTCCTTTGCATCGTCAACGGAACAACCGCCACCGACAATGACCGATAAGAAAGCTGACGTCTCCTTCATCTTCGAGATCACCAACAAGGTGCTCTGGAACACGTTTAAGAAGAACGAGATCGGCGATGTGCTCCTGCCCTTCGTGGTGCTCCGCCGCCTGGACTGCATCCTGGAGCCGGTGAACGCCAAGGTGCGCGAGGCCCACGCCAAGTTCAAGGACAAGGTGGGCGAGGACAAGCTGGGCCCCATCCTGCGCAAGGCCGCCGGTGGCCTCCAGTTCCACAACACCAGCAAGCACACCCTGGCCAGCCTGCTGGAGAACCCGCGCTCCATCGACATCGACTTCAACAACTACCTCAACGGCTTCAACCAGGAGGTGCGCGACATCCTGGAGAACTTCCAGTTCGCCAAGGTTGTGGCCCGGCTGCTGCGGAACAAGCTGCTGTACGAGATGATCGAGGCCATCGGCCAGGTGGACCTGGACGTGAAGAAGGTGGACCACCACAAGATGGGCCTGATCTTCGAGGAACTGATCCGGATCAGCAACGAACAGAGCAACGAAACGGCCGGGGAGCACTTCACCCCGCGCGATGTGATCCAGCTCATGTACACCGTGCTGTTCAGCACCGAGCGGAAGGAGCTGTGCCAGGAAGGCATCATCCGCACCATCTACGACCCCACCTTGGGCACGGGCGGCATGGTGAACCTGGCCAAGAACTACATCCTGGACGAGCTGCTCACCGGCTGCACCACCCCGCCCACCATCCGCACCTACGGGCAGGAGATCAACGAGCAGTCCTACGCCATCGCCAAGTCCGAGGCGCTGATCACCGGCGAGGACGCCAGCAACATCCGCCACGGCAACACGCTCACGGACGACCAGTTCCCCGACAAGCAGTTCCACTACCAGTTGGCCAACCCGCCCTACGGCGTAAGCTGGGTGCGCGACCAGGACGCCATCGTGAACGAGAGCACCAACCCGGCAGGCCGCTTCTACGCCGGGCTGCCCCGCAGCAGCGACGGCACCCTGCTCTTCATCCAGCACATGCTGCACAAGGCCGACCGCGACAACGGCAAGATCGCCGTGGTCACCAACGGCTCGCCCCTTTTCACCGGCAGCGCGGGCAGCGGCGAAAGCGACGTGCGCAAGCACATCATCGGCAACGACTGGCTGGACTGCATCATCGCCCTGCCCAAGGACCTCTTCTACAACACCGGCATCAACACCTACATCTGGTTCCTCACCATGCGCAAGGACCCGAAACGCCGGGGCAAGGTGCAGCTGATCAACGCCAACGTGCCGGAGGACAAGGCCAACGGCACAGCGGGCTTCTGCCGCCCGGAGAAACGCAGCATGGGCAACAAGCGCAACAAGCTCTACCCCGACCAGATCGCCGAGCTGCTGCGCATCTACACCGCCTTCGAGCCGGGGCCCTACTGCCGCATCATGGCCAACGACGCGTTCGGCTACTACAAGGTGACCGTGGAGCGCCCCCTCCTGGACGCCAAGGGCAAACCCAAACGGGACAAGAGCGGCCACCCCAAGGCCGACAGCAGCAAGCGCGATGCGGAGAACATCCCCCTGAACGAGGACATCGACGCCTACTTCCGGCGCGAGGTGCTGCCCTACGCCCCCGATGCCTGGATCGACCACGACAAGACCCGCATCGGCTACGACATCAACTTCACGAAGTACTTCTACGTGTACCAGCAGGCAAAGCCTGTTACGGAGATTACGAGTGAGATATGCCGCTTGAACACGGAGATTTCTGAACTGCTTTCACAACTACTTCCGGCTCAATGAGTGTTCAGCGCGAAATGCAAGAGACCGGTTTGGCGTTCATAGGTAGCATCCCAAGCGAATGGGCCGTTGTCCCTTTACGGCATGTGGCACACATCAAATACGGTCTTGGTCAGCCCCCTAAGAGCAAGGAAGGTGGCTTGGCTATCATAAGGGCTACCAATGTGGAGCGCGGAAAGCTGAACCTCAAAGATCTTATCACGGTGGATCCTGATGATGTTCCGTATGACCGGGATCCCATCCTCCGAACGGATGACATCATTGTTGTGCGCAGCGGAGCATATACAGCCGACAGCGCGATTATCCCGCCTCAGTTCGATGGAGCTATCGCTGGGTATGATATGGTGATGCGGCCACACGCGGTAGAACCCAAATTGCTCGCGTATGCCTTACTGAGCCGATACCTCCGGGAGAATCAGCTATTCCTCAAGAGGATGAGAGCAGCCCAGCCCCACCTGAATGCCGAAGAGCTCGGCACGTCAGTGTTGGTCCTGCCTCCTAAACAAGAACAACAAGCCATTGTGTCCTTCCTCGACCACCAGACGGGCCTGATCGATGCGCTGATCGAGAAGAACACGCAGTTACTGGAGCTGCTGGACCTTCAGCGCAAGGCCATCATCAACGAGGCGGTGACCAAGGGCCTGGACCCCAACGCGCCCATGAAGGATAGCGGCGTGGAGTGGTTGGGGGAGGTGCCGGAGGGGTGGGGCACGGTCAAGCTGAAGCACTTGGTTGAAATGAAAAGCGGAGACTTCATTTCCGCAAGCGCGATCGACGCCGTTGGTGACTTCGGAGTGTATGGGGGCAATGGGCTTCGTGGTTACACCGACAAGTTCACTCACGATGGCGACCATGTCCTGATCGGTCGACAAGGTGCGCTTTGTGGGAATGTCAACTACGCCACAGGGAAGTTCTGGGCAACGGAACATGCCGTGGTGGTCACGCCAAAGGGACCAATGGATACACTCTACCTAGGCGAACTGCTGCGGACAATGGACCTCAACCAGTACAGCGAATCTGCTGCACAGCCAGGTATTGCAGTGTCGAAAATCATCAACCTTAAAGTGCCTCATGTGCCCTTTGAGGAGCAGGCCCGCATTGGGTCATACCTAAGGGACAAGACCAGCACCATCGATCAGGTGAAGACAATGGTCGCTAGAGCCATTTACGCACTGGGAGAGTATCGTCAGTCCCTCATCTCCGAAGCCGTCACCGGCAAGATCGACCTGCGGGAGTGGCAACCTGAACCCTTGAGCTTGGCGAAATGACACAAAAGGGACGATACAACGGCGGGCTGCATAAGGCGGCACAGTTCGCCTTGTTCGTTACGTCCTACACGCCCTTGTTCGTCCTCATCATCGGCAAGCAAGTCACCGACAATTGGCACCTGTTGCACTACGCCGGTACCGGAACCGAAGCCCTTTGGACCTGGCTCACCAAGTTCGGCCTGTCCACTGTGCTGGCCGCCTTGGTGGCCTTCGGCCTCTTCGGCCACTTCGTAACCCTGCGCAACGTGGAGAAGGCTGCCAAAAACGGCGACCCGGTCACCATCCAGCGCATCAACAACAAGAGCGGGGAATCCATCGGCTACATCGCCACCTACATCGTGCCCTTCATGTTCCAAGGCTTCGACGGCCTGTACCATACGTTCGCCGTGCTCTTCATCCTCACGCTCATCTACCGCATCTACGTCAACTCGCCGCTACTGCTGGTAAACCCGATCCTGAGCATCACGCACGGCCTGTACGAGGTGGAGTTCACATCGGGCACCAAGCAGCGTATGGGCTATGTGATCTGCCGTAACAAGGCGCTGGATGAGGATGACCGCACTTTGCTCTATCCGATAGGGCATCGGCTTTATTACGCAAGACCGGAAGAATGAAGGATAACCCCATAGAACGGCTACATGCACAGTTGGACAACGTGAGCAAGTCGCGGACGAAGCTGTACTTCGTTACCCGTACCACCAAAGAGGGCGTCAAGAAGAACGCCAAGGTGCTGGACAAGTATGATTTCAAGACCTACCAGGTAGACATCGACGATGAGATCCGGGAGGAACTTTTCGATACGGCCAGCAAGGTCATTCGCCAATTGATCGTAAAGGAGACGGAGTACAGCCCGTATACCGTGATCAACGACGGTCTGCATACGTTGATGACCTACCCCATGGCCAACAAGGCGATGTCCTTCAAGTTGGTGGTGGATGAACAGCTTCCCGGCCAGCCACCACGGATCAAGAGCCTTTCGGAGGTGGTGGGCACCGAAGTACTTTGGGCTTATGTGATCGGGATGTACACCCCGGACAAGGAATGGGTGTACGCCTTCCGGAAGATCCTGGAGAACAGGGTGGCCGTGGACCCCGGTGAGAAGAAGAATGGATCAACCTTGAAACGCGCTTTGCGCACCATGTTCAACACCACCACCCAGAAGCTGGAGCTTATCGAAGGCGATACCGTGACACTGGACAAGGTGATCGACTGCTTTTATTTCGAGGGTGAATTTTATGTACACAAGCAACTGCAGTTCGAACAGATCGTGGGCATTGAAGAAGAGTTCAAAGCTGAGGCGGAACAGGTGGTTGGCGAATTGGAGACCAGCGGCCTTTTTGAAGGCACGGACGTTTTGCGTACGATGCTGGAGGATAAGCCCATGCACAAGAAACTTGTGCGGATGTCCAAGCTGGGACTATACCGTCGTGTTGATGCCAAGGCGATCAAGAAGATGAAGTCCTTGGCCAAAAAGCTGGGATTGACCCGCAAGATGAAGGGCGACCAGTTTGTTATGGAAGATGCTGCCGATGTCGACCAGGTGATCAAGCTGTTGTGCGCTTACTACAAGCGCGATGAGGTCTTCGGCGATTCTTACGGGACATTCTCAGGAACGAAACTCGAAGCGATAGCAGAAGCATAACACGGCCATGGCTGAAGGCACCACGGAATCACACTTCGAGGATCACGCGGTCAGGTACCTGACCCGCGACCTCGGCACAGAGCTCACCGAGTACACGCGAAAGGAAAGCGAGGTGTACGACAAGGACCTGGCGCTGATCCCCGCCGACGTGCTGGGCTTCATCAAGGACACCCAACTGGACGTCTATGAGGAACTGACGAAGAACAAGGACCCCGAAGAGGTGGACCGCAATCTGGTGGCCTTCATCAGCAAGGAGGTGGACAAGTACAAGACCCTGGAGGTGCTGCGCGAACCGCGCAAGTACCTGGGCCAGCGCATCCGCATGGCCTTCTTCCAGCCCAACCACGACCGTTCACCGGAACATCTGGCCAACTACGGCAAGAACCGCCTCACGGTGGTGCGCCAGCTGAAGTACAGCACCCGCAATGAGAACGCCATTGATGTGGTGCTCTTCGTGAACGGCCTGCCGGTGGTGACCCTCGAGCTGAAGAACAGCCTCACCGGCCAGGATACCGAACACGCCATCAAGCAATACATCCGGGACCGCGACCCCAAGGAAAAACTGCTGGAGTTCGAGCGCTGCCTGGTACACTTCGCCCTGGGCACCGACAAGGTGGCCATGTGTACCAAGCTGGCCGGCAAGGACACCTTCTTCCTGCCCTTCAACAAGGCGCTGGTGAACGAGAACCCGAATGGCTTCGCCACCGCCTACCTGTGGGAGGACGTGTTGCGCAAGGATTCGCTGATGGAGCTGATCCAGAGCTTCATCAATCCGCAGGAGGACAGCGAAAAGATCTACGACCCGAAGTTGCGCGGGCTGAAGGAGGTGAAGAGCAGGAAGCTCATCTTCCCGCGCTACCACCAACGCCGGGCCGTACGCGCGCTGGTGGCCGCCGTGCGCAAGGAAGGCGTGGGCGGGCGCTACCTCGTTTACCATTCGGCAGGCTCCGGCAAGAGCAACACCATCGCCTGGCTGGCGCACCGGCTGTCCGACTTCTTCCGGGATCCGGGCGATGCCAACGCCCTGTTCAGTTCCGTGATCGTGGTGACCGATCGCCGCGTGCTGGACAAGCAGATCCAGGACAACATCCGGGCATTTGACAACACGCCGGGAGCGGTGGCCTACATCGGCCCCAACAAGACCAGCCAGGACCTGAAGGATGCGATCGAGAGCAAGAAGCGCGTGATCGTGACCACGCTCCAGAAATTCCCGGTGATCAGCGAGGTGGTGGCCGCCAACCCGGACCGCACCTATGCGGTGATCATCGACGAGGCGCACAGCAGCCAGAGCGGGGAATCGGCCCGGCACCTGCGCAAGGCGCTCTCGCTGGACGAGGCCGAAGAGAAGGACGAGCGCGAAAAGGACTTGGACGAGGTGATCGCTGACGAGATCAAGGCCAAGGGACGGCAAGCCAACATCTCCTTCTTCGCCTTCACCGCCACGCCGAAACCCAAGACCCTGGAGCTCTTCGGCACTGATGGCCCCGGCGGCAAGGAGGCTTTTGACACCTACACCATGGAGCAGGCCATCCAGGAGGGCTTCATCATGGACGTGCTGCAGCACTACATGAGCTGGAAGCGCTATTACAAGCTGGTGAAGCGCACGGAGGTGGAGGACAAGGAGTATGAGAAGAAGCGCACGGTGCGCCTGCTGTCCAGCTTCGTGGACCTGCAGGACCATGCCATAGAGACCAAGACACGGGTGATGCTGGAGCACTTCGTGTCACAGACGCAGAAGGAGATCCAGGGCCGTGCCCGTGGCATGCTGGTAACGCGCTCCCGCCTGCACGCCGTGCGCTACAAGCGCAAGTTCGATGAGGTGATGCGGGAGATGAAGCTGCCCTACAAGGCCTTGGTGGCCTTCAGCGGCACCGTGACCGACGCGGAGACCGGTGGCGAGTACACGATGACCAACATGAACGAGCTGGGCGGCCGTATGGACGTGCCCGATGCGCTGAAGCTGCCCGAATACCGCCTGCTCATCGTGGCGAACATGTACCAGACCGGCTTCGACGAACCCTTGCTGCACACCATGTTCGTGGACAAGAAGCTGGGCGGTGCCAACACGGTGCAGACGCTGAGCCGCCTGAACCGCACCATGCGCGGCAAGGACAACACCCTGGTGCTGGACTTCGTGAACGACCCCGAGCAGGTGCGGGCGGATTTCCAGGAGTACTACGGCGACGTGCTCATGGCCGCCGAGGACGAGACGGACCCCAACGCCCTGTACGATGTGCTGCACAAAGTGGAAACTCCAGGCATCGTCCATAAGCAGGACCTGGAGTCCTTCGCCAACTACTTCTTCAAGCAGGGTGACCACAAGGAAAAGCTGCACCCGATCCTGAACGGGGTCGTGAAGCGCTACCGCGAAGAGCTGGACGCCGATGCCCAAGCCGCGTTCCGATCGAACGCCAAGGACTTCATCCGGCTGTACCGCTTCCTGTCGCAGATCATCTCCTTCACCGATGTGGAGCTGGAGAAGTGGTACGTGCTGCTGGTACACCTGGCCAAGAAGTTGCCCAACGATGGCAAAGCCTTGCCTACGGAAGTGCTCGCGGAAGTGGAATTGGACAGCTACAAGCTCCAGCACCAGTTCACCACCACCCTGCAACTGGAGCCCACCACCACGCAGATGAAAGGGATGCAGCCCGGCCCCGATGGCCAGCCCACCAACGAGGAGTACGATTGGCTCACGGACATCATCAAGCGCCTCAATGACACCTTCGGCCTGGACCTTACCGCCGAGGACAAGGTGGAATTCGAAAAAATGCGCGACAGCCTTTACCGGAACGAGGAGCTGATGCGCTTCTTCAACAAGAACAACTCCAAGGACAACATCCAGGACAAGTTCAACGAGGAGATCGACAACGAACTCCTCAACTTCATCAACACCAAGCTCGATTTCTACAACAAGCTCACGGACGACAAGGTGAACCGCATGTTCAAGGACGCATGGTTCGCGAAGTTGTATGACGTGAAGGTGAGGGGTCTGGGCAACGGAGGGCGGGTGTAGGGCGGGCATTTGCCAACATACCGAAGCACTTGGCTGCCGCGCACCGCACGCGACGAACGAGCGACTGCAGGTTGCAGGCCATTTGAAGCGGGAGGGGGAGAAGAAGGGAGCGCGGTACGGGGTGTGGTAAGCCTACAGCCGCACCATCCCCTTCATCACGACTATTCCTCCAGGGCGGTCACCACCGTGCTTCATGACCGGTTTTTTGCATTTGTAATGCATATTTGCAGGGTAAAGCTCCGGGTCACATGCTTGAACGAAGTCTCCTGAAAGGAGCGAACGCCGCGCTGCGGAACTATCCGGCCGTGGTGGTGCTGGGGTCGCGCCAGGTGGGCAAGACCACCCTGGCGAAGCACCTGGCCGCAGGGCGCGGGAAGGGCTGGGCATACCTGGACCTCGAATCGCCGCGCGATGTGGCGCGGCTCACCGACGCGGAGAGCTACCTGGAGGCACAGCGGGGCAAACTGGTGGTGATCGACGAAGTGCAGCGCATGCCGGAACTATTTCCCGTGCTGCGGGCCGTGATCGACCGGGACCGGAAGGCGGGCCGCTTCCTGTTGTTGGGCTCCTCTTCGCCCGAGGTGGTGCGGCGCAGCTCCGAATCGCTCGCCGGTCGCGTGGCTTACCTCGAACTGATGCCCCTGCATGTAGGGGAAACGGGCATCGACCAGATGAACAAGCTGTGGCTGCGGGGCGGATACCCGGAAGTGTTCCTGGCCCGCAACAATACGGTCGCGTTCGACCGGCTGGAGCAGTTCATCCGCACGTTCATCGAGCGTGACCTGCCGCAACTCGGCCTGGGCACCGATGTGCGCACCACCATGCAACTGCTGCGCATGGTGGCTTCGGTACATGGCCAGATGCTGAACGCGAGCCTGTTCGCCAAAAGCATCGGTGTTACCGTACACACCGTGCAGCGCTACCTCGCCTTCTTTGAGCAGGCCTTCCTGGTGTTCACCCTGCCGAGCTACCACACCAACCTGCGCAAGCGGCTGGTGAAGGCACCGAAGATCCATGTGCTCGACACCGGCATCCTGCATGCGCTGCTCGGCACGCAAAGCATCGATCAACTGAGGGGCCACCATGCGCAAGGGCAGTCCTGGGAGGGCTTCGTGGTCCAGCAGGTACGTGCGCGCTACGGCAAGGCTGTGGGGCTGCACTACTTCCGTACACAGGACGGTTCCGAGCTCGATCTGATCATCACACGCGGCACCAAGCTGGCCGCCGCGATCGAGATCAAGACCACCAATGCGCCTGCGTTGAGCAAAGGCAATTTGCTCGCTTTCGAGGCGGTGAACGCACCGCTCCAATTGATCTGCACACCTGGCGCGGAGGACTTTCCATACGACAAGAAGATCACCGTGTGCTCGCTGGGTACCTTGTTCACCCACCTGGACAAGGCCGTGCGGTGATCAGTGCCGCCTGGGTATGATCCGGCCGTGTGATCCGGAACGAAGCCCCCGATACAAACCTTCCCCATCTTCTTGTTTCACGCCATGCCCTGCGTAGATCACCCTTGGCCTATCTTTGCTTGAAGCACATGGAAACCATCCACCTCCCGCTGATGATCGAAACCGATGAGGACGGCATTTTCATCGTGAGCTGTCCCGCCTTCAAGGGTTGCCACAGCTACGGCAAGACCGTGGACGAGGCCATCGCCAATGTGCGCGAGGTGATCGCGATGTGCATGGAAGAGGAGCGACCCGAGCAACTGAACCGCTTCGTCGGCTTCCGTGAGATCGAGGTGCCTACTTCCCGCTTGGCCTCCTGATGGACAAGCTGCCGGTGATCAGCGGCAAGGACCTGGTCAAGCTCCTTCAGAAAATGGGTTTTACCGTGGTGCGTATCAACGGATCGCATCATCGCTTACGCCATGCGGATGGCCGCGTGACCACAGTACCCGTCCATGGCAACGCGGATCTACCGAAAGGCCTTTTGCGTAAGATCATCCGCGAGGATCTGAAGATGGAACTTGCGGAATTCGTTGCTGTAGTGGAGAAGAACGGGTAAGCCGGGCCGGGATTTCGTGGAGTACAAGGGAGAAGCCCCCCCCGATACAAACCTTCCCCATCTTCTTGTAACGCTCCTCGCCCGCGTGCCTCGGACCTTTGCATCGTCAAAACCGAAGTAACGATGAGCACCGGGACCTACCGCTTCAGCACCACCGGCATCACCTGCGGCGGCTGCGCCAACAGCGTCACCACCATCCTCAAGCGCTTGCCCGGCGTGGTGGGCGTGCAGGTGGATGTGGCGGATGGAACCTCGATGGCTTCACCCAAGAGGTGATATCCGACCCTCTTCACTGATGATGACATGGGCTCCATCCTTGTTTACGGCCAAGGCCATTCCATTGTAGAATGGTTCCAGGGAATTGAAGCGGTGGCTGTAGATGGGCAACCCTGACCGATCGATATGGCACCAACCATCGGCATCCAATGCAAGCGCGAAGCCCTTGTGAAAGATGTTGACCGCACGGTAGGCTTGGGGATAGAGCCTGCTTCCATCGGTACGGATGTGGAAAGCGTCACGTCCCTTGATGACACAGACTACTCCATCCCGTGCATCGCCGCCGTAATCGTACAGATCCGCATACACCGGTCTGCCAAGGCCATCGATGTGTTGGTACCCCTGTGGGGTACGGACTACGCAGATATCCTCTTGGAAATTTCCGCACCAGAAAAAACGCTGGGTGTAGCATGCACTTCCGGAGAGGTCAATATGGAAATACCCTGCGGTCTCCAGCACGGCCGCCCGGTCGCAGTAGTAGCCGAAGGCACGGAGGTATCGGTTCGTGTACAGCGGGTGCCCTTCAGCGTCGATGTGGTACCAGCCCGAACGATCACGGACCGTTGCAACACCAGGGTAATGGAAGGACATGACCTCCAGGAAGCGGTCCTGCCAGATCGGTTCCCCGTTGGCCAGGAAGCAGGTGCCGTTGAATGATGTCTTGATCGCCTTCCAGTTCATGACCGCTTCGCTTTGAGAATGGCGTGATGGCCGTGATGCGTGATGGATGGATCCAGGAACCCGGCTTGGCTGAGCAGTGATCCATAGGCCTGGATGGAGCGCTCCCTGCTTCCGCAGATCGCCAACATGTTCAAGGAAAGCAGGTGGCCCCCATCACCGAGCATGCCGAGGTCATTCTCGATCAGGTACACCGCACCGCCCGCATCCAATGCTTCGCGGCAGTTATTCAGGATCCGCAGTGCACTGGGGTCATCCCAGTCATGCACGACCCGGCTCAGCAGTAGCGCATCACTGCCGGACGGGATGTTCACGAAGAAATCACCTTGAAGGAAGGGGACATCATGCACCTCGGAAATGCGATGGTCCTGAAGGTCGAAGATCTTGAATGCCACTTCGGGATGATCCTTGCGCAGCGATGCGACCAAAGCTCCATTTGAGCCTCCTACATCGATCACCGACCGGTGCGTTGAAAGATCCAGGACCTTACCGATGCCCGCATAATCCTGCCGGGCGTAATCGGCCATGGCTTGGTGGTACTCCCTGGCCCGGTCCGGATGATGACCGAGATATTGGAAGAACGGATAGCCGAAAAGCATTGGGAACACCGGGGCACCCCTACGTATGCTTTCATCAAGCATCTGCCAGGCATCCATGTGTTCAGCTCCCCACAAGAGGCAAGCATGCTTCAAGCTGCTGGGATGGCTCTCCAACAGTCGTTCAGCCTCCGATGAGAGTTTCAGGCCACCGGCCTCGCCCTCCAAGTAACCCGCATGCAGCAAGGCACGGACCAGGTGGTCCATTGCTTCCGGATCGCAGGACAAGTTGGAAGCGAGCGATGTGACGGTGCATACCCCGGCGGCGACTTGTTCGGGCAGGCCAAGCTTGCAGGCGGTTCTGACGGCCAGAAATCGCCAATATCCTGTGAACAGTTGCTCCAGTGGTTCAGGCATGTTCCAGTCGTTGTTGGAGCCGGTTTATTTCACTCTCGGAAAGGCCGCAGTTGCGCAAGTAGGTTTGGATGCCGCCCTCGCCTTCGATGATATCCAGCACGATCTGGAGATTGCCTGCGGTGATGTCGGATTCACTGGCGAGATAGTCGGTCATGACTTCCTTCGGGCCTGCGCCCGCAAGGAGGTGGAGCAGGGTGCAGACGATACCCGTGCGGTCCTTGCCGGCGTGGCAATGGATGATCGCACCTCGTCCTTCCGGGACAATGATGAGCGCTTGGACCACGGCCTTGATGCTGGCTCGGCATCCAAGGGCGAAGAAGCGATAAGCGATCTGTTGGTCGTCCCCAGCTTGGAATTCAGCTGTTTTGAACCACTCCGGCTGGGCCCACGGATCAAAGGGGGCATGAACATAGTGCTTGGATGGGAGCACTGGTTCAGGATAGGGGTGCTCCACCAGTTCACGCGGTGCCCTGAGATCGATGACCGTGTGGATGGAATGATGATCGAGCAGTTCGTCCATGAGATCTTTCTCCATGATCGCGGGAAGTGAACTCCGCAGGAGGCCAGACCATTGAATAGCGGGGTCATGAAGGCCGACAGCGCGCAGGTTCCAGTACCGATCCCTTTCATAGATGCATTCGAGGATCCCACGTGCCGTCTCAAGCGCCTTCGGGTCGAGGTCATCCAGGGTGGCATAGAACTCGTCCAGCAACGCCCGTTTCTTGCGGTTCATGTCCGGCAGGTACATGGAACCGGCCAGGTCGTATATCCGCTGGCGGCGGCCCTTGTTCGTGATGTTCACGAGCAGGTTGCGCGGGAGGAATTGAAAGCGATCATCGTTCGTGCGCATGTTGATGAGCTGCATCAGGCAGTGGAGCGCGATCTGATGGAAATACAGGGCACGGTAACCATCGCTCCGCCGGTGAAACGTGGACAGGTTGTCGAACTCGTAAATGAACTTCTGCACCAGCTCGTCCACCGTGTGCGCCCTGTAGCCCGTGCGTTGCAGCCCTTGCACGTCCTGTTCCATGGTGCCATCCCGATCCAACAGGATACAGCGTGGTACCAAGTGCTCCGGGATGGCCGATCCCGCCAGGTCCCGCCCGAATGATGATCGGCTCGTATGGATGGACATCTCCAGTTTGATGCGCGATTCATGGTAATAGGCGACGATCTTGTTGCGCATTGCAACGGATATCACATGGTCGGGTGCAGGCTCCATGCCTTTCAGTGCATGGATCAGTGTTTCCTTGTCGAACCGGTCGTTGACGATGAGTCCGAGGTCGATGTCCGAGTTGGGCATGGCCTCACCGCGCGCACAGGACCCGTAGAGCATGGCTGCATCGATGCCGTCAATGGCGGCAATGATCGGCTGGATAGGTGCAATGATCTGTTCGTGTTTCATGGATGGAGATGGTGTTCGATCCGTTTGATCAGGTCGTACATGGATCTGTCAGTTGAGCAATCCCCTTTCATCTGGACCGATGGCCCGATGTCCGCCCAAATGGCATCCAGGCTTCCATCCTTGATCATGGCATCCGTGCGTCGGGCCAGGTCAATGGCCATTTCGGGTGGGGCCGGATACGGAACATCCCAGATACGCCGCGCCAGCCGATCGATACACAGGTCGAGGGGAGTGGTCAGAATGACGATGATCAAGTGCTCACGCATGGACCGCAAGCGGTTGGCAAGAAGGACGGCAGTATCCCCTGTCCCAGTGGCCTCTATGACCTGTTTCCTGTCCGGTAGAACAGCGTTGATGAATTGCTGTTTGGCGATCTGCTCGGCGGCCATGGTCCCATCGCCGCTCCTTCTTCTGAGATCATCGATACCGACATGCGCATATTCCGGATTCCGCTCGATGAAGAAGGCGGCAAGACGGCTCTTTCCGGAGCCGAGGTTGCCGAAGAGCAGGACCTTCGTCATGGCTTGCGCATATTGCACGTGCGGCACAAGGGGCGGTCGCGGTAGTCCCTCATCAAGTGTTGATAGTCCTCATCCGCCACTACCTCCGCAAGGTTTCGGTGGTCCAAATTCCCGAAGTCGCCCAGCGTTCGGCGCAGCTCGTCCGGCGCACAGCACGGCGCAATATCACCCGTCGCGGAAACCCATAGCTCCTTGCCCAGGAACGGGCAGGCATGAGCGTACGGCACTTCATGCCCGTTCTGCGAATGCAACGGGGTGATGTTCTCAAGCACCACGCACGTTCCGTCCGCCTTCAAGTGTGCCTTTGCAGCATCGTGTGCGCGAGCGACGATATCGTTCCACTCAGCAATGGATCCGGGCGAGTTCTTGAAGCTCAAGTGTTCGATCTCGTTGAAATGCGCCCAGAGATGGTGCCCCTTCACCCGATCCACACCGCGTTCAGCAGCAAGGCGGACAATGCCCGGCAGCTCATGCATGTTATTCCGCATGAAGGTGAGCTGGAACGTGACGCGGCAGTAGTGCCCTACAGCCCGGTGATGTGCATCGCGCACGGCGATGAACCGTTCCACATTGTCGATGGCCTTCTCGAACTTCAAGCCCTTCATCACCGCTTCTGCTGTCCCCTTTGTCGCGCCGTTCCACGAGATCTTCACATCCGAGGTGACCGGCACGATCCGCGTGGCCCAGTCTTCGACCGATCGCTTGGGGAAGGTGCCATTGGTCGTCAGGTTCACCATCAGTCCGAGCTCCCGGGCCAAGTCCAGAAGCTCATCCATGTGTTTGTAAAGCAGCGGTTCTCCCATGGTGGAGGGGATGACCTCGCGCACACCAAGGGCCTTGGCCTGCTCCAAAGCCTTGCGGAGCATGGTGAATGGCATGCGCCTCCGCTTAATGCCGGTCCGGGCGTACAGGCGTTGCATGAAGTCGCTGTGCTCGCTGTGCTCTTCGCACATCGTGCAGTGCAGGTTGCATTCCTCCGGGTTCGTGTCCAGGGTGATCCTCCAGAAGGTGCTCATGGGGTCAGCAAGAGTTCGTTGTACAAGCGTTCCAGTGTGGCGCAGTGGTCCACGATGTTCGGGACGTTTCCGTCCGGGGAATGGAGATAGCCGCGTTCGCCATATGCCGCAAGTGTTTCCCGGTGGTCAACGGCCCAGCGCATCCATTCGTGGAGGCTGGAGGCCGAGCGGTGCTCAAAGAGCAAGCCGTTCACCTGGTGGGCCACATGCTCCGCCATGCCCCCCACGTTCGCGGTGATCACAGGAATGCGACAAGCCTGGGTCTCATGGATCACCAAAGGCGAGTTCTCCATCCAGATCGAGGGGACCACGATACAATCCACCTGTGAGAAAACCTCGGTGGCCAGGTTCCGGTTAACATATGGCCCATGGAAATGGACCCCCTCACGGTCCTGGGCCATGCGTTGCAAGGCCCGTGTGCTCTGTTCGTCCTTGGTGCCCCAGATGTGGAGTTCGGCGAGCTCACTGAGGCCGTCGAAGGCCTCGACCAAGAGATTGACACCCTTGGCCGGGATGTGCGTACCGATGTATCCGAACCGGTACTTGTTGGACGGTGTACGAACGGTAGAGGAAGTCAGGTAGTGAAGTGGAAAACCATAATCGAGGTACAGTACCTTGTCCGGTACAAGGCCGAATTCACGGATGTACCGCTCCCTGAGGTATCTGGAAGGAGCGATGAACAGGTCGATCCTGGCGCAAAGCCGATGGATCTCTTGCATCCGGGCTTGAACCCACGAAGTCCAGTAATGTACCTCACGTTCGTTCCGGTCCTCAATGCCGGATAGCAGCGGCGCATAGCAAGTGACCGCACACTTTCGGTCGTCTTGGCCATGGCAAAGGTCATGGACCTGGGACCCGCCGAAGTTCCGTTGCAAGAACTGGCCCCGGGGGCACATGAGCCAGAAGTCATGCAGGGTGAATACGATGGGGATGCCCGCCTGTTGTAGGACATCCACGATACCGGTGGAGAGATGGTTCAGGTGACCGATATGCGCAACGTCGGGTTTGAATGAATGGATCACTTCCTTGAATCGGGCATCCAGTTCACTATGCCGGTAGCCGTCCTTTGCCCGCGGCATGTTCACCAGGTATTGAAGGACACCGTTTGAACCGACCACTTGCCGCAAACTGAAATCAGCCATGAATGGGTCTTCCTCGCGGGTGAACACCGCAACATCATGGCGCTTGGCCAGTTCATCGCACACCGATTGACTGTAGACTTCCGATCCTGCACTGTACAAGGGCGGGTAGCCGTGGATGATCTTGAGGATCCTCATAGTGAACGTTTGCATTTCCGCTTGATGCGATACAAGGCTTTCGGGTTGCGATACACGGTGACGATGGTGTCATCCCCACCAAGTACCACAGTCACGTTCACAAGGCGCTTTGCGCAGCCTTGCTCCAGATCATGCGGCACACAGCGCCGTAGCATGATATAGAATCGCAAGCCCTGTCGATGGACTTTTCTACCCCACGTTAGCGTGTCCCTGATCATGGCGGTTGTGATACCCCGCTCGTAAGCGCGCGAAATGGCATGGAGGCTTGGGAGGATGAAGCGGTCCGGCATGGCTCATGGCATTTGGTGTATGCACGTCTCATACAACATTGTGCCACGAGAGCATATTATTCGCAATCAACTGTATAACAGGTGTTTGCAAAATTTCAGGATTTAAATATTCATGATATTATCATTGCAACATATTAGATTCATGGAAATGCTCGCCCCCGAACTTGTACTGACAGGATTCCTCCAGAACCCTGGGCGCTTCTCCGTCCTTGTTCTCGGCGCGCGCGGGATCGGAAAGTCACGGTTGATCAACGAGGTCGGCAAACGTGTGCGCGGGCATGCACCCACCTATTTCAACTGTGCGAGTGTGGAAGGCGACTCCATGGCGTTGAGCGAGTTGTTCGGACACGAGAAGGGGGCATACACTGGCGCGCACGAACGTCGGCCGGGGCTATTTCATGAAGCGAACAAGGCCGGGATGCTGTTCTTCGATGAAGTACACACCCTCAACAAGCGCGTCCAAGAAAAGCTGATGACTGCCTTGCAAACGGTTGAGCATAATGGTGAGCATGGCTGGTACCGGTTCAGGCGACTGGGATCGGACAAGGAAGAGCATGCCCGGTTCCAACCTGTTTTTGCATCAAACAAGTGCTTCGGAGAGACTGTTCAGTAAAGTGTGTCAGGCCGGTTTCGCAACTTGAACCCCTGACCAATGAAAGAACAAGAGGAAAAATTCGACTACGAGGCATTCGAGAAGAATGCGATGCAGCAGTTGCTGTCGGGCA